>Ga0210044_10000143_pt1 | contig 100428 bp, 96 predicted proteins | sample CryGey13umfilter_2_FD_183959 | JGI IMG/M metagenome (GOLD analysis project Ga0210044, IMG submission 183959) | Groundwater microbial communities from aquifer in Utah, USA - Crystal Geyser 4/9/14 3 um filter (SPAdes) (version 2) | ecosystem: Environmental > Aquatic > Deep subsurface >... | reverse complement strand
TGTCCAAAGTGGAGGCATCAGGCGGCAGACCATGCGCCGTAAACGCTTGTTCAAAGGCTTCTTTCAGTGCCAGTGTAGAGACACACAATCGGACCTTCTTTAGCGAAGTACCTTGCAACTGGTAGTAGGCCAGGGAGGCATGGCCAGCGATGGCCAAGAGCAGGCAACGCAAGTGCTTGAATTATGATAAGTTTTTTGATGCCGACTGTCGCAATACTGATCGACAGCGCTACTGCAGCGAGCCCGACTGCCGCCGTGCTGCCCACCCCGGCTTTAACCGAGTGCCGCGCAAGGGCATTGCGTTACAAGAGACACACAGACCGAACCAAGGTCCGCTTGGTACACACAAGGCATAAAAACACCAAATACAGTTGCGGCGAAAGTCTCGTCAGATGCCGCTTAGCACCGAATCCATTGATGCGATGATTTCGTGAGATCGGTCTCGAACGGACGTAATTTCGGTTCTGAGCAATCGTTTGTCCAACGGTGCTGCCTCAAACGGCACCAGCATCAAAGACTTGTCGTTCACGGTGATGACTGGGGTTTTCAAAAACATCGAACTGCATACTGGTTTACCAAACGCGAATGTCGTCGCACCACAGTCCATGCGCTTCAAAGCGCTGGTTTTGCTCGGCAATCCAGGCACTATGCGATTGCTCGAATTGGGCTTTGCGTTGCGACAGTGTTTCGATGCGGTTGGCTGCCTGCAACTCGGAAAACTGCCTTGCTGACAGGATGACAGTGTCAATGCGCCCGTCCTTTTCAACAAACACAGGCTCAATTTTGGCTTGGGCGCAAATAGCGCCAAAACGATTCTTGGCTTGAGTAGCAGTGACTTGCATGAAATCTCCTGAAGGCTTGATGGCTATTTTAGCTAAAGTCTGAGCTTTTTGCCAAAAAGCCTTGTCAACGTGAAATGAACCTGGAGCGGGTTCCTGAAGACCCATGGTTGTCATGTGAATTTTCCGTTGTTGACATTCAACGCTGGTGTCTCTCTTGAGCGAGGGTCCATGGGATCAACGCAATGTCGCAGAAAAGTTCAGCCACTCGTTTTCACCACAGCAGTAGAGTTTTTTGGCTAATAGGCTGGAGCCCGCAGTCGTCGTTCTTGAGGAATTTGCTCGCCGTTATTCATCACTTTCTCACCGCAAAATAATGGCTGCCATAACCATCAGAAACCTGAAGCCAGCACTTCCATTTTTCGGACCAGGTCCGTCGGCAAATTTGGGCAAGATGCCGATCCACGGACATGCCCAATCCTTGCGATTGTTTGAAGGGCGTCTTTTTTATTAGTTTGCTTGAGGGGTGGAGTCCAAGTGCCTTTCGCCACTTTTGAGCTGAAATCGAGCGCTTGGACGTTACGTCGTAGCTGATGAACTCGATTTCATCAGATCAAATGGAATATCAGAGCTGAACCAGTTCCCGCAGGGTTCAGTGATAGAAATTACTGGCGTCTTTGAATGGACAACGTCCTGAAAGAGCAATGTCTTACCTGGATCTAATCGACTCCGGGGCCATTCCCATTGGTGGATTGGCTATTTTCGTTTGGCAGATTGCAGTGCTGAACACTGTAAGCCAAGATAAGGCGTGCGTACGGACGGGGTGTGATTTAGGGTTCCCTTTCCGAAACCTGGCATTCGCGAACTGTAGACTCGTAGTTGATGTGCAATCAGGGACGCTTAGTTCCGCCCAAAAGCGGGAAAGGGTTAATCGGGGTACCTTCCCACCACTGCTTCTCCGGCCCAAGGGCGAAAATAGCAAAGTGCAAATGCGGGGTTTTCGGATCGGCGTTGCCGCTGGAGCCGACATAGCCAATCAGATCGCCGCGTTTCAGCGTCATTCCTTCTTTGACATCGGTGGCGTACCGATCCAGATGCGCGTAGTAATACGCAAATTTTTCGCTTGTGTCGAATTGATAAACTGTCAGACCACCTGGTTTGCTGGTGAATAACTTGGTAACTTTGCCGTCCGCGACTGCGAACACCTGTGTTCCGCTGGGTGCCAGGATGTCGATGGCTTCGTGGCCGCGCTCGGAGCCACGGGCATCATTGAAGGTGTCTTTGAGCGCACCGGCATGGATGCCGGCGACCGGTATCAGGAGCTGATTTTCCACCGGGACCGCAGCATCCGATGTTGTTACGGCAGTGGCGGCGGGCGTCAACGGGGGCGCTGTGGCTGGTTTGGATGCAGCCGTCTCAATGGCGCTGAGCTCGGGTTCGCGGACAGCTGCAATTGGTACGAGGGCAAGCGTGGGTGTCATGGCGATGGCGCTGCTTGCGCTGACTGCCACCGGTTGGGGCGAGCCCAAGCTTGAGTAAATATAAAGGCCGATCACGCCGACCAACATGCCGATCAAAAACGTGAACATACCTTTCATGCAGGTCGGCCGTTATTCTTGCAAAAGAACGTCAACACCGGTGACGACCGATTGCGCGACGGCACTTGCGTCCCAGTTGGTCAATCGGATGCAGCCGTGTGATTGGGTCTTGCCGATGGTGGATGGTTCTGGTGTGCCATGGATGCCGTAATGTTCTTTCGTCAGATCGATCCAGACGACGCCGACTGGATTGTTCGGCCCGGCAGCAATCTTGGCCTTGGTATCGCCTGGATCAGCATCCCAGAATAATTTCGGGTTGTAGTGAAACACTGGATTGCGGGCAACGCCTTTGACCTTCCAGTTCCCCAGCGGTAGCGGATCATATTTGCTGCCGGTCGTGACCGGAAACTGGGCAGTGATTTTGCCGTCGGCATCGGCCAAGGACAAAGTGCGGTCTGATTTGTCGACAATGATTTTGACCGCTTTCGGCAAGTCAGGGTTTGCTGTGACATTGGGCACGACGATTTCTTCGCCCGCCCTGCCAAAATCTTTCCCGGGATTAAGTCGCGCGAGCAACTTGGGACTGACATGAAATTTTTCACCGAGTGCTTCTTTGGCAGAGGTGTAACCAAGTGCCTTCATCTTCGCTTTGTCCGGCCACTCGGTCGGGATCGGAATAAACGGACCTGCAACGTCTGCATCTAGGATCGTGTAGGTCACCAGGATGGGTGCGGTATCGGTATTCAACACGGCCCAGGTAGGGACATCGATGTTGCCGGTTGCCTGCAAGCCGTTCGTTTTTTGGTAGCCGCGTATGGCGTTGCGCAAATTCTGTCCATAAATGGCATCGATTTCACCAGAGGGAAAATACGCCCGGTCCAGCAAAACTTGTGCGCGTAGCACGGCGCTGCCCTTCGTTTTTGTCGTAACAGGCCGGACTTGTTCAATCTCACTGAACGAGTCGGGGCCTGCTAGCTGAGCCGCCATCGGTGAAGTACTCGCTGCGAGTGCAATGCGCACCGCCAGAACACTTGGCATTTTCATGATTGTCTCTTTCGGTTCAATTCAGTCCATTAGCGTAACCGTGGCTGCTGTGAGGTTCTGTGCGCTGGCGAACCAGGGATTCGAGGTGAGGAGCGGGGGCGTTGGTTGGACAGTGACGGTGTCGATTGCCTGTATCAACAAGAATGTTCTGACGCCATCAGGCCGCCAAAACCATTTTGCCGCCAAGCTTCGAACACGGTTACGGCCACCGCGTTGGAGAGGTTCAGACTGCGCTGGCCCGGCATCATGGGGAGTTTGAAGGTTTGCTGCGGCGCGAAAGATTGGCGCACCACCTCACTCAAGCCTTTGGTCTCGGAACCAAACACCAGGAAATCACCCGGTTTGAAGCCCGCCTCGAACGCGTTCTGGCAGGCGCGTGTGGTCAGGGCAAACAGCCGTTCGGGCGCTGGCTGCTCGGCATCCAGAAAAGTTTGCCAGCTGGCATGGCGCTTGACGGTGGCGTATTCATGGTAGTCCAGCCCGGCGCGGCGCATATGCTTGTCGTCCATAGAGAAACCCAGTGGCTCTACCAAGTGCAGTGTGCAGCCGGTATTGGCCGCCAGGCGGATGACGTTGCCGGTATTCGGGGGGATTTCGGGCTCGACCAGGACGATATGGAACATCGTCGCATTGTCATGCAAGTTTTTTTATTCCTATTCGGTGCGCGCGATCACCAGGCCGGTGATGTGGGCGGCACCGGCTGCCTTGAGCACGCGTGCCGCCGTGTATAGCGAGGTGCCGGTGGTCATCACGTCATCCACCAGCACCAGGCGCGCGCCTTGCAGCAGCGGCGCTTTAAGCGGGTCCACGGCAAAGGCATGATCCAGGCTGGTCAGCCGCGCTGCACGTTTGAGGGTGTGCTGCGCCGGCGTGTCGGCAATGCGCAGCAAGACAGCGGCGCGGGACTTGCCCGGGTTAAGTCGCTGCGCCAGCAACAGCGCCTGGTTGTAACCGCGCGTTTGCAAGCGCTGCCGCGACAGCGGCATGGGCAGCAACAGGTCGGCCGCATCGAGCGCATGTTCGACCCAGGGCGTGGCCTTGAGTAAATCGGCAAAAAACCGGACCAGCGCGGGTTGGTCGTGAAACTTGAAGTCGGCCATCAATTGCGCCCAGGGAAAGGCATAAGGCACAGCCGCCAGACACAGGTCCAGCGGCGGTGCTTCTTTCAGGCAGGTACCGCATTGCGCCAGGCCAGCGGGCAAGGGCAGGGCGCAGGTGCGGCAGCGGTGCAAGGGCTGGGCAAATTCGGCTACGCAGGGGTCGCAAACGGGTTGCGCCGGCCAACTGTGGCAGACGCGGCATTGGCTGGCTGGCGGGTGCAACATCCCTGAAAAGAGGCTTGTAAACATGCAGTCAATATACTCGCGTCTCTTTTTCAATTGCATCAATTGCATCAATTGCGTTATGGCTGACCAAAACCCTCCTTCCGTTGATCCACAGGCCGTGCGGCGCTGGCACCAGCGGCTGGCGGCCGAATCTGCCTGGCTGCACGAAGAGGTGGCGCGGCGCATGCAGGAGCGGCTCGACTGGATCAAGTACCAGCCCCAGAGTTGGGTGCATTGGGGGCCGCTCAATGGTGGCATGGCGGCCCAAACCTTGTTGCAGCAGCGCTATCCAAAGGCCACTTGTACCCTGGTCGAGACCAGCCAGGCGCGCGCCCAGCATGTCGCGCAGACCGTGACGCCGCCCTGGTGGCAGGCGCAGCGCTGGTTACACGCCAAGCCCCGGGTGGTCACACAAGTCACGCAGCCCGCCGAGATGCTGTGGGCCAACATGAGTTTGCACCTGACTGATCAGCCTCAGGCCTTGCTACAGCAGTGGCATCAGGCACTGGCAGTGGATGGTTTCCTGATGTTTTCCTGTCTGGGCCCCGATACGCTGATGGAATTGCGCACGCTTTACCGGGCTCTGGGATGGCCCGCGCCCAGTCATGAATTTACCGACATGCACGATTGGGGCGACATGCTGGTAGCGGCAGGTTTTGCCGAGCCGGTGATGGACATGGAGCGCATCACGCTCACCTTTGAGACGCCGCAGCGCGTGCTGCAGGAGTTGCGCGGCCTGGGGCGCAATCTGCATCTGGAGCGCTTTCAGGCCTTGCGCGGGCGCCGCTGGCACAGCCAGTTGCTGCAAGCCATCGAGAAGAGCGCCATGCAACTTACTTTTGAAGTGGTCTATGGTCATGCCTTCAAGCCGGCGCCCAAGCTGACAGTGAGTGCCCAAAGCAACATCTCACTGGACCAGATGCGTGCCGCCCTGACGCGCGGCAAGGCTGCCACGCGTGCCGTCGCCAAATCCACCCTGGACCAACATGAGTGAATTCGACTTTCGCTGGGCGCTGATGCTACTTTGCCTGCTGATCTTTGGCGTTTCGTTTGTTGTGCTGCTCTGGGCCGCATGGCGCCACCATCGGCGTGCTGAAGCGGAGCGGGTCAATTTTCACAGTTCACTGGCTGTCGAGATCGCCTGGACGATTGCGCCCTGCATCATCGTGCTGCTTTTGGTGTGGCCAACCGCAAAGATATTTTGGTCACCTTGAGGCCGGTATATGGGGTTTCCCCTTGTAGTTATTGATGAATAAGTGGAGGATGATCCACTAAAATACTTTGACAAAAGTCAACTAATTAAAAGTTAGTTGATCATCATTCTGCACACGAAGGACAGCGATTTATGCGTAGCTTGTACAAACTTGGTTTAAGCGTTGTGTTGGCCTTGGGGTCGTTCGCCGCTTGGGCTGGTTATGCGTTTAATTTCCCCGAGCCCGTTACGCCCATTGCCCGCGAAACCCTGCACATGCACAACCTGGTCATGGTAGTGATCCTGGTGCTGTTTTTCCTGGTGTTCGGCTTGTTGATCTATTCATTTCGCACGCACCGTAAGGACGCTGGCTACAAGGCCGCCACCTTTAGCGGGCCGGTGAACCGCAAGCAATGGTTGTGGGTGTTGTCGCCGTTTGCCCTGCTGTTCTTCATCGACTACGTGGTGTTCGGCATCCCGGCTTACCACGCCGTGGTGATGTACGAAGACACCAAGACAGACGCCGAACTGGTGGTCAAGGTGACGGGTAGCCAGTGGTTGTGGGAATACGAGTTTCCGGCCGAAGGTGTCAGTTTCACCAGTCGCCTGATCACGCCACGCGACCAGATCGACAGCGGTGCCGCCAAGGGGGCGCACTATTTGCTCGAAGTGGACAACCCGCTGGTGTTGCCGGTGGGCAAAAAGGTACGTTTCATCACCACCTCCAATGACGTGATCCACAGCTGGTGGGTGCCGGCCTTTGGTGTCAAGCGCGATGCGGTGCCGGGTTTTCTTCGTGAATTCTGGGCCACCGTTGAAAAAACAGGTACTTACCGCGGCCAGTGCTCCGAGTTGTGCGGCAAGGAACACGGTTTCATGCCGGTGGTGGTCAATGTGGTGACTGAAGAAGAATTCACCAAATGGCTGGCTGGCAAAAAGGCGGCGGCCGCGCCAGCAGCGGCGTCAACCGCTGTCATTGCACCGGCCGCCAAGGCAGTGCTGGCAAAAGCCCAGTAATTCAGTATCAGTTTTTAGAAATCCAGTAGAAGGAGTTGGCAATGGCACACGATATGGCACATGGTTTGCCGGTGGGTGATTCCCACGCGGGTGGATACAAGGGTGGTTGGGTTCGCTGGTTGGAAACCACCAACCACAAGGACATCGGCATCATGTACCTGATTTTCGGCTTCGTCATGCTGTTCATCGGTGGCGGCATGATTTTGACAGTGCGCCTGGAGTTGTTCCAGCCTGGCTTGCAGTTTGTGCAACCCGAGCTGTTCAACCAGTTGATCACCTTGCACGGGTTGGTGATGGTGTTCGGCTTTGCCATGCCGGTGGCCACCGGTCTGGCCAATTACATGCTGCCGATGATGATTGGCGCGCCCGACATGGCCTTGCCGCGTCTGAATAACTGGGGCTTCTGGATTTTGCCGCCCGCTGCGATCATGCTCACACTGCCGTTCTTTTTGGGTCTGATGGGCGTTGGCCCGGGCGCGGTGGATACCGGCTGGACGATGTACGCGCCGCTGTCCATTCAAAGCGGCTGGGGCATGGACTTTGCCATTTTCGCCATCCACATGCTCGGTGTCTCGTCTATTCTGGGCTCGATCAACGTCATTGTGACCATCCTCAACATGCGCGCGCCTGGCATGACCATCATGAAGATGCCGCTGTTTGCCCATGGTTTCCTGATGACCGCCGTGCTCTTGATCACCATCATGCCGGTGTTCGCCGGTGGTGTCACCATGGTGCTGATGGACCGTCACTTTGACACCCATTTCTTCAATGCCGCTGGTGGTGGCGACCCGGTGCTGTGGCAACACATTTTTTGGTTTATGGGTCACCCTGAGGTCTATGTGCTGCTGCTGCCAATTGCCGGCGCGCTGCCGCACGTGTTTTCGGCCTTTGCCCGCAAGCCGATTTATGGCTACAAGGCCCAGGTGTATTCCTTCTGGGCCATCGCCGGCTTGGGCTTGGTGGTGTGGGCACACCACATGTTCACCAGTGGTATGTCGCTGGGCGGGCAAATCTACTTCATGTACATCACCATGGCGATTTCATTCCCGCTGGCGGTGCTGTTCTTCTGCTGGATTGCCACCGTGTGGCAGGGTTCCATCTCATTTGAGACGCCGATGCTGTTCGCCCTGGGGTTCCTGGTGCTGTTCGGCTGGGGTGGCTTGACCGGCCTGGCGCTGTCTGATGCGGCCGCTGACCCGCAGTACCACAACGCTTACTTTTTGGTGGCGCACTTCCACTACGCGTTCTATCCTTCGGCCGTGATGGGCGCCATGGCGGCCATCTACTATTGGCTACCCAAGTGGACTGGTCACATGCTCAACGAGACCATGGGCAAATGGCATTTCTGGGTGACGGTGGTGGGTTTCAACCTGACCTTCATTCCGCAATTCTTTGTCGGCCTGGCGGGTATGCCGCGTCGCATTCCGGATTACCCGGTGATGTTTGCCGAGTGGAACATGCTCTCAAGCATTGGGGCTTTCATTCTGGGCGCATCGCACCTGATTTTTGTCTATAACGTTTACAAAACCATCCAAGGTGGCGAAAAAGCGGGCGACAAAGCGTGGGATGGTGCCGAAGGCCTGGAGTGGACGGTGCCATCGCCCGCGCCGTATCACACCTTTGAGACACCGCCGGTCATCAACTAATGCCAACCAGCGAGTCTGTGATGAACGAGCCAAAGACGCAAAAACAAAGCTTTGATGCCGCCGAATGGGACAAGCGCAAACGCAATAACAAGCGCTTGGGTTACTTGTTTGGTGTTCTCGTGCTGCTGATCTTTTTGGGTTCCATATGGAAATATCGCCCGTTTTAACCGCCGCTCGAAATTCGGCAGAGCGCAAGCGCAACAATTTGCGTTTGGCAGTCAAGCTCAGCTTTGTGGCCTTGTTTTTTGTCGGCTTTGGCTTTGCCATGGTGCCAATTTACGATGTGTTTTGCGCCGTTACGGGGCTCAATGGCCGAACCAATAAAACGGCTATCCTGCCCCCCAAAAACACGCAAGTTGACATGTCGCGCTCGGTCAAAGTCGAGTTTTTGAGCCATTCCATGCCCGGTGTCGCGCTGACATTCAAGCCTGAGCTGTTCTCCATCCGGATCCATCCGGGTGAAATATCGCAAATGAACTACACCATCACCAACACCACTGACAAAGTGTTTGTGGGTCAGGCCATTCCCAGTGTCACCCCGGCGGTGGCAGCCCAATACTTTGAAAAACTCGAATGCTTCTGCTTCAGCCAACAAACCTTTCAACCCGGCGAGACCCGCACCATGCCAGTGGTCTTTGTGGTTAATCCGGAATTGGGCCGGGACTATGGCACTGTGACGCTCTCGTACACATTTTTTGAAGCCATCCCCTCAAAAAGCTGACCCTCAAGGAAAAAAATGACACATGCAACCACACCCGCTGTGCGCGGCCACTATTTTGTTCCTGCTGCCAGCCATTACGCCACCTTTTTGTCGGTTGGCATCTTCATGTTGGCACTGGGTTTTATCTTCAGAATCAACGGCATACCGCCGGGCATCTGGAGCATGCTGATCGGCGCTGCGCTGATCATCTATGTGATCGTGGGCTGGTTTGGCGAATTGATCAGTGAAAACCTGCGCGGTGCTTACACCCTGTGGGAAGACCGCTCCTACCGTATCGGCATGGTGTGGTTCATCTTCTCTGAAGTGATGTTTTTTGCGTGCTTCTTTGGCGCGCTGTATTACATTCGTCAGATTTCCCTGCCGGAATTGGGCGGCTATGAGGCAATGTTCACCCCCTATGAGGAGTTCACCAGCGTCTGGCCCAGCGCAGGCCCTCTGGGTGACGCCTTCACGCCAATGCACGCCTGGGGCATTCCTGCCATCAACACCATGTTGCTGCTGACATCGGGTGCCACGCTCACCTGGGCGCACTGGGGCTTGATTAAAGGCAAGCAAAGTCAGCTCACGATGGGTTTGGTCATGACCGTGGCGTTAGGCATGACCTTCATGAGCTTGCAGGTTTATGAATACGCCCACGCCTACGCCGAATTGGGCCTGACACTAGGTGCGGGCGTGTACGGCGCCACCTTCTATATCCTGACTGGTTTCCACGGCATGCACGTCACTTTGGGTACCATCATGCTCATCGTGATGTTGGGGCGCGGCATGAAAGGCCACTTCACGGAGCACAACCACTTTGCCTTTGAAGCTGTGGCCTGGTACTGGCACTTTGTCGATGTGGTCTGGCTGATTCTGTTTGTCTTTGTTTACATTTTGTAGGGCCTACAAGCCCGCTGACGCGGGCTTCCGGCATCAACCCCGGCCTGGAATCAAGCCAAAATAAAAGCTGGCCACCAGCGCGATAAACAGGCCGATCGACAAGCTGATGCGCACGGTCAGGGCTTGCACCACCCTTGCTTTTTTACTCGGATCGTCGGTTTTAAACAGCAGGGCAAGCGCACTGAATAGGCTCACCAGAATCAGTGCCAAGGTCGCCAGAATTAAAATTTTCGCCAGCATCGCAGTCTCACTTGATAGTTTGACTGCATTATGCTGTTTTACCATCGACCCATGCCACAGAAACGTTTTCAAATTCGCTTGATCCCCACCTTGGCCATGCTGCTCTGCCTGGCGATGTTCACTTACCTTGGACTTTGGCAAAGCGGCAAGGGCGATCGTTTGGCCCAAGAGCTCGCCCAGCGCGCCGAGCGCAGCCAGTTGGGGCCGACCGTCGTGACCGGGCAATTGCTCGACGCCCAAACTGCGCAGGATGCGCCTTTCACGGTGGTAGGTACCTATGACGTCGAGCATCAGATTTTTTTGGACAACCGCCAGGAAAATGACCAGCCTGGCGTTCACGTCATCACCCCGCTGAAGATTGAAGGCAGCGAGACGCGGATTCTGATCAATCGCGGCTGGGTCGGCTGGACCTTGGGCCGCACGGTGTTGCCAGTGGTGGCCACGCCCGAGGGGCGGGTGACGATTACTGGCATCGCCAACGTGCCCTCCACCAAAAGGTTTTTCCTGATGCCCGATCACCCTGAGGCACAGGCCAAGCTCTGGTCCCGCATTGATGTGGCGCGTTTTGCGCAGCAGATCGGCCATCCTTTACAGCCGGTGGTGTTGCAGCAGACCGGTGGCGATGCGCCTGATACCCTGGTGCGCCATTGGGCGCCGCCCGAAGACCGCGTGGGCATGCACCGCGGCTACGCTTTCCAATGGTTTGGCATGGCCGCTGCCTTGCTGCTGTTTTACGGCTTTGCCATGTTTCGAAAAGGGGGCGCTGCATGAGCAGACCGCAGTCCGATGAAGCGCTGGGGCTGGTTGTGCATACCCTGCCCACGCCCGGCGCTTCGGCCCGGTCGGCGGTGAGCGGACGCCTGAAGCTGCTGGCGATTTTGCTGGCCTGTTCGCTGCCGGTGCTGGTGGCTTATTTTGTGTTTTACGTGGTGCGCCCACAAGGCGAGGCCAGTTTTGGCGAGTTGGTCACACCGGTGCGACCGGTGCCCGAGGCGCCAGGCTACGACCTTGATGGGACAAAAGTGGCTTTATCTTCGCTCAAGGCGCAATGGCTGCTTGTCAAGGTGGACGGTGGTGCCTGCGTCAAGGACTGCCAGAAGCAGCTCACGGTCTTGCGCCAGTTCCGTCTGATGCTGGGCAAGGACATGGGCCGCATAGACTGGCTTTGGCTGATCAATGACCGGGCGCCGGTGTCACCCACGCTGGCAGCCGGCTTGAAGCACGACGATGCCACCGTATTGCGCGTCGACGCCGACACGCTGGTCGCGTGGTTGCCCGCGCCCGCCGGCAAAGCGCAGCAAGACTTTATTTATGTGGTGGACCCGATGGGCAACACCATGATGCGCTTCCCCGCCAGGCTCGACAGCGCAGCCGCTGCCAAGGCCAAGCGCGACCTGGAGCATTTGCTGCGCGCTTCGCTCACATGGGACTCCCCTGGGCGCTAAAGCACGGCATCAAGCAGCACTTCATGAATGCACAACCCCTCTACGACCTGACGCCGCTGGCCAGCCTGCTGGGCCTGGGTGCGCTGCTGGCGCTTGGGCCGTTGGCGTGGGTTTATTGGCGCCAGCGCCGCAACGCACCGCTACAGCGGCTGCAGGCCTTGCGTTTATTCACCCTGTTCCTTACCTTTGACCTGATCTTGTTTGGCGCCTTTACCCGGCTCACCGACTCAGGCTTGGGCTGCCCGGACTGGCCAGGTTGCTACGGTAACACCTCGCCGCTGGGAGCACATCACGCCATCAGCGCGGCGCAGGACGCCATGCCCACCGGCCCGGTGACGCAGGCCAAAGCCTGGATCGAGATGATCCACCGTTACCTGGCCACGGCGGTCGGCGCCTTGATCATAGTGATGGCAGCGGCGAGCTGGCTGCGCTGGCGCGCCCGTTCGCGTGCCTGGCAAGTGCAGAAGCCGGCCGAAATGTCGCCCTGGCTGGCCACGTTTACCTTGTTCTGGGTTGGCTTGCAGGGCGCGTTCGGTGCCTGGACTGTCACCCTCAAGCTGTTTCCGGCCATCGTCACGCTGCATCTGGCGGGTGCGCTGGTGCTGCTCGCACTGCTCGGCGTGCAGGTAGTGCGAGGCAGTACATCTACGGTGCCACTGCCTATGTCATTGGCCATGCGGCGCTGGCTGACACTGGTCTTTGTCTTGCTGGCATTGCAAATTTTGCTGGGTGGCTGGGTCAGTACCAATTACGCGGTGCTGGCATGCAGCGATTTTCCGCAGTGCCAGAACCTCTGGTGGCCCGAAATGAATTTCCAGCAGGGTTTTGAAATTTGGCGCCACTTGGGCGTGACGGGCACCGGTGAGCCCATCAGCTTTGCCGCGCTGACGGCCATTCACTACGTGCACCGGCTGATGGCCTATCTGGTTTTGACGCTGTTGGCAGTGTTGGCCTGGCAGTTGAACCGCCTCGCCGCGTGGCGCGCCCACAGCCGCGTGCTGGCGGCGCTGGTGGGCCTGCAACTGGCCACCGGCTTGAGCAACGTGGTGCTTGACTGGCCGCTGCTGGCGGCGCTGCTGCACACCGGGGGTTCAGCTGCGTTGGTGTTGACGCTGACCTGGATCGCGGCCAGCGTGGCGCCCATCACCAAGGCAACTGTGCCTGCCGCGCTGCGCGCCTTGGCCATGCCAGCGCAGACTAACGCTGGAGGTCTGGTGTGAGCACCCTGGCCCGAACCTCGGTCATGTCGGTGTTTGCGCAGTATTACGCGCTGACCAAGCCGCGCGTGATTCAATTGATTGTCTTTTGCGCCCTGATCGGCATGGTGCTGGCGGTGCCCGGCGTGCCGTCGTGGCGCGAGGTGGGCGTTGCCGCCATCGCCTGCCTGGGCATCTGGCTGGTGGCGGGGGCTGCGGCAGCCTTCAACTGCATCATCGAAAAAACCATCGATGCCAAGATGAAGCGTACCGCCTGGCGCCCCACCGCCCGGGGCGAGTTGGGCGACCGGCAAACGCTGTTGTTTTCAGCCACGCTGTGTGCTACAGGCTCGGGCCTGCTGTACTTCGCGGTGAACCCGCTCACCATGTGGCTCACTTTTGCCACCTTCATTGGCTATGCGGTTATTTACACCGTGATTTTGAAGCCGCTGACGCCGCAAAACATCGTGATCGGCGGGGCCTCTGGCGCCATGCCGCCAGTGCTGGGCTGGGCCGCCATGGCCGGCAACGTTGGGCCGGAGGCGCTGATTCTTTTTTTGATCATATTCCTGTGGACGCCGCCGCATTTTTGGGCGCTGGCGCTGTACCGGGTAGAAGACTACCGCAAGTCCGGCCTGCCCATGCTGCCGGTCACGCATGGCAACGAATTCACCCAGTTGATGGTCTTGCTCTACACCTTTATTCTGCTGGCCGCCTGTTTGCTGCCGTTCATCTACGGCATGAGTTCCTGGCTGTACCTGGCGGCTGCGGTGCTGCTCAACGCCGGATTTATCCTGCATGCCTACTGGCTGTGGCGTGACTACTCTGACCTGCTGGCACGCAAAACCTTCCGCTTTTCGCTCATCCATTTGAGCCTATTGTTTGCTGCGCTGCTGATCGACCACTACCTGTGACGGTCATGGGTTAGCTGAACCATTCGCTCATGCGCGTGCTCATCAGTGTGCTGTGGCCCGGTTTATCATCGACCGTATGAACAAACGAACCGCACTCAAATCACTGGCAGCTTGCGTTATGCTGGCAGGCGTGCCGAGCCTTTTTATGGCTTGCTCGCCAAACGCCCCCCAATTCACCGCCATCGACATCACCGGCGCCGACTACGCCAAGGGCTTTGCCCTCATTGACCACAACGGGCAGGCGCGCACGCTCAAGGACTTCCAGGGCAAAATTGTCATGATGTTCTTTGGCTACACCCAGTGCCCAGACGTCTGCCCGACCTCAATGGCCGAGATGGCCGAAATCAAGCGACTGCTGGGCAAGGATGGCGATCGTGTCCAGTGCATTTTCGTCACCGTCGACCCCGAGCGTGACAAGCCCGAGATGCTCAAGGAATACATGGCCGCTTTCGACCCCACGTTTCTAGCGATGGTGCCCACGCCGGAGCAACTCGCCCCGCTGGCCAAGGACTACAAGGTCTATTACAAAAAAGTGGATGGCCCCACACCCACCAGCTACACCATGGACCACACGGCAGGCAGCTATGTCTATGACACCAGCGGCAAGCTGCGCCTGTTCACGCGCTACGGCACCAAGCCCGAGTTGACGGCAGCGGACCTCAAGCAATTGTTTGCTCAAGCGTCCTAGCCGCGCCTGAGTCGCCCGGCTAATATGCGGGCATGACAACGACTTCGCTGGCGCTCCTGCTGCAGTTGGCACAGGTGATTGCGCCGATTCTCTACCTGGCCTGCGCCTTGGCGGTGACGGTGCATGCGCTGCTCAACAAACGAGAAGTGCACACGGCCATTGGCTGGATCGCGCTGGCTTGGCTGACGCCGCTGCTGGGTGCTTTGCTGTACCTGATGTTTGGTGTGAACCGAATCAAGCGCGCCGGGGTGGCGCTGGGGCTCAAAGACCGCTGGCATGGCGCGGGCCACCACGCGCAGGCTGCCCTGCAAGCCGATGCCCCCTGGATGCCTGAGCGCGCAGGCGTCAACCAGCTCACAGGCGGCATCTCCGACCGCAACTTGCTGGCCGGCAACGCGGTGACGCCGCTGGTTCAAGGCGACGAAGCCTTCCCGGCCATGCTCGCCGCGATTGACGGCGCGCGCTACTCAGTGACGCTGTTGAGCTACATTTTTAATAATGATGCGGCCGGGCGCCCTTTTTTGGCGGCATTACAGCGGGCCATGCAGCGCGGCGTGCAGGTGCGGGTGCTCATCGACGCCGTCGGCGCGCGCTACAGTCGCGTCAGTATGGTGAAAAAACTGCGCCGAGCTGGGGTGCCGGTGGCGGCCTTTTTGCCGCCGCGCCTGACCCGCTTGCTGGCGCAGGCCAACTTACGCAACCACCGCAAGATCATGGTGGTTGACGGCGCTCTCGGCTTCACCGGCGGCATGAACATCAGTGCCAGCCATTGGTTGTCAAAGCAGCCGCCGAAAGCTTTTCAGTGCCTACATTTTGCGGTGCGAGGCCCGGTGGTGACCGACCTGCAACGTACCTTTGCCATCGACTGGGGCTTTACCACCGGCGAGAGCCTGCAAGGCAGCCCGTGGTTTACCGACAACGCGCCGTGCGGGCCGGTGCTGGCACGCGGCGTCTCTGACGGCCCGGATGCCGACATCGACCGCATGCGCCTGGTGATGTTGGGTGCGCTGGCCACGGCGCGCCAGCGGGTGCGCATCATCACGCCGTATTTTTTGCCCGACAACGTGCTGCTCACCACACTGCAGGTGACGGCCTTGCGCGGTGTCGTGGTGGACATCGTGCTGCCCGGGCGCAGCAACCTGCCCTTGTTTGACTGGGCCATGCGGCCGCAGTTCGCCGACCTGGTCGCCAGTGGCTGCCGGGTGCACCTGACCGGTCCGGCGTTCGACCACACCAAACTGTTTCTGGTGGACGACGACTGGTCGCTGATTGGCTCCACCAACTGGGATGCGCGCAGTCTGCGCCTGAATTTTGAATACAACCTTGAATGCCATGATGCACAACTGGTGCGGCAACTTGACGCGCTGGTTGATGTGCGCATCGAGCGCGCGCACCGGCTTACTGCGGCCGAACTTGCCAAACAGTCTTTGCCTGGGCGGCTGCGTGACCGGTTGGTCTGGCTGTTGTCGCCCTATTTGTAGTGCACCTGCGCATCAAGCGTGCTGTATGTGCGCTTCACCACAGAAGGTCCGGTTCCCGAGGGATAGGCTTGAACTGTCACCTCGATAACAAAGAAAGGACTCTCCCATGGCTTACAACCGTTCACAAGCGCAGAAGCTGTGCAGCGCCACCGAATTGGAACTTTTCATGGCCTCACTGGCCGAGGAGATCATTCAACTGACGCCAGCGCAGTTGCGCAGCAAGGTCACGCGGACCCGAACCCTGCGTGATAAAAATGCCGATCTGTTTCGTCGCCAGGTGACAAGCACCCGTGTCGACACGGGCGCCAAGCGTGGCGACACCGGTGCCGCCCAGCGGACTGATCAAAAAACCTGCTTGTTTGATGAAACGCTCAAACGCTTTGAGACCCGTCTTGCCAAGCTTGATGCCCAGGTCGCCGCGACGACTGCCAAAACTGCCAAAGCTACAGGATCAAAAAAGTCATCCACCCAGGCGGCTGTTGCCAGGGCCCCGGCACAACCGGCCCCACCCAAGAAGTCGGCGATGAAAAGGGCCGTGGCCAATGCGACTGCCGAGGACGCACTGCCTGAGAAATCAGTGACTTACGCCACAGGAAAGCCGATCTTGCCGGAGCGTTCAGCCAAAGCACCAGCTTTTGGCCCGACCAGCAATGCGCCAGCGGCCAAGCGTGCTACGGAAGTTTCCAAGCTGGTTCAAGTGCGCGGCAAGAACATGGTTGCGCACGCCCGCTCTAGTAACGCCAACGCTCAAGCCAAGCGCGACAGCCGCTGATTCCTTGTACGGTGTGACGATATGCCTCACATGCTATAAATAATTCAAGTTTGAGACAGCCAGTTTGGGGCAAAATGTCCATTCAACCAAGGAAATAAAAGATGCAAATTCAAGTCAATACCGACGACCACGTTCAAGGTGGCGAGTCCCTGGCTCAATGGGTGCGCGACGAAGCCGGCAACCGCCTGAACCGCTTGAAAGAACACGTCACGCGTCTGGAAGTCTTTCTGACCGATGTGGACGGAGCCAAATCGGGAGTCAACGACAAGCGCTGTCGTCTGGAAGCTCGCGTGGCCAATCGACAGCCCGTCACGGTCACAGCCGAGGGCGACAAGATGGGGGCAGTTTTGATTGATGCCATGGAAAAATTGATCCGCGCGATGGACACCAACCTGGGGCGCGCCAAAGACCGCAACGGGCGCGACACGATTCGTGCCCCACAAGACCAGGATTGACAGCGCGCTGCGGCTGGTTCAAGCCTCTTGTTGCGGTTTTGCTAGTGGGGCAGCGTCAATTACAGCCGCTTGCGCCTGAGCTACATCTGCCCGCAGGCTGTCGCCTGACCAGCGCAACGCCTTGGCGCTGATCGGCGGCCCCACTGTTTCAAGCACGGCTACTGCCGCCAGAATGACCGAACTCACCACCGCACCATGCTGCTGGAACAACGTGAGGGTGGTGTTGGCCAGACCAATGGCCAGTCCTGCCATAGGAACCAGCAACAGACCGGTGGTCGCCGCCTGCCGGTTGCTGGCACCCAGCAAGCGCGCCGTTGCACCCACGCCCAGCCATTTGGCGAGTGATCGGCCAAGCACCAGAACCAAGGCGGCAGGGGCGTATTGAACCATTTCGGCCAGATGCAGGTTGGCTCCAGCATAGACGAACAGAGCAATAAAAAACAACTCGAACGCCGGGCCGAATTCAAGGTTGGCGATCAGCTCGGTGCGCTCAATGCTGCGCACCACGATGCCCAGCACCAGCGGTGCAAACAGGGTCGAGAGTTTGAGCGTGATGGCCGCGCCTAGTGTGAACGCCACCGCGCCCACTACCAAAGCCAGATGGTACTGGTGTGCCTCTTTGGTTTTGCGCGCGGCGATGTGCAGCGCCATGCCCATGGCGCCGCCCAATACGGCTGAGCCCAATAATTGGTAAGTGGGTCCGCCCACGATGGTGATCAGCGGGGCTTCGGCGTTGCTGTAAAGCAGCGGCAGGAGTGCGCTGAAAATCAGGAAAGCCAGCACGTTGTTGAGCGCCACCAGGCTTTTGGCACGCTCTGTGACCGGGCCGCTGGCGCCTAGCTCGTTGGCCACATGGATCAGCACCGCTGGCGAAGACGAAACGGCAATGGCGGCAATCACGGCAGCCACCAGGTCGTTCACGCCCATGAAGCCTATGCTAAAAAACACCACAACAAAGGTCAGTGTGCTTTCCACCAGCGAGATGACGATCAGATCGCGGTCATGCACCAGCTTTTTGATGTCCAGTGAGAGGCCAAGACGGTACAAAATCAACCCCAGCGCCACGTCGATGATGATGCGGGATTCGGCCAGCGCCGCGTAGTCCACCAAGCCCAAAACGTTTGGCCCGGCAATCAGGCCCACCAGCATAAAGCCGGTGATGCTGGGCAGCCACGGCCAAAGGTGCGTCACGTAGCCGCCAAGCGCGCCGCAAAACAGCAAAAAACCGAAGTAAAACAGCGTGTTTAACGCCAGGGGCCATTCAGGCAGAAAATTCATGGGCAGACCAAAAAAATAGAGAAAAAACTGCTTATTCAGCCGTGCGGCGTGCAGTATCGCATCTTGGTGAGGCAGAAAAATGACGCAACACGCGAAGCCAGGCAGGCCTTTGAACAAGCTTATTTTTTGGCCATTTCCCCCGTCGGGCACTGTCAGCGCAGAAAATGCCGACTTATTCAAAAAAGGCCAGGCATGCATCGCGTTGTTTTTCCCGTCACTAAATTCCAGGCAAATGTGCAAAGGGCGCTGTCATGACCCTGGTCTTGCTGGCTGCACTGGGCAAGAGTTTTCTTTTCGTGCTGGCCGCCATCCTGCCCATTCTCAATCCGGCTGCCACGGCGCCCATTTTTCTGGGTCTGACCGAAAGTGCTTCCGAGCAGACACGCATTCAGTTGGCTTGGCGTATTGCGCGCAACATGGTTGTGCTCATGGTGGCCTCGATGCTGGTGGGCTCTTATGTACTTGATTTTTTTGGTATTTCGCTGCCCATCGTTCGGGTGGGCGGTGGCCTGATCGTGGCAGCCACTGCATGGCAATTGCTCACTGCCACGCAAGAAACCGTCGAGCGCCGAACCGCGTTGGCCGATTCTTTTACTCCAGAGCAGGCGCGCAAGCAGGCCTTTTATCCGCTAACTTTCCCCATCAGTTGCGGGCCGGGCTCGATCGCTGCGGCCATCACCGTGGGTGTGGCGCTGAGTGCCGACAAGCTGGCACTCTCGCTGGCGCGGATGGCGGGTGGTGTGTTGGCCATTATCACGATCGGCGTGATCTTGTATTTTGTATTTCGCTACGCGCAGCGCCTGCTCAAGCCCTTGGGCGAGGCGGGTACGATCATCTTTTTGCGTCTCTCGGCGTTTATTTTGCTATGCCTTGGTGTGCAAATCATCTGGGATGGCCTGAGCGAACTGCTCCGGAGCCTGCTGCTATCTGCCGGCATCAGCTGAGCTTGCACCTGCCATGAGCCCGCTCGCCCCTGAATCGTCCCCAGTCAGCGATCAGCACGTCCACAGCGAGAGTGAACTGGTCATTGATGCGCTGGCTTTGGGTAAAAATAAACGGGTGCGCAAGCTGCTCGGGCGCATGCATCCCGCCAAGATTGCCGCCCTGCTGGAAATGTTGGCGCCAGAGCAGCGCCTGGCCCTGTGGCAGCAGGTGGATGCTGCCCTTGAGGTTCGCATCAAGTCGCACCTGAACCTTGATTTAAGCGCTCAGCTTGACGCTGGGGCAGCGGGTGACGATGTAGGTGACGAGGCCGGTGCAGATTCAGATGGTTTGCTTGCGGGCGCAGGCGCTGACCCGCACAAGATCGATCACCTGACCCTGGTTCGCCAGGCGCTGGCACAGAGCAAGCTCAAGCGGCTGGCCAAAATTCTGCAACGCATGCACCCGGCAAAGGTGGCCGGCATGCTCGAAGGCTTGCCGCCGCCAGAGCGCACCCGGGTCTGGAGCATGGTGGAGGCCGAGCGCGCTGGCAAAGTGCTCACCTTTCTGCACGACGAAATCCGCACGGCGCTGGCTGGCGAACTCGATCCTGACGATTTGCTGGCGTCGGTGCAGACGCTGGAGCTCGATGACCTGGTGGACCTGATTCAGACCCTGCCGCCCGCCCTGGGCAGCCAGCTGATACAGGCTGCCAGCGGCGGGCGGCGCCAGCAGTTGGAGTCCATGTTGTCGTACCCGCAAGACAGCGCTGGTGGCCTGATGAACATGGACACCATCGAGGTCCGTGCCGACGTCAAGGTCAGCACCGTGCTGCGCTACCTGCGTTTGCGCGAGATGCTGCCGTCGCACACCGACATGCTGATGGTGGTTGACCGCAAAGGCCACTACCAGGGCGTGCTGCGCCTGAGCGCACTGGTGACCTCGGAGCTGACTGCGCGAGTGGCTGATGTGATGCAGGCCGATGTCGAAGGCATTGCGGTGGACACCGAAGACACTGCAGTCGCCCGCTTGTTTCAGGACCTGGACTTGCTGTCGGCGCCAGTGGTTGATGCGCAGGGCCTGCTGCTCGGCCGCATCACGGTCGATGACGTGGTTGACCTGATCCGTGACGAATCCGACCGCACCATGATGCAAATGGCGGGTCTTGACGACGAGGCCGACATGTTTGCCCCTGTGCTGGTGAGTTCGCGCCGGCGCGCAGTTTGGCTGGGAATCAACCTGGTGACGGCTTTCCTGGCGGCCTGGGTGATCAGCAAATTTCAGGCCACGCTCACGCAACTGGTGGCGCTGGCCGTGCTGATGCCGATCGTGGCGAGCATGGGTGGCATTGCCGGCAGCCAGACGCTGACCCTGGTGATTCGCGGGTTGGCGCTGGGGCAGATACAACAGGGCAACCTGCGCGTGCTGCTGAACCGCGAGGTGGGCATTTCCGTTTTGAACGGCGTGCTCTGGGCGGTGGTGATTGCGTTGCTGGCAGTGGGCTGGTTCGGCGACTGGGGCATCGCCGGCGTGCTGGGCCTGGCCATTTTGATCAACCTGCTGTGCGCGGCGCTGGCCGGTTTGGCCATTCCGTTGGTACTGCGCCGCATGGGCATTGACCCCGCGCTGGCCGGCGGCGTGATTTTGACCACGGTCACCGATGTGATCGGATTTTTTGCTTTTCTCGGGCTGGCGACCGTGTGGCTGTTGTAGACCCCGTGTCTGGCCAGCCGTTCAGGCAAATTCAACCAGCGCTTTTTTCATCTTTTTCATGGCCGCCACTTCAATCTGGCGAATGCGCTCGGCGCTGACGCCATACACCGCGGCTAGGTCGTGCAGCGTCATGCCGCCCGAGTTGTCGTCGTTCACTTTGAGCCAGCGCTCTTCCACAATGTGGCGGCTGCGCTCGTCGAGCGTGTCAAGCGCCTGGGCAATGCCGTCGCTGGCCAACACGTCGCGGTGCTGCGCCTCCAGCATGGCGGTGGGTTCGTGCGCGGCATCGGTCAGGTAGGCAATCGGGCCGAAAGCGTCTTCGCCATCGTTGGAAGGACTGGGGTCGAGCAGCACGTCACCACCGGCCAGGCGCGCTTCCATTTCGATCACTTCTTCGCGCTTGACGTGCAGTTCGGCCGCCATGGCGTCGATCTGTCCCGGGTTTAGCGTGGTGCGGTGCGTGTCGAGGTCGGCGGCAGCATCGTCACTGTGGTACCGCTGTTTGATGGAGCGCAGGTTGAAAAACAGCTTGCGCTGCGCTTTGGTGGTGGCGACCTTGACCATGCGCCAGTTTTTCAGGATGTATTCGTGAATTTCTGCCTTGATCCAATGCATCGCGTAGCTCACCAGGCGTACGCCCTGGTCCGGATCAAAGCGCTTGACGGCTTTCATCAGGCCCACATTGCCCTCCTGAATCAGGTCGCCATGCGGCAGGCCATAGCCCAGGTATTGGCGCGCAATCGACACCACCAAGCGCAGGTGCGACAGCACCAGCCGTCCGGCGGCTTCCACGTCGTTGTCCCGACGCAGTTTGCGTGCGTAAGATTGCTCTTCTTCCAGGGTCAGCATGGGCATGCGGTTGACCGCCGAGATATAGGCGTCCAAATGGCCCAATGCGGGCACCACCGACCAGGGGTTGGTCAAGGCCAGGGGGTTGCCAGAAACGCCAGTGTATGTAGACATGCCAGAACTCCTTGTTGCTCAATATCGTTATGTTAGCACTCTAAGGGATTGAGTGCCAATCAAAAAGTTCCCTCGCGCATTGACGCTGAAGCAGCGCCCGCTGTGCGTCCGCCATAATCCAAGCTTGTGATTTTCCACTGAATGTGCAGCGTTGATCGCCACGGTTCGCCATGTGTTATCAAGTGTCGGTGCCTACGGCCGAAAATAGCACCTTGGGCATGCCGCTGGGCTTGCCTTTCAACTTGCAACAGGTTCGGATTTAATGTGCCAACTTCTGGGAATGAACAGCCACTTGCCGGCCAGCCTGACGCTGAGTTTTACCGGATTTTCGCAGCGCGGCGGCTGCACCGATCACCATGGTGACGGCTGGGGCATCGCTTTTTTCGAGAGCGACTGCGCCACCACCGGCAAGGGTATCCGCCACTTTGTCGATAAATCAAGTGCGGCCACCTCGGCCATTGCGCACATGCTCAAAAGCTACCCCATCAAGAGCCACAACGTGATCGCGCATGTGCGCAAGGCAACCGTGGGCGGGGTGGCGCTCGAAAACTGCCACCCGTTCGTGCGTGAACTGTGGGGCCGCAACTGGGTTTTTGCACACAATGGCGACCTGAAAAATTACGCCCCTAAACTGCACGGCAGCTTTCACCCGGTGGGTGACACCGACAGTGAGCGGGCCTTTTGCTGGCTCATGCAGGAACTCGCCAAATCTCACGCCGATGTGCCATCGGTGGCTGAATTGAGTTGTACCCTGCGCGAGCTGGTGCCGCAAATTGCCCGGCATGGCACGTTCAACTTTTTGCTCAGCAACGGTCAGGCGCTGTGGGCGCACGCCACCACGCGGCTGCATTACGTGCTGCGCGAGCATCCGTTTCACCAAGTGCATCTGAAGGACCAGGATGTCAGCGTCAACCTGGCTGAACTCAACAGCCCGCAAGACCGCCAGGTGATCGTGGTGACCGAGCCGCTGACCACTGACGAAAGCTGGGTCGCCATGCCGGCCGGTGAGCTCCATGTGTTTGTCGATGGCATACCAGCCGACTGCAGTGCAACGGGCTTGGCGCTGGCAGCGTGACTGGCGTGCTACAAATCTTTGTCATTACCTTTCCCTTTTTCGCGCTGGTGCTGTGTGGCTATCTGGCTGCGCGCCGGCGCATGCTGCCGCTTGAGGCAATACCAGGGTTGAACGGCTTCGTGCTGTTCTTCGCTTTGCCGTGCATGCTATACCGCTTTGGCGCCAGCACGCCGATTGAGCAATTGCTTGACGTCGGCGTGTTGACTACCTGGCTGCTGTGCGCGCTGATCACGGTCGGCTTCACCATTACGGTCAGCATGAATGCACGCATCGGCTGGAACGACGCCGCGTTTGGCGCGCTGGTGGCGGCGTTTCCCAATTCAGGCTTCATGGGGGTGCCGCTGCTGGTGGCCATCATGGGCGCAGCATCAGCCGGGCCGGTGATTTTGACCATGGTGATTGACATGATTGTCACCACGTCACTGTGCATTGCGCTGTCGCGCCTGGACGGCGCCGACGAGCACGGTGCCGCCAAGGCCTTCAAAAAAGCCCTCAAGGGCGTGCTGGCCAACCCGATGCCGTGGGCCATTTTGTTGGGTGCGCTGGTGTCAGTACTCGGCTGGCAGCCCCCCAAACCGGTGGCGCAGACCATTGGCCTGCTGGCCGACGCGGCCTCGCCGGTGGCGCTGTTTACCATTGGCGCGGTGCTGGCGCGCGCCCAAATGATGTCCAAAGCGGGCCATGCTGCGGTGCCCGTGCTGGGTGACTATTTGCCGGTAGCGCTGTTCAAGCTGTTTTTGCATCCGCTGTTGGTGTTGCTGGTGGGCGCCGGGCTGATCAGCCTGGGGCTGCCGTTGTCAAGCTTTGTTTTGACGGTGATGGTGCTCACGGCAGCGTTGCCGAGCGCCAGCAATGTGTCGCTGCTGGCCGAGCGCTTTGGCGCCGACAACGGGCGCATTGCGCGCATCATTCTGGTATCGACGGCTGCTGCTTTTGTGACCTTTTCGCTGGCCGTTGCCCTGATGGTCTAGTGGTGTTGCGATGACGCCAGTCCCTGCTTTCTTCGCCTTTTGATCTAAATCAACACAGGGTTTTCCCCATGGGCGTGTAATCGGCCCTGGAATTCTTCTCTCCTTCTGATTGTTTCTCCCCCGTTATTTGAAAGAACGCAATGCCTGCCTGGTTTTCTTATACCGTTTTCACAATGGTGGTGGTGCTGGCCAGCACAGCACTGTTTTTCTTCATACTCACCCGCGGCGCGCTGCTGATGCGCGGTGTCATGGGGCGGCTCTCGCATGATGCCGCCCATGTTTACCCGATTTATTCCAACATGCGCCTGATCCGTCTGATCGACTGGCAACCGATCATTTCAGCGATATTGTTGTTCCAGTACAGCACACTGGTGTCCATCATCGTGCAAGGACTGCGCCGTGATCAATTGCAGGGCAAACAGGTGTTGATCACGTCATGTGCCTTTGGCAACGTCATGCCGCGTGTGGCACAGGCGGCCATTGACTCGGGTGCCAGCAAGGTGCTGGTGGCAGACATCATCCAAAACGAGTTGGACCATGCTGAAAGCAAGCTAGCCGCGCATGCCGACAAAACTGTATACACACAGGACAACGCGATAGCCATGAAGCAGGCTGACAGTTCTGTCAGCGCCAATGTCATGTTTTTCCTGTTGCATGAGTTGCCTCACCACCTCAAGGTGGAAGCGCTCAGTGAAGCCATGCGGGTGCTCGAGCCGGGCGGCAAGCTCTATCTGGGCGAGTTCCACAAACCCCGTCTCTGGGTCCTGCGCGCGCTGAGCTGGACCTATTTCAAAGTGTTTGAGCCCTTTGGTCTGGCACTGTGGAACACGCATGACCCGGTGCTGCAATTGCAAGCCATGCCCGGCGTGACCTGCGAGCGCCACACCGTTTTCTTTGGCAACTTCCAGGTGATCGTGGCAACCAAAGCCACCGCCTGAACGGCGCTGTAGGCGCCAGACCGCTCAGTCAAATATTGAGCGGATCCACATCAATCGCCCAGCGCATCACGCCTTTGCATTCGGGCAAGGTCCTGGTGCTGTGCAGCACGCCTTGCCAGGCCGTCAAAAACCGCTGTAGCGCGGTGCGTGACGGGCTTTCCACCAACATTTGCGCGCGTTCCACATCGGCAATGCGAGCAATGCTCATGGGCACAGCGGGGTAAAGCGTGAGGTGTGCCAGCAACGCTGCGGTATCGGCTTGCCCGCTGGCAGCTTGGCTGGCCAGGTTCAGAAAAGCTTGCGCTGTTTCCTGGCTTTTGGCTTCAGCGCGCACCAGCGCCTGAAAGCTGAACGGCGGCATGGCGGCTTGCTGGCGCTCTTTGAGTTGCGAGGCGGCAAAGGCGAGGTAGTCGTGCTGTTTAAGCGCCTCATACAGCGGGTGCGTGGGGTGAAAGGTTTGTAGCCACATTTCACTCTGGGTGGCCACCGTTTCGTCGCGCCCGGCCCGGCCGGCGGCCTGCATTAGCAGGCTGAACAAGCGCTCGGGGGCGCGAAAGTCGCTGGAAAACAGCGCGTTGTCGGGGTTCACGGCCGCCACCAGCGTGATACGGCGAAAGTCGTGCCCCTTGGCGATCATCTGAGTGCCCACCAGCACGTCGACGTCACCGCTGTGCACCTGCGCCAGCTGCGCTTCGAGTGCGCCCTTGTGGCGCGTGGTGTCGGCGTCGATGCGCACGATGCGCACCGGCTGGCCGTCCGGGCGGCGGATCTCCGCCAGCAGCATGGCAAGCTGCTCCTCGAGCCGTTCGGTGCCGCGCCCCATGGGCGCAATGTCGGGGTTGCCGCAGGCGGGGCAGGCGCGCGGCACGCGCTCGCTCAGGCCGCAGTGGTGGCAGCGCAGGGTGCGGTCAATCTTGTGGAACACGCGGTAGGCGCTACAGTGCGGGCATTCGCTTTTCCAGTCGCAGTCGGTGCATTGCAGCACCGGGGCGTAGCCGCGCCGGTTCAGGAACACCATGCTCTGCTCGCCGCGGGCGATGCGCTGCGTAATGGCAGCGAGCAGCGGCGGCGAGATCACGCAGGCCTTGGGCTGGTGGTTCATGTCCACCCGGCGTACCAGTGGCAACTGGCCACTGCCAATGCGGCTCGGCATGGCCAGCCGCAGGTAGCGCCCGCCCTCTGCCGCCGGGCGGCTGTGGTGCCAGCTCTCCAGCGACGGTGTGGCCGAGCCCAGCAGCACTTTGGCGTCTTCCAGGCGGCCGCGGTAAATGGCCAGGTCGCGTGCCGAATAGCGCGCGCCTTCGCCGCTTTTATAGCTTGGGTCGTGCTCTTCATCGACGATGATCAGCTTCAGGTGGGGCATGGAGGCAAACACCGCCATGCGCGTGCCCAGCACAATGCGGGCCGCGCCGCTGTGCGCTGCCAGCCAGCTGTTGAGGCGCTGCGCCGGCGTCATGCCACTGTGCATCGAGACCACCGCATCGGCACCGTAGCAGGCGCCAAAGCGGGCCTTGAAGCGATCCTCAAGCTGTGGCGTCAGGTTGATCTCGGGCACCATCACCAGCGCCTGCGCATCGGGTGAACTGGCCAGCAACTCGGCGGTGCATTGCATGAACACTTCGGTTTTGCCGCTGCCAGTGGCGCCAAACAGCAAAAACGGCCCGGGGTTTTGCTGAAATTGGCCGATCACCTGGCGCTGCTCGGCGCTGAGCACAACCGGTTGGCTGGCGCTGTCGTCAATTGCACCTGAAGTCGGCAAAAAATCTTTGGACGCAACCGCCGCCACTGCGGCCACCTTGGCGAGTTTTTTCAGTTTGCGCGCCAGTTGCTCGCTGCTCAGGTCGCGCAGTTGGGGCGGCAGGGCGGCCAGCGCCACTTCTCCTGCGGCGCGCTGGTAATAACTGGCGGCAAAGCGGATCAGCGCGCGCCAACTGGCGTTCAGGGGTGGTAGAGCATCGAGTGCAGCAGCAATTGGGCGCAATTTGGCAGGGTCGAGCGCGGCACCATTGGCTTGCTGCGGGCCAGGTTCCCACACCACACCGAGCAGTTCGCGCTGACCCAAAGGCACACGCACCAGGGTCCCGGGTGACAGCGTGGCGTCGCTCAAATAACTCAGTGCGCCCGCCATTTGACTGTAGGCCGGGGTGTGTACCAGCACTTGGGTCAAGGTGGTCATCGGCACGGGTGGTTGCGGCATTGTGTTCAAGTGAACTTGCGGAAATGGCTTTAAGTGCTTGATTTTGAGAGCATTTGTCAGTCATCCAAGTTATCTGTGGATAACTTTGTTGATAACAGCTCGTGAATGCCTGCGAGCCCTTGAAAATCAAGGCCCCGCTTAAGCTGCACAGAAAAAAGGCAATTTAAAAAGAGCTTATGAATCAACGACTTGCAATCGCTATGGCTTTTGTAGCGAGAGGCTCAGCCCATCCATGCTTTGCTGCAATGCATCAACAAATTTGTGCATAAGTGACAAAATATTTTGTGGCTGGGGCTTCTAAAAGGCCAAAAAGAGTGCTAACAACTGGCCGGAACACGCCGTCCGTTCGGACGGGGTCGTGCTTAGCAGGCACCACGCATCTGGCGCGAGTGGCTGTGCACGGCATCCACCAGCGCCGCCACATGCTCGACCGGGGTGTGCTGGCTGATACCATGCCCCAGATTGAAGATATGTGTGGGGCCGGTCCCAGCGCCGCTGTGTGGCGTGCCAAAGGCGTTGAGCACCTTGACCACCTCGGCCTCGATTTGCGCCGGCTGGGCAAACAGCGCATTGGGGTCCAGGTTGCCTTGCAGCGCTTTGCTGCCGCCCACGATGGCGCGTGCCTTGGTCAGGTTCACCGTCCAGTCCACGCCGAGCACGTTGCAGTCGAGCTGCTCCATCTCGTCAAGCCACAGGCCGCCGCCCTTGGTGAAGACGATGCTCGGAATGCGCGCGCCGTTGTATTCCTTGTGCAATTGCGCCAGCACCCGGCGCGTGTAGGCCAGGCTGAATTCCTGAAACGCGCCGTCGGCCAGCACGCCGCCCCAGCTGTCAAAAATCATCACCGCCTGGGCGCCGGCTTCAATTTGGGCGTTGAGGTACTGCGCCACCGAATCAGCGTTGATCTGCAAGATACGGTGCATTAAGTCCGGGCGGCTGTACAACATGGTTTTGACCAGTTGGTAGTCGTCAGAGCCAGCGCCTTCGACCATGTAGCAGGCCAGCGTCCAGGGGCTGCCGCTAAAACCGATCAGGGGGATGCGCCCGTTCAGCGCCTTGCGGATTGAGGTAACAGCATCGAAGACATAGCGCAACTTGTTCATGTCGGGTACTTCGAGCTTGGTGACTGCCGCTTCGTCACGCACGGGTGATGCAAACTTGGGCCCCTCGCCCAGTGCAAATGACAGCCCCAGGCCCATGGCGTCGGGCACGGTAAGGATGTCACTGAACAAAATGGCGGCGTCGATCGGGAACCGTTCGGTGGGCTGCAACGTGACTTCAGTGGCGTAGTCGGTGTTCATGGCCAGGCCCATAAAACTGCCGGCTTTGGCGCGGGTGGCACGGTATTCGGGTAAAAAGCGCCCGGCCTGGCGCATCATCCAGACTGGGGTGTAGTCGGTGGCCTGGCGCAGGCAAGCGCGCAGGAAAGTGTCGTTCTTCAGGGGGGCGTAGGAGGGGGTGGTGGTTGAGTTCATGGCGTAATTGTCGCACCACGCAAGGCTCAGAAAACGCCCAAAGAGCGCGACCATTTCAAGCGTGGTGTCTCAGGGCGTGGTTGCTGCGGCACTCGCTGCGGCGGCGGGGGCTTTGGGAATGTGCATGGCACCGTCTTCAAAGGTGCCGTCGTCGGCATCGGCGTGGCAGGCCGCGCAGTTGGTTTTACTCATCACCAGCGGGTTGGCCCAGTCGGTGGCGGCAATTTCACGGTGCTTCTCCATCCAATAGGGCGTTTCGGTGATGCGCAGCGGTGTCGCTGTGGCTGGGATCGACTGCTCAATCTTGTAGGCCGCTTCCACTGCATGCTTTTCAGCTGCGTTATCGACCATGAACTTGAGCACCTCAGCCGTTGTTGCGGCATCGAGCCCGAGGTCGGTGCCGAAGTGCTGGCCTTGTTCGGCCATGATTCTTTGCCACGACCTGCTGGGAAGCAGCGCCGGGTAAAACACGGCGTGACAACTGCCGCATTCGTCGCGCCATGTGTGGTTGTCTGGCAGGCTTTTGCCGACAAATTTGACATGGGGCGACTCGCCTGCACCGTCTTCCAGATTGATGTGCCAGGCTTGGTTATCCACTTGCCGGTCGATCGCATAGGCAAACCACCAGCCGCCAAAGCCCAGCATGGCCAGCGCCATGAGCGCAGCGACCCATACGCGCGGCTTTGCCCGTGGTGTGCCAGCTTCGGCCATCTTGAAGCCGGTGACCATGGAACGCGCCAGGTTTTCCTTATGCATCACGCTCTCCACCACGACGCCGGTGATGTGGCCAAAGACCACCACCAACATCAGATTGGCGCCGATTTCGTGCAGCTCTTTCAGCCACTTGATTTGTGCAAAGCTGAACCAGCCAGCGGCAACACCTTGTTGTTCGTCGCCGCCGAGGGTCAGGATACCGGTCAGGCCCACACCCACCGCCATGGCCAGCAGAATGTAAATGGCCAAGCTGCCGGTCGGGTTGTGCCCCACATGGCGTGGCGCCTTGCGGGCTGCGACTTGCTTCAGATAAGCAAGCGCCTCACTGGGGCCGAACCAGAAACTGGCAAAACGCGAAAAGTGCGAACCGGCAAAGCCCCAGACCAGCCGAAAGACCACCAGCCCCAGGATCAGGTAACCCAGGAACACGTGAATCGAACGCCAGCGGTCACCGTCGCTGGTCAGCCAGGCGAGCGCAAAACTGCTGGCCAGCGTCCAGTGAAACAGGCGGGTGGGAAGGTCCCAGATCAGGGTGCGTTGCATGGCATCAGGCTTTCAGCGAAACGAGGCTCGGGCGAACTAACTTCAATACCTACTGAGGAATCTTGATGGAGTTTTCATCAAAGTTGCCCTTGTCGGCACCACTGTGACACGCCATGCAATTGCCCGGGCTCTTGACCGATTCGCGTTTCCAGACAGCAGGCGCAATTTCGTTTTTGTCGTAGTGCTTGGCTTTGAACCATTGCCCATCGGTAATGCGCAGCGGCGCAGCGCTTGCGGTCCAGCGGTTGGAGGCGTACTTCACCAGGTAATCGGTAATTTCCTTGGTGTCGGCGGCCGACAGCGATGCGTCGGTGCCGAAGTGCTTGTCGAGTGAACTCATGACTTTTTCCCACGAGGCTGCAGGCAGCAAACCGGGCGGATAGGCCATGTGGCAACCGGCGCATTCTGCCGCCCATTTGGCGTTGCTTTGCGCGGGCATGACCGGCTTGCCGCGGTCCTCGCCGTTGTATTTGGCACAAGCTGACAGTGAGGCGGTGGCCAGCGCGGCCAGCAGCAAAGGAGTGATGAGTCTCATGGGGTGTTCCTTATTTGACCGACAGCATGTAGCTCACAAAGTCACCTTTTTCCTGGGTGGTGCAGACCCGGCCCAGTGCGTCGTTGCAGTTGCGCTTGAACCATTTTTCGACTTGCGCGGAATCGCTGAAGCGCTTCGGGTTGACACTGGGCGCCATTGGGTCGATCGCCTTGTTGGTTTTGGCGTGCTTACCCACGTTCTTGGGTGAACTGGTGTGGCATGACGAGCACGACAACTGTTTCGGACCGACTGTGTTGTACAGTTTTTCACCCGCAGCGGCGCTGAAAGTGCCTTTGGTCTCGGCTTGGTAGCCGTCCAGGATGGCGTTGGCGCTGGCTGCCAGGGGCAGGGCGATGGCCAGGCAAGCCAGCAGGTGGGGAGCACGGAATTGAATGTTCATGAGATGTCCTTAAAGTGAAATGAAAAGAAAGGCGCTGGGTTGGCGCTGGATTAGCGCGGAATGCGAATCTTGTGCTCGTTGAAATCGCCCTTGGCGGCGTCGGCGTGGCAGGCCTGGCAGTTGGACTTGCTCTTGACGGAGGCGCGCTGCCAAACGTCGGCTTTGACGTGGTTGGTGCCGTGCTTGCGGGTGAACCAGAACGACTTGGTGATGCGGTTCTCGGGGGGCGCTTCACCCTGTTCCTTTGAATTGGCAATGATCCAGTCGGATATTTCTTTTTGATCGGCTGGCGCCAGGGAGGCATCGGCACCGTAATGCTTGTCGAGCGAGCCCATCACCTGCTTCCACGACGAAGTGGGTAAAAAGTTGGGCCGGTAGGCGATGTGGCAGGCGGAGCATTCCTGCTCCATTTTGGGATGCAGCGTGATCTGGCTACCACCGTCATCAGCCAGGGCCAGCCCGCCAGTGCCCAGCAAGGCCAAGCCTAAAGTGATGAATTTGAAATATGCCATGCTTGAACTCCTTTGAAACATAGGAGTCAAGCTTAATCGCCCAGCCTTAAGAATTTCTTAGCTTGACGGGTGCTTTGGTTGATCAGGATCAACCTACCATAGATTTCGCTGGCTTCAACACGAAAGAGAACCGTCATTGCGAACGAAGTGAAGCAATCCATAAATTCCGGGGGCATAGACTGCCGCGCTTCGCTCGCAGTGACGAAGTTGCAGTTCAAGGTCGGTGTGCGGTATTGGTACCCGATTCGGACGGCTCGCGATGACGGTGCCCTTTTATATTTCGGGGTGACTTCAAAGCCATGATTGTTAGAGCGTCGCCAGCGCGTCGTGCACCTCGCCCGCTGACAAAATTTCGGACAGCACCACGGGCGTGTGGCCCGCTTGGTAAAGCACGTACACCGGCACGCCGTTGCGACCCAACTGCGCCAGCGCGGCTGTGATGTTGGGGTCGCGGCGCGTCCAGTCGGCGCGCAGCAGCATAACTTTTCTGGCGGCGAAGTCGGCCAGTACCTCAGCGTTGGCCAGCGTGGTTTTCTTGTTGTATTGGCAGGTTACGCACCAGGCTGCGGTGAAATCCACAAACACCGGCGCGCCCGTGGCCAGCAGCTGCTCCACTTTGCCCGGCGCCCAGGGCTGCCACAGTGCCGTGCTGGGCGTGGTGCCGAAGTTGTCCAAAGGTTTGGTGACATTGTGACCAATGGAGCCCAGCAAAAATGCCAGCGCCACCCCCGACAGCGTCGTCATCACCACGCGGCTGCGGCCCTGCAAGCCCAGCGCCCAGATCAGCAACGCCAGACTCAGCAGCAGCGCCAGCAGGGCGGCAGCACCGTCGATGCCGCTTTGCTGGCCCAACACCCAGACCAGCCAGATCACAGTGGCAAACATGGGGAACGCCATGGCATGGCGGAAGGTGTTCATCCATAAGCCCGGGCGCGGCAACAGTCGCGCCAGTGCTGGCGACCAGCTGGCCGCCAGATACGGCAGCGCCATGCCGATACCCAGCGTGGCAAAAATTGCCAGCGCCTGCTCGGCGGGCAGCGCCAGCGCCAAGCCCAGCGAGGCACCCATAAAGGGCGCGGTGCAGGGCGAGGCGATCACCACCGCCAGAATGCCCGACAAAAACGCATCCACCGACGGGTTTTTGGCTTCAAGCGTCGCCACGCTGCTGGGCACGAACTGACCAAATTCGAACAAGCCCGCCAAATTGAGCCCGATCACGGTGAACAGCACCGCCAGCGCCGCCACCACAGCAGGCGACTGCAGTTGAAAGCCCCAGCCCAGTTGCGCGCCCGCGCTGCGCAGCGCCAGCATCAGCGCGCCCAGGGCAACAAACGACAGCACCACGCCCGCGCTGTAGGCCAGCCCGCCGATGCGCTGGCGGCGCTGGTTGGCGCCCTGACGGGCAAAGCCCACCACCTTGATGGCCAACACCGGAAACACGCAGGGCATCAGGTTCAGGATCATGCCGCCCAGCAATGCGCCCAGCAGTGCGACCCAAAGGGACGCAGGCAGGTTGCGCTGGGTACTCGTTAACGGGTTGACTCCTGACAGGATCGGTGCCGTGTTGGTTGCACTTACCACCGCAGTCGCATCAGCCGGCCATTCGCCGCTCACCTTGGCTTGGGTGACAAAGCCCAGCCGCTCCTGGCCGACTTGCCCGGCCAGCACCAGCGGCATCACCTCCGGGCTGCTGGCGCGGTGCGGCGCGATGGGCACGGCAGCGGTCCACACGGCGCCCTGCCAGCTTTGCGTCCACTTGGCTGCTGTTTCGATGACTTCTGGGGTTTCCGGGAACAAGTCAAGGGTTTTGCCTTGCAAGTTGGCGGGCAGGCCGGCCACGGACATGTTCAGGGTGTGACCCTGAATGGTGATGCTGGCGGCTTGCGCAAGTGCCACCGGCTGGGCCTTGAAGGCGGCATCGAAGGCCGCGCCGTTGCTGGCGGTAGAACCCTTGACTGGCAGGCGCAGCACAAAAGTGCCGTCTTGCGGCACGCATTCGAGCTTGCACACCAGCCAACTGGCATGCAGTTTGACTTCAAGTTCAGGGTTCAAAACAGAGGGTTTGAAATCTGGCGTGATGGTCAGCGGCACCGGCAACAGCACGCTGCCGTCATAGCCGTAGTTGGCCAGGGTGCCGATTGGAATCTTGACCGGCAGCGGCCACGCGATGTCGCCGGCCAGCACGCCCGTAGGCAGCGTCCAGCTTAGTTCGGTGGCCAGGCCGGAGTCACCCGAGTTCTTCCAGTAGGTGTGCCATTCGGGCTGGTGTGTGAGGTGCAGGCCGACCCAGACCGTCTTACCGGGCTCGATGCCATCGGGCGCGTGGGCCATCAACTCGGCTTGCACCTGCTCGGTGGTGTATGTATTTTTGGCGGTCTCTTGGGCTTGGGTGCCCGTGGCCAGCGCGAAAAAAGCGACGAAGAACAAGGCCGCGAAAGACGGCAACAAGCGTTTCAGGTAAGTCATGACGTGGTAAGAGGCGGTGGCCGGTTGTGAAGTTCCGCGGGGGTTGCTGCGCTGGCTCAGTCCTGTGCGTCGGCGACCGGAAACAGGGAAGATTGTTCGGCTTGTTTCGCAAAAACCGGCGGCAGCTTGGTGGGGGCCTTGATGCGCACCTGTTTGTTGACATTCATGCGCCCAAACACCACCTCGATGTCAGCCGCTGTGACGCCAAAAAGCGGTGCCAGAAAGCGCACCATGTGGTCGGTGGCGCGCCCCGCTACCGGCGCGGCGGCGACGCTGACCTTGAGCTGTTTGCCGTAAGGCTTGCCAATAGCGTCCTTGCTGGCGCTGGGCTTGCCCAGAATATTGACCACCAGAACATCGCCATCCCAGGCGAAGAAGGAGTCACCGGTGAAGTTGCGGGCGCTTTTTTTAGGCATGGGGGCAATGATACTTGCCTACAACAGGCAACTGAAAAGCGCTTTCATGTGCTACCAGCTGCGCACGCGCCCGGTGTCGATGTGGACAAACTGGTCGCGCGGGTAATAGCCCACGCCGCCTGCTTTCAGCGACAAAGCTGCATCGCGCAGCTCGGCCAGCGGCACGCCGGGCAGGCGGACGTCGATGGCCTTGCCCTCCATGTGCAGGCTGTGCTTGGCCACGCCGCCGCCGCGCGTGCTGCGCAGCCGGGCATTGGTGAGCGGGCCGCGGTAGCCCGAGATGATTTGATACGACAGAGGCACGCCGCTGCCCAGCGCCTGGTGCACGTTGTGCAGCAGGTCGAACAATTGCGGGTCAATCTGGCCGACCTCGCCTGAGTAATGGTCGCGCAAAAAACGGTTCAGCGTGCCCAGCGCCTGCGGCACATAGTGATCACCGCTGGCGTACACCAGATTGATGCGTTCGTGCGTGTGGGTGTGGTCGAGCATCAGGCTGCGCACGCTGGGGGCAGAAGCCCGCGCCGACTTGCCAGCCAGCCCAAGCGCGCCGCCGAGCAACATTGCCTGGGCCGAGCGGTGCAAAAAGAAACGTCGGGAGGGTTGTAATGAAATCGGTTTTGAACGTGTCATGGGCAGCTATTTTAAGGAATTCAGCCAATTGGCAGGGGTTATGGGGACAAGGCGGCTGCATGTTGGCGCAGCGCCTGGGCCAGCAGGCGGTCATGGCCGTACAGGTCGGGGTAGAAAAACACCCGGCCCGCCTTGGCCACCACGGTGCTGTAGGCAATCAGCACGGTCAATGGCTGCTTCAGGCGCAGCGTGCTGGATTTTCCTGCTGTCATGGCAGCTACGATGCGCGCATCGGTCCAGACGGGGTCGTCCTGCAGCACAAAATTGGCCAGCGCCACCGGTTCCTCGACGCGAATACAGCCGTGGCTGAAGTCGCGCCGGTCGCGCTCGAACAGGCCTGGCGACGGCGTGTGGTGCAGATAGATGTTGTCGTTGTTAGGAAAGATGAACTTGATGTCGCCCAGCGCATTTTTAGGCCCCGGGCGCTGGCGAATGCGCCACTTGCCAGCCAGCACCGCATCCAGATATTCCGGCGCCATGCTGGTGATCACCTGGCCGCCGGGTGCGACAAACTCCATCTCTTGCTGCGCCAGATAGCCTGGGTCGGCACGCAGCTTGGGCACGGTTTCACTACGCGCGATGGAGGGCGGCACGTTCCAGTAGGGGCTGAACTCGATGAAGCGCATCTCTTCGTCGAACAGGGGCGTGCGCGTGTCGAGTGCTTTGCCGACGATCACCTTCATGGTCAGCTTGACGTCGATTTTTCCGTCTTGCACCTCATAGGCGCGCAGCACAAACTCAGGTACGTTCACCACCACCATACGCGCGGATTGGCGCAGGGGCGTCCAGCGCAGTCGCTCCAGAGTGAGCGCAATTTGTTCGGCACGCTGCCCGGGTGCGACGTTCAGCTGTTGCAGGGTTTTGCGCCCGAGCACGCCGTCTATGATGAGCCCGTGGCGCTCCTGGAAACGCTCCAGCGCGGCACGCAATTCCCCTTCAAGCCTTTCCGGAGTGGGCGCCTCGGTGGCCAGATCGCCCAGCACTTGCAGGCGCTGCGCCAGCAGCGGCAGCCCCGTCCAGGCTTGCCCGGCCTGCAGTTTTCCTCTGGGCAGGGCGGGCAGAGACGTTTGCCAGGCCGGATGATTCATGAGTGCGCGGTAGCGTGTCAGCGCCAAGCGCAGCGGCACGGCCATTGGCGCCTGGGTGGCCAGTTGCGCCACCTTTTGGCGCAGCCGCTGCTCGCGCAAGGCCTCGCGCAGCCATTCTGCGATGTCGGTGGTTGGGCTGACGGTCGCTGCAAAGTTGGCGCTGACCTGTTGCGGGTTCACCCGCCCAACAGTCAGGTCGCTCAGGTAGTGCGCCATCGCCCGGGTCAAAGTGGCGTCCAGCCGGGCTTGCTCGGTTGTCGTTAGCGCCGAGCCCGTGCTGGCCTGCGTCACGGCCAGACTGAGTTCGCTGGCCTGGTAGTGGTTCGGCTCCAGACCCTCGTCGGCAGCAGTGAGCAAAATCTGTGTCGCTTGCTGTGCCTGCGCGGTTGGCCTGTCGGCGTCAAACCAGAGCGGCGGCTCTGCGGCGGACAGGTCGGCGGCAGCGGCTGATGCGCCCAGGCTTACAAGGAGCCAGGCGCAGACCAGCCAACTGGCAAGCAGGCTGCGCATGCACGCCACAAACCAGGTATCCATAACACCTCGACCGCCTGAGCAGCGAGGAGCGCTACGCTTTCCATGAACACCCCCCGTCATTGCGAACGAAGTGAAGCAATCCATGACTCCAAACTGCATGGACTGCCGCGCTGCGCTCGCATTGACGAAGTCTCTGTTCATTGAGCGTGTGCGGTATCAGGCCGATTCGGAAGGCTCGCAAGGACAAGCAAGTTCAAACAAAGCCTGGGCGCGTTAAAACTGACCCTCTGTCAGCGTATCGAGCTGAAACAGGCCGCTTTTGTGCCACAGCCAGGTGTCGGTGTAGGTCACCCGGCCCATGCGCACGGGGGCGGGGTAGGGCTCGGCCAGTCGCACGGTGCGCTCGATCTCGGCGACAACCTCTGGCGCATGATTGGGGGCGCGCATCCAACTGGTGCTGGTGACATGGCCTTTGCCGTCCACTTCGACCTGTAGCACACCCACGGCGTACAGCAGCGGTGGCATCTTGCCGTGGAAAATGCGCTTCAGATTGCGTTCGTAAAGATGGCTGGCAGCATCACGCCGGTAAGCACGCGGCGTCACGGCTTCCGATATGTAAGTGGGGAGCGCCTCGGGTGGGGCTTCGGCAATGGGCGCCGGGGGAGCCGGGGCCGGAACTGGCTTGGGGGCTGGCGGCGGCAAGGGGGCGGTCGTGCAGCCTGCCAAAAAAAGCGCCGTGCCGACAGCCAGACACAGGCCGCGTGACTGCAACTTGAAGCGTGATGGGGCAAAAATGGTCATGCTGGGTCTCGGAATAAATTAGGGCTCGCGCAGTCGGTTTTGGGTAGCCGCCGCCGCTGCCAGACCCGTAATGTGCCTCAAAAAGGTCAGCCTGTCATCGGGGCATGGCTCAATAGGGTAATTGAATGACGCAAACAAGGTAGCTAAAGCAGACCCAATAGCGCGCAGCGAAGACTAGGCAAGCGCTGGTGGGGCGTAAAACTGCACCCGGTTGCGGCCCGCGTCCTTGGCCTGGTACATGGCGGAATCACCGATTTGATGATGTCGTCAAGGCTGGCTTCTTGGCCGATGAAGATCGCCACGCCGATACTGGCGGTGCAATGGTGTTCAATCACGGCATCGGCCTGAGACTGGTCGTTGGTGGTCAGCAAGTAAGGTTCCGCCAGGCTGCTGCGGATTTTTTCGGCGATACGGGCCGCCTGTGCCGTCGCTTCTGTTTTGTCGCCGTTCAGGTTGTCCAGCAGGACGACAAACTCGTCACCGCCGAAACGTGACACGGTGTCAACCTCACGCACGCAGCGTTTGAGCCGCTGGGCGGCTTCAATCAGGAGCAAGTCGCCAGCGCTGTGGCCGTGGGTGTCATTGAGTAGTTTGAAATTGTCTAGGTCGAGGAACATCAGTGCCTGGTAACAGCCACTGCGTTTGCTGGTTGCCATGCTCTGATGCAAGCGGTCGGACAGTACGATGCGATTCGGCAGTGCGGTAAGCGTGTCATAAAACGCCATATGGTGCACCTGGTCTTGCATCTGCTTGCGTTCGGTGATGTCGGTGATGAAACCGTGCCAAAGCGTCGAGCCGTCGGCTTCGCGCTCGGGCAGCGAATCACCAAACAGCCAGCGGACTGTGCCATTGGCAAATTTGACACGGTATTCCTGGCGCCATGCCGTCAGGTCGCGCGCTGAAGCCTGGATAGAGGCGACGACGCTGTTGACGTCGTCGGGGTGCAAAATGGCAAGCACCGGGCTGGCATCGTCACGCACTTGCTCCGGACTGACGCCGTAAATGGAGCGCATCGCGTCACTGGCATAAGGGAAAGACGAGCTGCCATCCGGGCGCAAGCGGTATTGGTAAACCACACCCGGCACCTGGCTGGCAAGCTTTTCCCATCGCGCCAACGTCTCGCGCAACGCCTCCTGCGCCGAGCGCAGGCGCAGCATGGCATCTACGCGCGCCAGCAACTCGGTCTTGCTGATGGGCCGCGCGATGTAGCCGTCGGCCAGACCGCTCGTCAGGCCCGCTGCCTGGTCTTCACCGGTGGTTTTGAGGCCTGACAACAAAATCACAAAAACCCCAACCAAGGTGGGTTCGCTCTTGATCTGGCGCGCAACGTCCACGCCATTGCCGTCGGGCAACATCACGTCAAGCAATAGCAGCGCGGGTTGGTGCTGCCGCGTAAGTGCCAGCGCTTCGGCTGCACTGGCGCCGGTAACGACTTGGTAGCCCGCCTGTGTCAGGATGCGCGCTGTGGCCCGCAAAATATCGGGATCGTCGTCAATCACCACCAGGGTGGTGCTGGCTGGCTCAGCCATGCTGATGCTCCTTAATTGGGTTGGTGCTGCTGGGGGTGTGAGTCGGCCGCAGCCGATCTGGCGGCAGTGTGAAGCCAAACACCGAGCCCTGGCCGAACGCGCTTTGCACAAACATGCGCCCGCCATGCGCTTCAATGATCTTACGCGCAATCGCCAGCCCCAGGCCAATGCTGCGCTCGCCGGTTGACTTGTAGTTGGCTTGTCCGCTGGCAAACGATTGGAATAGTTTTTCTTGCTGCGCTGGCGCAATGCCCGGGCCGCCATCAGCCACCTGCACGCGCAGCTCAGTCGGCAGCCGTTCACTGCTGAGCGTGACTTTGCCGCCAACGGGCGAGTGCTCAATCGCATTGCTCAGCAGGTTGGTCAGTACCTGCTCGATCTTGGCGCAGTCCACAAACACACGTTGGCTCGCTGCATCAATCTTGGTGCTGATGGTGACCCCGCGCTTGCTGGCCACCAGGTTGACCAACCGCAAAGCCGACTGTGCCATTTGCGCCAGATCGGCCGTTTCTTCCTCCAGGCTCAAGCGGCCCGCCTCGATGATGCTCACGTCCAGAAAATCATCCACCACGCGGTGCATGCGCTCAGCGGCGCTGTGGATGGTCTGCAAAAAATCGAGTTGCTCTGCCGTCAAGCTGCCTGAGGCTTCGTCCAGCAGAAATTCGGCGTAGCTCAGGATCAGGCCGGTGGGCTTGCGCAGATCATGTGCGGCCATGCCCAAGAACTGGTTCTTCAGTGCGTTGAGCTTGGCCAACTCGTCGTTTTTGAGCGCCAGTTCGCGGGTCATGTTGTTGAGCTCGTGGTTGAGCTCAAGCACCTCGCGGCCAAGAAGGGCCTGCTCGGCCGCGTTGACCTCGCCAAACAGCAAATAGTCGGTGCCCAAAGGCTCTACCGTGACCTCAAGCGTTTGTGGCAAGCCCGTTGTGGTGTGAACATTGAGCAGACGCGGCCGAGCGCTATCGGCGAGCCATTCGGCAAAGGGGATCACACCGGCAAAATTGAGCAGTATGCTGTGCCAGGGCTAGCCCAGCAGTGGCTCGCCGATCAGCGTGCGGGCATGCCGGTTGGCTGAAAGAATGAGGCCTGATGCGCTCAGGCGCAGCACCACCACGCTGCTGCTCGCGGCCAGGTATTGCCAAGCCGGGCCAACGCAAGCGCCCGGCCAGTTGCTGTCGCCGTTGTCGCCACTGTTGTTGTCACTGCGCATACGTTGCGAGCTGAAGCTCGAGTTCATCCAGCGAGCTGATGCAAGTGGCATTGGGGTAAGCCTGCACCGCCTCCATGCCGCCCCATCGCAGCGCCTGGCCACCTACCAGAATCGGTTGCGCGGGGAACTTGTCGGTGATGGCATCAAGCGCCTTGATCAATTGCGGGAGGTTGATCGACAAACTCAACGACAAACCCACCAGGGTCGGGCGGCGTTCTTCAATGGTGAGCAGCAGCTTGGGCAGCGGCGTGTCAACGCCCAGAAAGTACCCGCGCCATCCGTGCAATTCGCAAAAATCTGCAATCATGCGCCCGCCTAACTGGTGGTACTCGTCGGCGACGCACGCGACCACAATGCTGCGTTCCCGCTGCTGACCGGCAAAAGCATGTGGCTGTACCAGGCTCAGCATGCGTTCGGTGATTGCTGTGGCCAGATGTTCGGTTGCCACCGAAATGCGTTGGTTCTCCCACAGGTCACCGACTTGGTACATGGCGCGCTGAAAGAGCATGATGTACAGGGTTTTGAGGTCCGTGCCGGCGGCCACCAAGCTTTGCACGATGCTGGCGCATTGCGCGCGCTCACCTGCCAGGAGGGCGCTCAGATACTGCTGGTAAGTACTTTCGTTCAAAGTGCTACTCATGATGAATCCGTTATACCGCAGATTGCGCGGGCGTCGCCATACTTAGTTACTTGCGGCGCGCTTGGGTCAGGGTGGCTTCAAGCGTCTGCCATCGTTGATGGACTGCAAAGGTTTGTGCCTTGAGTTCCATCAAGCTGAGTTGTTGTCTGGATGGTCCTGTTTTTATGCCCATTTTTTTGGCGACTGTTTGATGTTTTTTCTGCAAGCCATTTTTACCAGCAGGTGGTGGTCAGCAAAATCATGCCCATGACCAACACCACCGGCATCTCGGAAGCCGAGCGCATGGTCGTCGAGCAGTGGTTTGAGAGTGGGGCCAGGACTGATTAACCGGGGCGTCTCAAGCCACGGCAGGCCGGTACACCCGGATAAGGGGCGCGATTTTGGCCAGCGTTTGCTGCGTCACGGTGCGCATGTCGTATTCGGTTTGCAAATTCAGCCAATAGCGCGGCGCCATACTGAAAAACAGACCCAGCCGCAAAGCCGTGTCCGTCGTGATCGGGAGCGTGCCGTTTACGATGTCGCTGATGCGACTGGGCGGGGCACGTCCATGTCGGCGGAGAGTCGGCGCGCTGTGATGCCCATGGGCTTCATAAACTCTTCAAGCAATATTTCGCCGGGATGAATTTCGTCAAGCAACGTATTCGTCATGGTCACTCCAAATGGACTCAATCAGTGGTAATCCACAATTTCCACACGGTACGCACCATCGTCATGCCAGGCAAAGCAGATGCGCCACTGGTCGTTGATGCGGATGCTGTGTTGGCCTTTTCGATCACCTTTTAACGCTTCCAGCAAAACTCAGATTGTCAGTCTAATGAAAAACGGCGGACCGCTGTTGCGATCCGCCGAAGTTGTGTTCACGCCGATTGAGGTTTAACGTGCGCGCTCAGCCAAATACATCTCGATGCGGCGGTTCCTGGCGCGACCATCCATGGTGGCATTGTCGGCAATGGGCTCGTAGGAGCCACGGCCGTCGATCTGGATGCGCTGGGAATTGACCCCGCGGGCCACCAGGTAGTTGCGTGCGCTGGCTGCCCGGTTGATCGACAGCGGGTTGTTGATGGCGTCTGAGCCTGTGCTGTCGGTATGACCGATGATGCGGATCTCGGTGTTGGGCTGGTTGCTCAGGCCCTGTGCAAACTGGTCGAGGATGGGGCGCAGATTAGGCTTGATGACCGCGCTGTTGATGTCAAACGAAATGTCGCTCGGGATGTTCAGCTTGAGCTGGTTGTCAGCGGTTTGCATCACGTCCACGCCCGTGCCGGCGGTGGCCTGCTCCATGGCTGCTTTTTTCTGTGCCATTTGGTTAGACCAGATGTAGCCACCCAGTGCGCCCACGCCAGCACCGATGGCGGCCGATTTGCCGCTGTCGCCAATGGCAACGCCAGCCAGCGCGCCGACCCCAGCGCCAATGGCGGTATTGCGTTGTGCTTCGGTCATGTTTTCACAACCGGTGAGCAGCACCAAGGCGGCGGTCAGGCCGACAAGCACGGGACGACTGTGAGTAAACAAGGTTTTCATGATGGTTCCTTAGGAGTTGTTCTTAAAACCAATTTATACCAGCCAAGCCACAGTTCCGTATGTGCGTTGGCGAACACTCGCAAAAAAATGTAATGAAAAATTGAGAATCCGCATGGAGTCAGGGTGTCGCCTTGTCGGCCTCGGAGGTAAACGCGTCGGCATAAAACTCGTCTTCGGGCAAACCCGCTATCACGTAGTCAGTGCGCGCCGAGTCCACCACCACTGGCGCGCCGCAGGCATACACCTGGTGGCCGCTCAAGTCCGGCAGGTCTTGCAGCACCGCGCGGTGCACGAAGCCGGTGCGCCCTTGCCAGTTGTCCTCAATCAGCGCATTGGAAACCACCGGCACATAGCGCAGGTTTGGCATCTCGGCCAACTTGGCTTTTACCCAATCGTCCATATAAAGGTCAGCCGGACGGCGGCCGCCCCAGTACAACGTGGCCGCGCGCGTGCTGCCTTTGAGCTGCATCTGTTCGATGATCGCCTTGATCGGCGCAAAACCGGTGCCAGAGGCCAGCAGCACAATGGGTTTTGCGCTGTCTTCGCGCAGGTAAAAGCTGCCAAAAGGGCCTTCAACGCGCAAAATGTCACGCTCCTTCATGGCGCCGAAGACATGGTCGGTGAATGTGCCGCCGGGCATGTGGCGAATGTGCAACTCCAGCCCCTGGCCGATCAGGTGCGGCGCGTTCGCCATGGAGTAACTTCGGCGCACGCCGCCCTGCAGCAAAAATTCGATGTACTGGCCGGCGTGGTAGACAAAGACGTCGTTGGCCGGCATTTGCAGCAGCAAGCGCATCACGTCGGGCGATTTTTTCTCCATTAGCTTGATACGCGTCGGCATTTTCTTGATGGGCAAAGCGCCTTCCTGGGTGACCTGGCGCGACTCCAGCACGACGTCGCTCATGGGGCTGGCGCAGCAGGTCAGCACAAAGCCCTGCGCTTCTTCGGTGTCGCTGAGCGCCTTGCTTTGGTGCGCGCCGTGGTGCACCATGCCGCTGATTTTTTTGCATTTGCACGAGCCGCAAGCGCCGTCTTTGCAGCCGTAGGGCAGGTTGACACCCTGCGCGATGCCGGCTGCCAGTATGGTTTCTTCGGCTGCTACGGAAAATTCCCGGCCGCTGGGCTCGATGGTGACGTGAAAAGCCGTTGGGTTGGCGCTGCCGGTCATATTCTGGTTATCCTCTGAGCTTCATATTTTCAAAGGAGCTGATTTTGCCTGCATTGCGAAGCCCCCATGCGTTGCTCTATGCCACCCGTCCTGGTGCCTTGCCGGCGCGTTTTCGGCGCGAACGCGTCTTGCTGATCGGCTGTGGTGATGTCGGCCTGCGCGTGGCGCGTGAACTGGGCCCGCGCGTGCGGCTGCTGGCGCTCACCTCGCAGACCGCGCGCGTGGCGGAGTTGCGCGCTTTGGGCATCACGCCGCTGGTGGGTAATCTGGACAAACCTGCCAGCCTCAAGCGCTTGAGCGGCCTGGCCACGCGGGTGGTGCACATGGCGCCGCCGCCCGACAGCGGCAACCAGGACCCGCGCACCCGGGCGCTGTTGCAGGTGCTGCGTCAGCGCTCCCCGGTGCAAAGCCTGGTCTATGGCTCTACCAGCGGGGTTTACGGCGACTGTCAGGGCGAGGTGGTCACGGAGCAGCGCGCGCTCAACGCGGCCACCGCTCGCGCGCAGCGGCGCATCGACGCCGAGCGGCGCATTCGGCACTTTGGCCGCGCTGCGGCGGTATCGGTCAATATTTTGCGGATTCCCGGCATCTACGCGCCCAACCGCGTGGGCGGCACGCCGCGCGAGCGGCTGCAAAAGGGCACGCCGGTGCTGCAGGCCAGTGATGACGTGTTCACCAACCACATCCACGCCGACGACCTGGCGCGCGCCAGCATTGCAGCCCTGTGGCGCGGCCGACCTGGGCGGGTGTACAACGTCAACGATGACAGTTGCCTGAAAATGGGCGACTACTTTGACCTGGCCGCTGATTTGTACGGCCTGCCACGGCCGCAGCGCGTGCCGCGCGCCACCGCCAATGCGCAATTGCCGTTGATGCTGCTGAGCTTCATGGGCGAGTCGCGCCGCATGGACAACACCCGGCTCAAAACCGAGCTGCGCGTGGCGCTGCGGTACGCCTCGGTCGAGCAGGGGTTGAAGGGCGTAAAAGGCTAGCGGCTTTATTGCGAACCCGTGCTCATGGTGAAGCTGCGGCTGAAGGCCAGTTTGTCAATGCTGCCCGAGAGGGTGACCTGGTAGGTGGTGTAGGGCTTCAAGGGAACCGTGGGGATGACAAATGCTTCATTTGCTTCGATGTAGGGCTTGCCTGAGTTGGGGTCGAGGTTGGGGTCATTGGCGTTGGTCAGAACTACGAACGGCACAGAAATGCCGTTTTGGCTCACGCTGCTGCTGGAGTTCACGGTCAGTACCTGCGGCGCATCCACTTTGAGGTAAATCGGTGGCCCAACGCTTTGGCTGGTGCTGGTCATTTCTGGAAACGGATTGGGGCTTTCATAAACGGGCACAAACTTGGTGGGAATATTGCTGCTGCCGTCACAAGGGTAGGTAGCCACCTTGCGGGTACCCATCGTGATGCGCAGGTCGGGTGATGTGTAGCCGATGAGTGCGCCAAAGCGGTATTCTTCGCGCCACGTTGTCGCATCGATCATGGTGGTTTTCATGTATGCACCAAGGCCGACATCGCTACCTTCAAACATCGCACCGGACAAGTGGTACACCGTGTTGAGCAGGCTGCGCATGGAGTTGGCGCCGCGTTCTTCCATCGTTGGAAAGATTGGCTGGTAGGTGTATTCCAACTCAGTCGCTTCCAAAATTTCTGCTAAAGCAGAGTAGTAATAACCCTGAGAGATCGCGCGATCCCCTGGATATTCGCCAGTAAAGCCAGCAACACCAACTGATTCATAGTGGCTGAGTTCCAAGACCCCCGTTTCAATGGAAAGATCAACGAGGTATTTTGCATGGCTAAAGGCGGCTGCGTCGAGCTTGGCGTTAGGCGTCAATGCGCCAAAGCCGCACTGGGTGCGCGCTTCCTGCAAGACGTTCCATGCCCCTAGTTCAGCTTGGCCGGATAAGTAGTTGGCTGTTTCTATCGCCGGAGAATCACTGCCGCCCCCGCCACAAGCCACCAGGCCCAGCGTGAGCATCAGCGACAAAGAAAAAGCATTTGGTTTTGACATTGTGTTCAACCTATCAAAATTGTTGGTACAGGATACCTGCATCACTCAGGGCAAAATACGACCATCCACACACTATGACCTCTGCGCCATGACAATTATCACGAAACCTGCTGGCGATGTCGTCGCTGACAGCCTTAAACCCGACGACTTCGACGAACTCGACACCATTCTGGACGACCTGCGCAGCCGCTTTGACGAAACACCGCAGTGGGAGTTTTGCGAAGGCGTCATGGCGGCGCTGGTGTGCTGCCGCCGGGTGATCAGTCCAACCGAGTACTTTTCGGTTCTGCTCGACCTGGAGGACGATAGCGAAACGCCGCTGTTTGTCGATGAAGCCCAGTTCAAGCGCTTTTTTGACCTCTGGATGCGCCGCTGGAACGAGGTGGCCGCGGCCCTCAGTTCGGACGTGGAATCGCTCGAGGATGAGCGCGCCTACCAGCCCGAGGTGATGGACATGCGCGGTGCCATTGCGGCACTTTCAGAAGAAGAACGCGCGGACATGGACGACACGCCGATCCCCTCCTTTGGCCAGATATGGGCCATCGGCTTCATGTACGCGGTGGAAAGCTGGCCCGAGGAATGGGCACCGCCGCGCGACAAGGAGGCCGCCAAAGTGCTCGACGCCGCCCTTGAGTGCATCGTGGCCGTGACCGAAGACGACACCGACCCGCCCGTTGTGGCGGCCTTTGATGAAGATGGGCCGCCCACCATCAGCGAGCAGCGCCTCAACCACTTTGCCGATGCCATGTGGGCGGTGTACGACCTACGCGAACTCTGGCGCCACATCGGTCCGCGCGTGGAAACCGTACACGCCGATGTCAAACCTGGCCGCAACGATCCATGCTCCTGCGGCAGCGGCAAAAAATACAAGAAGTGCTGCGGCGCTTGAGTTAGGCCTGTCATTGCGAGCCCCCGAATCGGCTCGATACCGCACACGGACCATGAACCCTGTTGGGCGGACTTCAGTCCGCCATGGTCGACTGAAGTCGACCCCACAATATGCCCAATGCTGTGTTCTTGAAAATTGAAGCGTGGCCATACGGGCGGTTTGGCTGAAAAGAAATTCGCGCAGTTGCTCAGCCGTCTCTTGCGGCAACTCTTCCGATATGAAATTTTCGGCCAGCGCATTGCAAAGCGCCAGGGGTGAATTTTTTAACACCGCTCGGTACCTCAGGCTTGACCGTAACGTCAGCCCACCAACAGCATCACCGCCAACGCGCCCATGGTCAGCGCTATCAGGCCGTCGAGCACGCGCCATGCCAGCATGGTGGCAAACAGCGGGGCCAGCAAGCGCGCGCCAAAGCCTAGAGCGGCGAACCAGCAAAAACTGGCGCTGATGGCGCCAAAGCCAAAGTGCCAGCGGCCGGGGTCGGGGCGCTGGTTGGCCAGGCTGCCCAGCAGCACCACGGTGTCGAGGTACACATGCGGGTTCAGAAAAGTGAAGGCAAAGCAGGCGGCCAGCGCGGTGGCCAGGGGGGCTGAGCTGCCATGGTTCAGTTGCAGTTGCTGGCCCTGCCAGGCGCGCCGTGCGGCCAGCGCAGCATAGGTGCCCAAAAACAGCGCGCCGCCGTAGCGCGTGAGCGTCATCAGCACGTTGTTGTCGCGAATCAGCACGCCTGCGCCGCCAATGCCAGCCACGATCAGCAGCGCGTCTGACAACGCGCAAAACAGCACCAGCGGCAGCACATGCTGGCGCAGGATGCCCTGGCGCAGCACGTAGGCGTTTTGCGAGCCGATGGCCACGATCAGCGCCAGCCCGGTGGCAAAGCCACTGAAAAAATCAAGGTTCAACAAGGTTCAATTAGCAAAGTGCACGCGCACGGTGAGGCCCCGGCCTTTCGGCCCTGCAGAGAGGGTCAGGCTGGCGTGGTGCAGGTCGGCCACGCGTTGGCAGATGGCCAGCCCCAAGCCGGTGCCGGGCTGGTTTTGTTGGGCGATGCGGTAAAAGCGCTCGAACACCCGCTGGCGCTGGTCGGGCGCAATACCCGGGCCGTCGTCGCTGACTGCCAGTTGCACGCCGCTGTCATCGGCCGTGAGGCTGACCAGGATGTTGCCACTGTGCTGCGTGTAGTGAATGGCGTTGTCCACCAGGTTGGTGATCAGCATGGCCAGCAGGTCGGCGTTGCCGGTCACGGCGGGCAGGTCGGGCGCGGCCGCGAGTTCCAGGGTTTGCTCGCGCTGCAAGGCCAGCGGCGCGAGTTCGGCACAAACGGTCTCGGTAAGCTGGTCAAGGTAGACGCTGGCGAATTCTGGCCGGGCCTGCTTGGGGTCGAGCCTCGCCAGCGTCAGCAACTGGTTGACCAGGCGAATGCCGCGCTCCACGCTGTGCTGCATCTGTTCCAGGGCAAGCTGGTGCGGCGCTTCGGTCTGGGCATGGCGCGCCGCGTACAACTGCGCCTGTAGGGCGGCCAGTGGCGTGCGCAGCTGGTGGGCCGCATCTTCGGTAAAGCGGCGCTCGCTGTCCAGGGTTTGTTCCATGCGGGCGAGCAGGTCATTTAAGGCAGCGACGATGGGTTGCACCTCATCAGGCACGCTGCTGGCATCGATTTGCGCCAGGTTGTCAGGTTGTCGTTTGCTGATTTCCTGGCTCAGGTTGGCCAGCGGGTGCAGCCCTTTGCGGATGGAAAACCACAACAACAGGAACAGCACCGGCAGCCCCAGCAGCAGCGGTGTCGCTGCCGTGATGACCATGCCGCGCGTCAGTTCGGCGCGAAAGGCATGGGGCTCCGAGACGATCATGTGTACGCCGTGGTTGATGTCATACACCTTGTAGTTGCGCCAGCCCATGTCTTGCGCATCGACGCTGTCCGACAGTCCCATCGCCTTGGCCATGACGTAGCCCGGCGCGTTGTCTGAGCGGAACAACAGTTCGTCGCCATGGCGCCACAACTGAAAGCGCAGGCTTTGGCTGTACAAGTTGCTCCTGGCGCTCGGGCTTGGGTCCGTGCCCCCAGGCCTTGCCGGGGGCGGGCTGTCTGGCGCACTGGTTACCGCTTGCGCGGTGCCAGGGCGCAGCGCCAATTCGGGCCATGCGTTCAAAAGTTCGGCAATGGTTGCTGATGGCAGCGACTTCGGCATGACTTGCTGTTCGTTGTGGTCGGGGTCCATCATGTGCAAAAAAGCCTGGGCGGTGTAGGCCAGGTGAACGTCGTAGAGCGCGTTCACATCCTTGATGTTGTTGCGGGTGGACAGTGTCGCCATGACCGCCCAGAACAGGAAGCTGACCACGCCCAGCGCCATCAGCAGGCGGTGGCTCAGCGTAATGTGTTTGGTCGGATTCACATTCAACCTAGGTTCAAGGTTTGGTCAGGATGTAGCCAACGCCACGCACCGTTTTGATGCTGTCCTCGCCAATTTTTTGCCGCAGGTGGTGAATGTGGACTTCAAGCACATTGCTGTCGTTGCTGTGGCTCGACCCAAAGACCAATTGCGCAAGCTTGCCGCGTGCAATGACTTGCCCGGCGCTCTCCATGAGGACCCGCAACAGTTTGAACTCGCGGTTGGACAGGCTCAGCGCTTCATCATCCAGTGTGACGAGATGTCGGTCGGCGTCGAGCATCAGCGGGCCAACCTGGAGCCGACCGACAAAGCCGGCACGCCGGATCAGGGCATGCAGGCGCGCAATCAGCTCTTCGATGTCGGTGGTCTTGACCAGGAAGTCGTCGGCACCAGCTTCAAAACACTGCACCTTGTCGCGCGTGGTGTCGCGCGCGGTGAGCATCAGCACCGGCAGCGTGCTGCCGCTGGCGCGGAGTTGCTTGAGCAGCGCCATGCCGTCAAGGCCGGGCAGCGTGATGTCGAGCACAGCAGCGCGATAACAAGCATGGCTTAGCAAGTCGAGTGCGACCTGGCCATCCGTCACCCACTCTGCGTCAAAGTCGGCGTTGTTGAGCGCGGATTGCAGACCGGCGCCCATTAGCTCGTCATCTTCAATGATCAAAATCTTCACGTCAGGCTCCGCTCTGGAGGAGTTCATTCAATCGGTTCAAGGCATGCTGCACAGTGGCCTGGCGCACGCCAGCACGGTCGCCTTCGAAGCGCTGCAATTCACTGCGCACGCCGCCGGGTAGGGCGAAACCAAACCATACCGTGCCCACTGGTTTGTCGGCACTGCCACCTGTTGGCCCGGCCACGCCCGTGACGGCAATGGCCACCTGAGCGCGCGAATACGCCAAAGCACCGGTGGCCATGGCACGCGCGACGGCTTCGCTAACGGCACCGTGGCGTTCGATCAGCGCCGCATCGACGCCCAGCAGTTCGATTTTGGCAGCGTTGGAATAGGTGACAAAGCCGCGCTCGAACCAGTTGCTGGAGCCCGCCAGGTCGGTGCAGGCGGCGGCGATGAGGCCACCGGTGCAGCTCTCGGCCGTGCACAGCAGCCAGCGCCTTTCAAGTAACAAGCTTGCCAGCGTGGCGCAGGCCGATGATGATGAAGCTGCTGAAGGCGTATGGTCCATGGCCGTCATTGGCTCACCAGGCGCGCCACAGCGCAATCACCAGCAGTGTGCAACCGGCGGCCACCAGATCGTCAAGCATGATGCCCCAACCGGCCTTGCGCCAAGCGCCAGGGTCAGTGGCTGGATTCACGTCGTGGTAGAGCTGATCGGCCCAGCCAACCGGGCCGGGCTTGGCGGCATCGAAGAACCGGAAAAGAGCGAAGGCGGCCAGTTGACCCCAAAAATTGGTCGGACTCACCAGCCACAGCACCAGCCAGAAGGCGGCAATTTCGTCCCACACGATGCTGCCCGGGTCGAGCACACGCATGTGTTTGGCGGTGAGCGTGCAAACCCACCAGCCCGCAGGAATGCTAATGGCAATTAGCCAGCCCCATTGCGACTCGGTCAAGCGGTTTTGCAGCAGCGCAAACAGCGCCCAGGCCCACAGCGTGCCCATAGTGCCGGGGGCCATCGGGCTCAGCCCGGAACCAAAGCCCAGCGCCATCACATGCGCAGGGTGCGCCATCATGAAGCGGCCATTCGGGACCACCGCAGGTTTGGCGTGCTGGGCGGCAGGCGCAGCGTTTGGGTGCAAAAAAGTCTCTTGATCAAGCATGGGCGGATTATCGAGCGAATGCCGGAGCCCGCCCGGCTTCAGGCAAAGTGGTCGAACGAGGCGTAGTGGTTGGGCAGGACCTTGCCCTGGTCATCGATTAGCCGCAGTCCGGTGGCGGCTTCGATCCGGCCAACGCGGCGCACTGGTGTCTGGCTGGCCCGGGCGGCTGTAGCTACGGCTGCGCTTTGAGAGGTCGGTGCAGTGAACAGCAGCTCGTAGTCGTCGCCGCCACACAGCGCCAGGGCGCGCCATTGTTCTTGAGACAAATGCAAGTCTGACGCGTCGTCGGTTTGCGCAGCCTGCGCATGGCAAGCGATGCATTGCACCAGTTGATCCACCTGCACTATGGCACCCACGCGCGAGCGTTCCAAAATGTGCCCCAGGTCACCGATCAGGCCGTCGCTGACGTCAATTGCCGCACTGGCGATGCCGCGCAAGGCTTGGCCCAGCGCCACGCGCGGCGTGGGGCGCTGCAGCCGCTCGCGTACTACAGCCAGCACCGCCTCGGGTACGCTCAGTTTGCCTTGCAGCGCCTCCAGCGCCAGCCGGGCATCACCCAGCGTACCGCTCACATAGAGGTTGTCGCCGGCGCGGGCGCCACTGCGCAGCAGCGCCTGTGAGGTGCCGTTGACCACCGGCACCTCACCAAACACGGTGATGCAGATGTTGAGCGGCCCGGCGGTGGTGTCGCCGCCAATGAGTTCGCAGCCATGCGCGTCAGCCAGGGCAAACAAGCCCTCGGCAAAGGCCGCCAGCCAGGGCTCGTTGACCTCGGGCAATGCCAACGCCAGCGTGAACGCCAGTGGTTTGGCGCCACAGGCAGCCAGGTCGCTGAGGTTGACGGCCAGGCTTTTGTGGCCGAGCCGGCGCGGGTCGGTATCGGCAAAGAAATGGCGGCCCTGCACCAGCATGTCGCACGATATTGCCATCTGGGTGCCGGGGGCGGGTTGCAGCAGCGCGCAGTCGTCGCCAATCCCCAGCGCCGCACGGTGCACCGGGCGGGTGAAGTAGCGTGCGATCAAATCGAATTCACCCATGGCTCAAAAACCCATTTTTTAGGTGCCGGACGTCAATGCAGGGTGCGCGTGCCGCCGCTCTCGCTCAGGGCGTCAAGCACGAACATGGGCACGTCCACATCGAACTTTTCACCGTCTTCGGCCACGCAAAAAAAGCTGCCGTGCATGGTGCCGGTGGGTGTGCGCAGGCGCGTGCCGCTGGTGTACTCGAAGGCTTCGCCGGGTTGCAGCAGCGGCTGGTGCCCGACCACGCCCAGGCCCTTGACCTTTTCGTGGTGGCCTTGGGAATCGTTGACGTTCCAGGTCCGGGAAATCAATTGCGCCGCCACCTGGCCGCTGTTGCGGATGGTGATGGTGTAGGCAAAAAAATACTGGTTCTGCTGCGGCGCGGACTGGTCGGCCAGATAGCGTGGTTGGACTTGAACCTGGAATTGATAACGACGCGATGCTGTCATGGTATTTGATGCTGAAATTAGGGTTTGGGGCCGTCGAGCGGTGGTAGTTCAAGCTGGATCGATGCCGGCGCCGCCATGCTGGGCGCCAGGGTGGCGCCCCGTGCCGAGACCGATTGCAGCAACAGGTCGTCACTCAAATGGTCGCCCACTTTGTACGGCTTGGCTTTGTCGCCGCCAGTGGCAATGAGCGCGCTGCCGCGTCCGCTGTTGCGACCCTGGGCAATGACGCCTTCGAGCTTGTAATTGGCAGCGGCATTGACCACGGGCGCAGCAACTGCGCCACCGACCGGCGTGGCGCTGGCGCCCAGCAGTTGGGCGACCCGGGCCGTGTCGATGGGGCGCTGGCTGAACCCCTCGCCGCTCAAACGCGGCATGGCGGGCGGCTCGGACCAGCGCAAGCCCCAGTAAGCCACGCTGGCCGCAGCCAAAGCCGCCAGCACAAAGGTACTCAGGCGCACGGGCCACAGGCCGGGATCAAGCGTTGTCATTGGCCGCCGTGCCTGAATTGACAAAACTGCCCGATTTGCCGCCGTGCTTCGCCAGCAACATGATGTCCGTCATCGTCATGCCGCGGTCCACCGCCTTGCACATGTCGTAAATGGTGAGCAGCGCCACCGACACCGCAGTGAGCGCTTCCATTTCCACGCCGGTGGGGCCCACCGTTTCGACGGTGGCCTGGCACAGGATGCTGGCGGCATGGGCTTCACTGGCTTGCAGCACCTTGAAGTCAATCGCGACGTGGGTCAGCGCCAGCGGGTGGCACAGGGGAATCAGGTCGCTGGTTTTCTTGGCCGCCATGATGCCAGCCACGCGGGCAATGCCCAGCACGTCGCCTTTTTTTGCGGTGCCGGCTTCGATGATGGCCAGCGTGGCGGGCTGCATCTCGATGCGTCCGCCAGCGATGCCGATGCGGTGGGTGGCCGCTTTGGCTGCCACATCGACCATATGGGCTTGGCCCTGGTCGTCAAAATGGGTGAGGGTGCTCATGACATATATTGGGTGAGGTAATTAAAGTTTGGACGTCGGCCTTAAGGGCCCGTCCGGAAATAACTTGCGCAACATACGGCCGGCCTGGCCCTAATCGAACCTTTGCACATTGCTGGCATCATACGGTGCTCGTCTGAATTATTCCTTCGTAGGTGTACCAAATTTACCGCTCATGTTGATGAATTCATTCAAACCCAAGCTGCTGGCGCACCTGATAGCCGCAGGCCGCGCAACGCTTTTACTTGCCGCTATTGGTTTGGCCGTGCCGGTTCCCTTGCGAGCGCAAAGCAGTGTTGCCAGCACGCTGCCGCTGCTCGGCGACGGCAGCGCCATGAGCGCCAGCGCCGAGCGTCGGCTGGGCGACCGCATTGCACGGGAACTGTACCGCGACCCCGATTTTATTGACGACCCGGTGCTCACCGATTATGTGCAGGGCATCTGGCTGCCGCTGCTGGCCGCCGCCCGGGTGCGCGGCGACTTGACGCGCGAGCTCGATGAGCGCTTTGCCTGGCGCATTGTGTTGGGGCGCGACCGCAGCGTCAACGCCTTTGCCTTGCCGGGCGGTTATTTTGGCGTGCACCTGGGGCTGCTGGCGGTGGTGAGCAGCCGCGACGAGTTGGCCTCGGTGCTGGGTCACGAACTGAGCCATGTCACCCAGCGCCATATTTCTCGCCTGATTGCCAAGAACAACCAGCAAACGCCCTGGATGATCGGTGCCATGATTCTGGGCGCGCTGGCGGCGAGCAAAAGCCCGGACGCTGGCAACGCCTTGATCGTTGGCGGGCAAGCGCTGTCGGCGCAAAGCCAGCTCAATTTTTCGCGCGACATGGAGCGCGAGGCCGACCGCATCGGCTTTGGCGTGATGACGCAGGCCGGCTTCGAGGCGCAGGGCTTTGTCGGCATGTTCGACAAACTGCAGCAGGCCGCCCGGCTTAACGACACCGGTGCCTACCCCTATCTGCGCAGCCACCCGCTGACCACCGAGCGCATTGCCGACATGCAGTCGCGGCTGCCGCTGGGCGCGCCACACAGTGCGCCGGTGGTGCCCGGCATGACGCACGCCATGTTGACGGCGCGCGCCCGGGTGCTGGCCAATCCCGGCCCCGACGCGCTGCGCGGCTGGCAGGCGCAGGCTGACAATCTGGCGCCCGGCCGGACTGCGGCGCAGCAGGCGGGCACGCGCTATGGCGCGGCCATGGCGGCCAGCCGCTTGCGTGATGCAACCCAAGCACGCAAACAGTTTGCACAGCTACAAAAAGTGGTGAGCGACGACCCCGAGGCGGCGCGGCAGATGCGCTGGCTGGGGCTGGAAATTGAACTGGCGGCACGCGACCGCTCACGCCCGCAGGTGCTGGCGCTGGGCGCTGATGTCGGGCTCGACCTGGCCAATCCCGCCGAGGTGTCTGCGACGGCACTGCGCCGCCCCGACCTGTTGCTGCAAGCGCAAATTGCCATGCAGGCTGGGCGCGACGACGTGTTGGACAAGGTGGCGCAAAACCTGCAGGTCTGGCTGGTGAGTCAGCCGCAGGATGCCCTGGCGTGGCAGTGGCTGGCGAGCATTTACGCCGCGCAAAACCAGAGCCTGCGCGCTTTGCGCGCCGAGGCTGAGGCGCGGGTGGCACAACTGGATTACGCGGGCGCCATGGACCGGCTCAAGGCCGCACAGGATCGGCTGCGGGCCACAGGCGCGGCAAATTCATCGGCTGACCACATCGATGCGTCGATCATCGACACGCGGCGGCGTCAGATCGACAGTTTACTTAAGGGACAGGCGCTCGAGAACTGAGTCGATGACCAGCCCCAGCACGGAGTAGATCAGCGAGCCCAGCAGTGCGGCATAGAAGTCGCGCACATAAAAGCCTTGCAAAACGCCGGCGGCCGACCAGAACATCAGGGCGTTGATGACAAACAAAAACAGGCCCAGCGTGATCAGTGTGACGGGCAGGGTCAAGATCACCAGCACCGGGCGCAGCAACATGTTGAACAGTCCGATGACAAAGGCGGCGATCAGCGCAGCGCCAAAGCTGCTGACGACGACGCCGCTGTAAAGGTAGGTCACGCACAAAAGGGCGGCTGCACTGAGCAGCCATTTCAAGATCAATTTCATGGTGCGCAGCTTAGCACGTTGCCGGGCTATGATGCGCACCCCATGACTGCCATCCACATCACCGACCTTGAAGCGGCCATCAACTTCTGGCGCGACAAGCTGCCCTGTAGCGAGAGCGCAGCGCTGCCCGTACCCACGCGCGCGCTGGCTGATGTGTATGCCGTGATGGCCTTTGAACGTCGCCAAGAAGTTGACCCGGCCGCCCTGTCTGACGTCGCCCTACAGGCCTGGATGACTTGGTTCGACAGCATGCCCGACACCCCCTGCATCGCAATTTGCTCGACCAGCCAGGGCGACGAGATTTGCAAGGGTTGCGGCCGCACTTTTGCCGAGGTACAAAACTGGACCGAGATGCAGCCGGTGCAAAAACGCGCCACCTGGCGCCGCATCACGCAACAGGGCACGGCCTGGCGTTTCAACAAGTACGCCGAACGCGCGGCCGAAAAAAGGCCGCCGCCTCGGGTTTGAGACGGCGGCCTGATGCCGAAGGGCAAGGTGTGATTAGAGCGAGATACCGCCCGAGACTTCGATCACTTCGCCGTTGATGTAGCTGGCTTCGTCGCTGGCCAGGAAGGCATAGACATTGGCAATTTCTTCGGGCTTGCCGAGACGGCGCGAAGCCACTTTTTCGGCCATTTTTGCTAGCACTTCAGGGGGCATGGCTGCCACCATGGGGGTGGTGATGAAGCCGGGGGCCACGGCGTTGGTGCGCACGCCCTTGGGGCCGAGTTCGCGGCTCCACGTCTTGGTGAAACCGATCACGCCAAACTTGGTGGCGGCGTAGTTGGTTTGGCCAAAGTTGCCATACAGGCCGACCACCGAGCTGGCGTTCAGAATGACACCGCTGCCCTGGGCCACCATGCCGTCAGCCACCGCTTGCGAGCAATGGAACACGCCACGCAGGTTGATGTCGATGACCTTGTCAAATTGCTCGATGGTCATTTTTTGCAGACGTGCGTCTTGGGTGATGCCGGCGTTGTTGACCAACACGTCGATACGGCCGAATTTGGCCTTGACTTGGGCTACCACGTCGTTGACGACAGCGCGCTGGGTCACATCCATGACAAAACCTTCGGCCGTGGCACCCAGGGCGCGGCATTGGGCCACTGCCTCATCGACACCAGCTTGCTTGACGTCGCAGATGATGACGATGGCGCCTTCCTGGGCAAATTTGAGTGCTGTGGCCAAGCCGATGCCTTGAGCAGAGCCGGTGATGATGGAAACTTTGTTGGTAAGACGTGCAGTCATGGTGTAGTTACTAAGTAGTGAAAGAAACGGGGTGGATGCTAACGCGCTGTGATTTTACCGATTTGACACGGGTCAATTACTTCCAGATTAGCGGTTCAATTTCAACGTTGTGGCTGCTGTCGCCCAGCGTCAGCATGCCCTCCTGAATGGTGGCCTGCAATGTCATATTGCGCTGCGCCATGGGAATCAGCGCCTGTGCAGCCGCGGTGGGGATGCGCCAAACGCGCAGGTTTTTGGGCCGTGCCAGCTTGCTTTCCATGCTGCGCCACCAAACCTCGGCGGCCTGGCCAAAACAGTACAGCACCACGGCATCGGCCTTGCCGCAGGCTTTGAGCAGCGGCTTGTCCTCGGGCTGCCCCACCTCGATCCACAAGCGCGTGCGCCCAGTGAAGTCGCGCAGCAGCACGTCGGGCTCGTCGGGGTTGCTCAGGCCGGCGCCAAAAGCCAACACACCGTCGCCAGCGCAGACGCTTTGCAACTGGTACGCCTGCAGCGCCAGCGCGCACAACCGCACCATCATGCGTTCATCGGTTTCACTGGGGTGGCGCGCCAGCGTCAGCGCGTGGTCGGCGTAGTAGCTGTGGTCAATGTCTGCAATTTGCAGGTTGGCTTTGAAGATGGTGGATTTGGTGGCCATCAGACGCGTTTTGCCAGCTCGGCCGCCTTGCCGACGTAGCTGGCCGGCGTCATGGCCAGCAGGCGCTCTTTTTCGGCGTCAGGCAGTTCGAGTTCGGCGATGAAGCCCCGCATCAGTTCGCGCGTCATGGCTTCGCCACGGGTGAACTTTTTGAGCTGTTCATAAGGCTGAGGCAGGCCAAAGCGGCGCATCACGGTTTGAATCGGTTCGGCCAGCACTTCCCAGGAGTTGTCGAGGTCGGCCGCTATTGCCGCCTCGTTAATTTCGAGTTTGCCCAGGCCAGCCGCCAGTGACTGGTAAGCCAGCACGGCGTAGCCCAGCGCCACGCCCATATTGCGCAGCACGGTGCTGTCGGTCAGGTCGCGCTGCCAGCGCGAAATGGGCAGCTTTTCCGACATGTGGCGCAGCAGTGCGTTGGACAGCCCAAGGTTGCCCTCGGCGTTCTCAAAGTCGATCGGGTTGACCTTGTGCGGCATGGTGCTCGAACCCACCTCGCCGTCGCGCAGACGCTGCTTGAAATAGCCCAAACTGACGTAGCCCCAGACGTCGCGCGACCAGTCGATCAGAATGGTGTTGGCACGCGCCACTGCGTCGAACAGTTCGGCCATGTAGTCGTGCGGCTCAATCTGGATGCTGTAGGGCTGAAACATCAGCCCCAGGCCCAGCGGCTCGGGGGTTTCGATGACCTTGCGGCTGAAAGCTTCCCAGTCAAAGTCGGGCCATGCCGACAGATGGGCGTTGAAGTTGCCCACCGCACCGTTCATCTTGCCCATCAGTCTGACGCCCGCTATTTTGTCGCGTGCTGCCACCAGGCGCACCACCACGTTGGCAATTTCCTTGCCCACGGTGGTCGGACTGGCGGTTTGGCCGTGGGTGCGGCTGAGCATTGACACTTCGGCAAAGGCATGCGCCATCTGGCGCAACTTGTCGATGACGTCGTCAAGCCTGGGCAGCAGCGCCAGTTCGCGGCCACTTTTGAGTTGCAGCGCCTGGCTGGTGTTGTTAATGTCTTCGCTGGTGCAGGCAAAGTGCACAAATTCTTGCGCCGCCACCAGTTCAGGCCGGCCTTCAAATTTGGATTTGATCCAGTATTCAACCGCCTTGACGTCGTGGTTCGTGGTTTTTTCAATGGTCTTGATGGCCTTGCCATCCACTTCCGAGAAGTTTTTCACCAAGCCCATCAGGTAGGTGCGCGCACCCGGCGAAAGCGGTTTGAATTCCTTGAAACCGCAGTCGCTCAGGGCAATGAACCAGGCTACCTCCACCTGCACGCGTCGGTGCATGTATCCCTGTTCGCTCATGGCCGGGCGTAATTTGGCGAGTTTGGGGGCGTAGCGGCCGTCCAGCGGCGAGAGGGCGGAAATGGCAGAAGTAGTCATATGTGGGATTGTAGGAGGATCAAAAGCCGCAAAATGCAAGCACAGCATCAGGCAAGGTGCGCTGTATAGAATCCATCAACTCCTATTTTTCACGTCTGTGACATGCCCATGAAATTGATCGGTTCCAACACCAGCCCCTACGTGCGCAAAGTCCGCATCGTCATGGCCGAGAAAAAACTGGACTACGACTATGTGCTGGAAGATGTGTGGTCGGCCAACACCCGAATCGCTGCTACCAGCCCATTGGGCAAGGTGCCCTGCCTGGTGATGGAGGCGGGCGACGTGATTCATGATTCGCGCGTTATCGTGGAATACCTCGACACACTGTCGCCGGTGGGCAAACTGATTCCGGCGGTGGGGCGCGAGCGCGCCGAGGTCAAGACCTGGGAGGCGCTGGCCGATGGCATTCTGGATGCAGCCATTCTGGCGCGGCTAGAGGCCACCTGGGGCGGGCGCACCGAGGCCCAGCGCTGCCAGGCCTGGATCGACCGTCAACTGGGCAAGGTCGATAGCGCCTTGCAGGCCATCAGCAAGGACTTGGGCGACAAGCCCTTTTGTGTGGGTATTCACTTGACTCTGGCTGACGTGGCTGTGGGCGTGGCGCTGGGTTACCTTGACTTCCGCTTTCCCGAGCTTGGCTGGCGCGAGCGCTATCCCAATCTGGTCAAGTTGCAGGACAAGCTGATGCAGCGCGCCAGCTTTGCCGAGACCAAGCCGGCCTAGGATGGCCGCCCTTGATGCAGCCAGCGCTGCGCCTGAATTGACAGCCAAACTCTGTCACCCGCATGCGCTGCCCCAGCGTCTGGCGCTTTTGCCGCGCCCGCTGGTCTTCACCAATGGCGTTTTCGACGTGCTGCACCGCGGTCATGTGGTGTACCTGGCGCAAGCCCGCGCACTGGGTGCCAGTTTGGTGGTCGCGCTCAACACCGACGCCTCGGCGCGGCGCCTGGGCAAGGGGCCAGACCGGCCGCTGAACAACGAATTGGACCGCGCCTATGTGATGGCGGCGCTGGCCAGCAGCAGCCTGGTGACCTGGTTCGACGAAGACACACCGCTTGAATTGATCGCCCAGGTGCGCCCCGACATTCTGGTCAAGGGTGGTGACTACGACATGGCCCGCTTGCCCGAGTCAAAGCTGGTGCAGTCCTGGGGCGGTCGGGCGCTGGCGCTGCCGTTCGTGTCGGGCTATTCCACCACGGCGCTGGTGCGAAAAATCAGGGATCAGACCCCGTAGCCCAGATGCAATCCGGGACTGGCGATGGTGTGCGCTCTGCTTTTGCCAGCAGCAGCCAACGCTGTACGGCTGACGGCGTGTCGGTAAACACACGGCAAAGCCCTGTCTGGGTGTTGTCCAGCCCGGCACAGCCGTTGCCACCAAGCCAAAGCTCGCAGTGGCTTGGCAAGCCCGCCAGCAGTGTGTTGACATAGTTCTGAAACATGGCTGCGGGCAGGCAGGCACTGCCAGAGATGGCTACCGCCCCAATGTGCAGTTCGCGCGCGGTTCGCAGCACCTCGGCGGCGGGTGTTTGTAAACCCAGGTCAATGCTCGCTGCGCCCTGCAAGGCCAGTTGTGCGTGCAGCGCCAGCAAACCCAGGCTGTGCAATTCACCGGGGGGCGTGGTCAGCAACACCCGCGGACGCCCGTGAGCCTGGCCGGGTACGGGCAAGGCGCGCAGCACCAGCAGGCGCAAGCTGTCGGTGTAACGGTGTTCAGCGGCAATACTCAAACGCTGTTGCTGCCAGGCCTCACCCACCGTATGGTTGAAGGTTGGCATCAGGTGTGCCACAAAAGCGGTCAAACCATGCTGCGCCAGGCAGCGCTGCAAGAATTGCGTCACGGCGCTCGGGTCTTTGGTTGGCGCCAGAGACTCAAGCAGGGCCTGCACGGCTTGCGCCAGCACCAGCTCGGGCGGCTCGGGCGGCAAGGCATGGGCAATGCTGCGTTGGTCCAGCAGGGCCTGAAGCTGCGCTGTGCTTTGCACTACCAAGGCGCTGGTGCGCAAACCCTTTTTGAGCAAGCGGCTGATGAGCAATAGTTTGACCAGATCAGCGTCAAGGAATTCACGCTGGCCGCGGACGCCGCGCTGGGGTAACGGGAACTGGTAACGCAGCTCCCACTTGCGCAACACGTCACGTGACAAGCCGGTGCTTTGTTCTATTTCTGCCAGACTCAAGCGCGACTCTGGGTGCTCGGTATTGACCTGTGTCATTGTTTTTTTTGTCCGGGACAAATTTTATTAATGGGATAATTGAACCATGGGAAAGGGATCGAAACCAAGGTTTAGGCGCAGTTTTTTTGCCAGTTTGTCCGAAAGTTTTTAATGTCTGTTGATCAAAGTGAGACGTTAACCATGGCGGTTAACACGGCGACGAACACCCCTCATGTGGTTGCCGTAGGCGCATCGGCCGGTGGTCTTGAAGCACTGGAGAAATTTTTCAGTGGCTTACCCAGTGATTCTGGTGCCACCTTTGTGGTGATTCAGCACCTGTCGCCAGACCACAAAAGCATGATGGCCAATTTGCTTTCGCGACACACTGCCATGCCGGTCGTGATGGTTGAGCAAGACATGCCCATCGAGCCCAACCGGGTCTATTTGATTCCGCCGGGCTCGATCATGCACATGGGCGAGGGCAAGCTCACCCTGACCCCCAAAAACCCGCGCACCCTGACCCTGCCGGTAGACATCTTCTTCAAATCGGTGGCTCTGCATTATGGCGAGCGATGTGTGGGGGTGGTGCTCTCGGGCACGGGCTCGGACGGCACCCGGGGCGCGGCCGCCATCAACGACGCAGGCGGCTTCTTGATTGCCCAGGAGCCGCTTGATGCCAAGTTTGACGGCATGCCTCGCAGCGTGATTGCCACCGGCCTGGTTGATGCCATTTTGCCGGTCGACCAGATTGGCGCGCGCTTGCTGGCGCACATTACCAACCAGCCGATTGTGCAGGCCGCTGTGGCCCTGGATGCGCCGGCTGGCCGGGTACTGGCAGCCAGCCCCGAGGCTGCCATGAGCGGCATCTTGCACCTGCTGCTGCAAGTGGGTGGCATTGATTTTCAGGAATACAAAACAGGCACCGTGATGCGACGCATCGAGCGGCGCATGAACGTGCGCCAGGTGACGTCGCTGGAGTCGTACCTGGAGCTGCTCGGCGATGACCGCAGTGAGGTCCTGACGCTACGCCGCGAGCTGCTGATTCCGGTAACCAGCTTTTTTCGCGATGCCGAGGCCTTTGAAATACTGGGGCGCCAGATCATTGAGCCTTTGGTGGCCAAAAAGCAGGCGGGCGAGTCGATTCGGGTCTGGATGGCGGCGGTGTCCACCGGCGAAGAGGCTTACTCGGTCGCCATGCTGTTCCTGGAGGCATTTGACCAGCTCAAGCATTGGCCTAACCTGAAAATTTTTGCCACCGATGTGGAGCAGCAAAACGTTGAAACCGCCGGTGCTGGCACCTACCCCGAGTCGATTGCCGCCGAGGTGTCGCCACAGCAACTGGAGCGCTTTTTTGTCAAAAAGGGCAACAGCTTTGTGGTCAAAAACGAGCTGCGCCAGTGCATTGTGTTTGCCCGCCATAACCTGCTGACCGACCCGCCGTTTACCCGCATGGACCTGGTGGTATGCCGCAATGCGCTGATTTATTTCAGATCTTCGGCGCAAGAGCGGGCGCTCAAGCGCCTGCAATACGCGCTGTTGCCCGGTGGCCATTTCTTTCAGGGCTCAAGTGAATCGCTGGGTGAGCTACAAAAAGATTTCAGCCCGGTCAGCGCGCGCCACAAGATTTGGGAAATGGTGCGCCCGATGAGCTACCCGCTCGACATTTCCAGGAACACGGCTTCCGGCTACGGCATGCCGCTGGTTGCTAGCCAGCGCGGGCGGCCGAGCCGGATCAAGCCCAACGTGGTCGAGCAGGGTTTTGCCGCCTTGCTTAAAGCCTTTGCGCCGCCGGCGGCCATTTTGGTCAATGGCAGCCACGAACTGGTGCATTCTTACGGCGAGGTGCATCACTTTTTGCAGTTGCGCGAAGGCCATGCCAGCCTGGACATGAACCGCATCCTGCCCGACCCGCTGGTGCCGGTGGCGGTGGCGCTGGTGTTCAAGACCGAGCGCGAGGGCGCGAGCGTGACCTCTGACCGGCTGAAATTCACTACCCCCGAGGGTGAGGTTGAGTACCTGCGCCTGAGCGCCTGGCCAGTGCAAGAAGCTGACGGTGAGCGCCTCACGCTGTTGGCCTTTGAGCCCCTGCACGCGGTGGTGCCCGCTGAGGCCAGCCAGACCATTGACCTCGATTCTGAAACCGCCGAGCGCATGGACGTGCTCGAGCGTGAACTCAGTGCCACCCGTGAGAGCCTGCAAGCCACGGTGGAAGAGCTGGAAACCTCCAACGAAGAGCTTCAGTCCACCAACGAAGAGCTGATGAGTTCCAACGAAGAACTGCAAAGCTCCAACGAAGAGCTGCAGTCGGTCAATGAAGAGCTCAACACGGTCAATGCCGAATACCAGGAAAAAATTGACATCCTGAACCGGCTTAACGCCGACCTTGACAACATGGCGCAAGCGGTGTCGGCCGGTACCGTGTTTGTCGATGAAAACATGCACCTGACCCGCTTCAGCCCCGATGCCACCCACATCTTCAGGCTGCGCGACTCTGACATTGGCCGCCCGCTCGACGACTTGTCGCACACGCTGCTGTACCCCGAGCTGATCGCCGACCTGGCGCGCACCCTCAAAGATGGCAACAAAATCGAAAAAGAAGTGCGCGGCATCAATGGCCTGCATTACTTTGTGCGCATGCTGCCCTACAGCGTGCCGTCCTCCAGTGCCAAAGGTGCAGTGATCACTTTCATGGACGTGACGGCGCTGCACGAGGTATCGCGCCTGCAGCACATCATCGACTCGCTGTCCGAGCACATTGCGGTGCTCAACAGCGCGGGCACCATCACCCTGGTCAACAGCGCCTGGCGCGAGTTTGCCGTGAACAACGGTGATGTGGCCATGGCGCACTCCGGCCCCGGCGTGAACTACCTGGAGGTCTGCAAAGACCTGTACGAGCCACCCGACCCCAGCGCCCTGAGCGCCCAGCGCGGCGTGCGCGAGGTGCTGGAAGGTCGTCGGCCGAATTTTTCGCTGGAATACCCGTGCCACTCGCCCACTGAGGAGCGTTGGTTTGTCATGCATGTGTCGGCTGTGAGCGGTGAGCAACCCGGTGCCGTGGTCAGCCACGTCAATATCACCGCGTGGCGCAAGCAAGCCGCAGGACTCGCAATATGAATTGGTCAATGGAGCCCACAGAGCAAAAAAAAGAGCGCTTGCAGCTCCTCAAGCAGCGCGCGCAAGAGGTTTTGGCGCAAGCCGATCGTGATCCGGAACCCGGTCAGTTGGATGCGTTGCAAGTAGCCAAGTTAATGGAGGACCTGCGCGTTTACCAGGTCGAACTCGAGCTGCAAAACGAAGAGCTGCGTGGCGCACAGCAAAGCGCAGAGCTGGCGCGCAAGCGTTACCAGACGCTGTTTGACCAAATGCCCCTGCCAGCCGTGGTGGTGGACACCAAGGGGACAGTGGAAGACTGCAACCAGCTTGGTGAGGCGCTGCTGGGTGCGCGCAAGCGGTATGTCAACACCGACAATCGCCTGTGGCAACGGCTAAGCAGAGATGACCGCTCGCGTCTGCATGTGGCCTTGCGCGACGTGACCCCGGGGAGCGTCGTGGTACTGCCAAAAGTAGTGTTGGGCGAGTCGGGCGCGCAAACACCGGTGTTTGACGTGCATCTGATTGGCTTGACCATTGACTACAAGCTCGACCGCCGGGCGCTGATTTTGCTGGTGGACCGCACGGTCGAATTGGCGCGCGAACAGGAGCAGCGCTTTTACACCCGGGTGCTTGATGCAAGCGACAGTCTCATTTACGCCACCGACACCGCAGGGCGCATGTTGCTGGCCAACCAGACCTTGCTGAATTTTTTGGGTCGGCCGCGTGAGCAGGTGCTGGGCCAACCGGGCAATGCTTTTTTACCCGTGCGAGAAGCAATTCTGCGCAACCAAAACGACCAGAAAGTGCTGCAAAGTGGCGAACCCATCACCCTGGAAGAACCGTTTTACCTGGCCTCGTCGCAAAAAACGCTGAACTTTTTGTCGCACAAGTTTCCATTGCATGACCAGGCGGGTGAGATTTATGGCGTGGGCGGCATCTCGACCGACATCACTGCGCTCAAGGCGCAGCAGCGCCAGACGCTGCTGAGCGAGACGGTCTTCATGAACTCGCAAGAAGCCATCATCATCACCGATACCGACACCTGCATCATTCGGGTCAACCCGGCGTTCACTCAGCAAACCGGATTTTCTGCGGAGGTCGTCATGGGCCGCAAGGCCAGTTTTCTCAAGTCAGGACGCCAGGACAAGGCCTTTTATGACGCCATGTGGAAGGACCTCAACGAGCAGGGCCAGTGGTCGGGAAAAATCAACAACCGCCGTGCCGATGGCAGCCCCTACACCATCTGGAGCACGCTCAATGTGGTGCGTGACGACCAGGGCCAAGTCATCCACTACATTGCCATACAAACCGACGTAACTCTACTGCACAACGCCCAACTGGCGCTGGTGCGTCAGGCGTCCTATGACAGCCTGACCGGCTTGCCGAATCGCTCACTTTTCAACGACCGTATTGCGCAACTGATGGGTTTATCGCGGCGCCGCCACGAAAGCTTTGGTCTGTTGTTTGTCGATGTGGACCGCTTCAAGGAAGTCAACGACACGCTCGGCCACCAGGTAGGTGACAGCTTGCTACAGCAAATTGCCAGCCGCTTACAGGCCGGCGTGCGCGTCGAGGACACAGTGGCGCGCATTGGTGGCGACGAGTTTGTCGTGCTGCTGCCCAACACCACGCGAGAGGGTGCGCATGTGGTGGCCGACAATTTGCTCGACCGATTGCGCGAACCCATGCTGCTTGAGAACGCCTTCTCTTACCGCCCGAAGGCCAGTTTGGGACTGGCCGTTTTCCCTGAAGACGGTGATGTCCCTGACCTGCTGTTGCGCAGTGCCGATCTGGCCATGTACGGTGCCAAGCTCGGCGGGCGCAACCGGCTGGCCAGTTACACACCGAGCATGAGCCAGCTCAATGACCACGCGTTTGCCATTCAGTCCGAGTTGGCCGAAGCCATCGAGCAGCAGCAGTTGCGTGTCTTCTTTCAGCCGCAATGCCGCCTAAGCGACGGCGCTTTGATGGGCGCCGAAGCCCTGGTGCGTTGGCAGCGCCCCGGCAACGGCCTGGTGCTGCCTGGTGAATTCATCAGTGTGGCTGAGCGCTGCGGTTTGCTCGTCGCGCTTGACCAATGGGTCATGAACGATGCCTTGTGCCAACTCGGCCAGTGGAAGGCCGCCGGGAAGTGGGATGCCGCCTGGCGTCTCTCGGTGAACCAGAACGTGGCCGACCTGCAGCGCTCCGACATGCTGACCTCGTTGCAGCAGATGCTGCAAACGCATCAGGTCAGCGCCAGCGCGCTTGAACTCGAAATCACCGAAGACGCCTTGCTGCAACACACGCAGGATCAACTGGCGCGCCTGGGCGACTTGCGGTCGATGGGCATCTCGCTGTCAATCGACGACTTTGGCACAGGCTACTCGAGCTTGGCGTACCTGCGCCAACTGCCAGTGTCGGTGATCAAGATCGATCAGAGTTTTGTCAGCGGCATGCTCGGCAACGACAACGATGCGGTGCTGGTGCGCACCATTGTCGATATGGCGCACAACCTTGGGCACACCTTGATTGCCGAGGGCATCGAGCACGAAAACCAACGCCAGGCGCTGTTGGCCTTGGGGGTTGAGTTGGGTCAGGGTTATTTGTTTGGCAAAGCGGTCAGCGCTGACGACTTTGCAGCCCGCTGGCTGATGCCAACCCCGTAACCCGGATGCCAATCCGGGTGGCTTTGGCGCCAGACTCAACCGCCAGCGGTTTCGCTGCGGAATTTGTTGTGGCAGCTCTTGCAACTGGCTTGCACGGCTTCGACGCTGGCGTTGATGGCGGGTAAGTCTGCGCTGCCGGCCACTTGCACCAAGGCATCGGTGGCGGCCAGGAATTTGTCTTGGGCCAGTTTGAAGTCACCCGGCTGGCTCCAGACTTCAGGCTTGGCGCGCGTCGGCGGGTAGTTGCCATCGGCCGAGAAATATTGCCACGGTTGGCTGGCGAGCTCTTGCAGCGCTTCGGCGCTCGCGACAAAGCTGGCCTTGACGTAGTCTTGCCGGTCGCGCGCCACCAAGCCCATAGGTTCGAGCGTTTTGGTGAATTTTTTGAAAATTGCCTGGCGCTTGCTGACCAGTTGTTGCGGGTGGGTGTCTCTAACGCGGTCGCTGCACGCGCTCAGCAGGGCGACAGCGGCGGCGAGGGTAATCAGGGTGAATTTTTGCATGGATTAAGCGGTCTGGACGAGTGGTTGAGAGGCATCAAAAACGGTGTGCCAAAGCAGCAGAATGGCGCCGCGTTCGGCTTGCATGTCTTGTGCGGTCAGTTGTGTTGAGGTTTCATTGAGGCGGGCATGGTGCTGCACCTGGCGCATGGCGCGGTAGGCGCTGGCCGCGCCGTGGCCCACACCGGCGGGCAACAGCCCCAGGATTTCGGCACGCTCGAGCAGCGCGATGTTGCCGGCGTTGGCCATCAGCTCGGGGTGCACACCCGACTGTGACAGCACCAGGAACTGCATCACAAATTCGGCATCAATCATGCCGCCGGCGCTGTACTTGATGTCGAACTTGTCACTGCCCAGCGGATGCGCGCTGGCCATGCGCTCACGCATGGCGGCAATTTCGGCGCGCAGGCTGTCGGCATCGCGTGGCGCGCTGATGACGGCCTTGCGCACGGCATCAAAGCGTTCGTGCAGCGACGCATCACCCAGTACACAGCGCGCCCGCGTCATGGCCTGGTGTTCCCAGGTCCAGGCGGTGTTTGAGCCGCGCTGCTGCTGGTACTTGGCATAGGCATCAAAACTGGTGATCAGCAGGCCGGCGTTGCCGTTGGGGCGCAGCGCAGTGTCGATTTCATACAGGTCGCCCTCGCCAGTTTTGACGGTGAGCCAGTTGATGAGCTTGCGCACCAGTGCGGCATAAATTTCAGGAGCGTTGTCGTCGTCATCGTCAAACACAAACACGATGTCGAGGTCGCTGCCATAGCCCAGTTCTTTGCCGCCGAGCTTGCCGTAAGCAATGATGCCAAACTGCGGTTGCTCGCGATGTGCTTTTTTGAGGCGGCTCCAGCACCAGCGGGTGGTGATGCGCAGCACCGCATCGGCCAACGCGCTCAGATCGTCGGCCACTTGCTCCACGGTGAGCTTGCCCTCCACGTCGCGCGCCAGGGTGCGAAACACCTCGGCGTGGTGGGCGCGGCGCAGCAGGTTGAGCAGGGTTTCTTCGTCGTCCTCGCCGGTGCCGGTGAGCGAGGTGAGGCGGTGCTCCAGTTCGGTCTCAAACTCTGCGGCGTTAAAGCGTTCCTCCATCATGTCAGCGCTGGCCAGCTCGTCGATGACGCCGGGATGCAGCAGCAAATAGCGCGCCGGCCAGCGTGCCGCACCGAGCAGGCGCAGCAGCCGCTCGTGCACCTGCGGGCGCTCCAGCAGCAGGGCGAGGTAGCTCTCGCGGCGCAGCAGCGGCTCCATCCAGTCCACCAAGCGCACGGCGGCTTCTTCGGTAACGCGCGCCTCACCCACCCATTGCGCGGTGCGCACCAGCAGGCGCTGCAGGCGCTCGCGGGCCTCGTCGCGCAGCGCCAGCACGCGCGGGTGTTGGCACCAGGACTGCAAGCGCTGCCGGAACACTTCGCCCAGCTGCGGCAACAGCTCTTCGATGGTCTGGCTGCCATTGCCAGCTTTGCCGTTGTGGCAGCCTTTGCATTCAGGTTCGGGGCCGCCCAGCAATTTGTCGAACTCTTGCGCGACCAGTTCGCGGTGGGTGTCGAGCTGGCTCAGCAGCGCATGCGAAGACGCAAAGCCCATGGTCTGAGCGATCCAGTGAAGGTCGTGATCTTGCGTGGGCAGCACATGGGTTTGCTGGTCGTCCAGGTACTGGATGCGGTGTTCGACCTGGCGCAGAAAAATATAGGCCTGCGCCAGCGCCTGCGCGGTCTGATCTGACATCAGATTGGCGCGCACCAGGCGCGGCAGCGCGCTCAGGGTGGGGCGGGTGCGCAGCTCAGGAAAATGGCCGCCGCGCACCACTTGCAGCAGTTGCACGGTGAATTCGATCTCGCGGATGCCGCCGCGCGAGAGCTTGACGTCGTTGGCGCGCTCAGGGTGGCCGGCGCTGCGCTTGGTGGCATGGTCGCGAATCTGCCGGTGCAAGATGCGCAGGGAGTCAAACACGCTGTAGTCAAGGTAACGCCTGAAGACAAAGGGAATCACCACTTTGCGCAACGCCTGGGTGGCCCCGCTGGTGACGCTGTCAAACGGCGCCACCACCCGGCTTTTGAGCCAGGCAAAGCGCTCCCACTCGCGGCCCTGCACGTGCAGGTATTCCTCCAGCGCATCGAGCGACACGGCGGCCGGGCCCGAATTGCCGTTGGGGCGCAAGGCCAGGTCAACGCGAAACACAAAGCCGTGCTCATTGGTGTCGCCCACCAGCGCGTACACGGCGCGCACCACTTTGCCAAAATACTCATGGTGGCTGATGTGGTTGCGCCCCTGCGCATTGCCGACTGTTTCGCCGTCTTCATCGTAAACATAAATCAGGTCGATGTCGCTTGACACGTTGAGCTCGCGCGCGCCGAGCTTGCCCATGCCCACAATCCACAGTTGCGCCCGCTGCCCCCGCGCCGTCAGGGGCGCGCCGTGCATTTGATCAAGCTCGGCCTGGGCCTGGGTCAGGGCGTGGTTGAGGGCGAACTCGGCCAGGTCGGTCATGGCCTGGGTTACCTGCGCCAGCGGCAACTGCTGTTCGCAGTCCAGGCACAGCAGGCGCAGGACAACCAACTGGCGTGTTATGCGCAGCGCGTTGGCCATGTTGTGCCCGTGCCCCAGCAGGGCTTCAAAAGTGGCTTGCAGCTGCGCCGGATCGGGCACGCCCGGAGCCAGCAAGGGCAGTTCAGCTTCGTAGCGGCGGCGCACACGTTGGGCAAAGCGGGAGTGGGTAGCCAGGGAGGGTCGGGTCATAATTCTGTTTGAACAACTTAATCGATTCAACGTGTCGCCCCTTCCCTCCAAACTGCTGAAAACCTGGTCTGCCCTGACGCGCTGGCTGTTGGCTGCGTTGGTTTTGGCCTGGTTGCTGCTGGTTTTGGCTTGGGGGGCGCTGCACTGGGTCATTGTGCCGCGAATCGGCGAATTTCGCCCGCAGCTTGAAGCGCGGGCCACGCAGGCGCTGGGGGTAACGGTGCGTGTTGGGGCGGTCGCCGCCCAGTCCAGCGGCATGGTGCCGTCGTTCGAACTGCTTGACGTGGCCTTGCTCGACGCGCAAGGCCGAGTGGCCCTGAGTTTGCCTCGCATCCTGATTGCCGTGTCGCCGCGTTCGCTGTGGCGGCTGGGTTTCGAGCAGATTTACCTGGACCAGCCCGTGCTTGACATCCGGCGTGCGCCAGACGGCAAGATCACCATCGGCGGGCTCGATTTCAACCCTGCCGATCAGGCCGAGCCGGCGGCACTGGACTGGTTTTTTTCGCAGTTCGAGTTCGCCATTCACGACGGCACCCTGCGCTGGACCGACGAGCAGCGCGCGGCCGAGCCAGTGGTGCTGCAAAAGGTGGCGGCGGTGGTGCGCAACCGGGGGCGCCACCATGACCTGCGGTTCGATGCCACCCCGCCCGAGTCTTGGGGCAGCGCTTTCAGTGTGCAGGGCAGGTTTTTGCAACCCCGACTGACACGCTATGACGGTCGCTGGCAGGAGTGGGAGGGTCAGCTTTACGCCGCCTTCGATCACGCTGATTTGTCGGAGTTGCGACGTTATGTGGCGCTGGGGGTGGATTTGACAGAGGGCAATGGCGCCCTGCGCGCCTGGGTGGATGTAGACCGGGGCCGCGTCACGCAGGTGGTGGCCGACGTCGCCTTGGCTGAGGTCAGCGTTGTGCTGGGTACTGATTTGCAGCCGCTGGCCTTGCAGCGGGTACAGGGGCGCCTGGGCGGGCGCCAGCTGGCCGGTGGCTCTGAGTTTTCTACCCAGCTATTGGCTTTCGACACGACCGATGGCCTGCACTGGCCCGGCGGCAACGTCCAATTGCGGCTGACCGATGCACAAGCCGGGCAAGCCGAGGGCGGCAAGTTCCGGGCCGACCGGCTCGACCTGGCCACTTTGGCACAAATTGCCAGCAGCCTGCCGCTTGATGACGCAACGCGCGACACCTTGCGCGTGTATGCGCCTAAAGGGCAGGTCGATGCGCTACAGGCCAGCTGGCAGGGGCCCTGGCGCAAGCCGCAAAAGTACGCAGCCAAAGGTCGTCTGAGCCGATTGGAGGTCGCCGCCGTGGCTGCCACGCCAGGCTTGCGCGGGCTTGATGTGGACTTTGACTTTGACCAGCAAGCGGGCCGGGCGCGCCTGATCATGGCCGCCGGCAGCGTTGACCTGCCGCGCGTTTTTCAGCAGTCGGTGGTGCCGGTGGACAGCTTGTCGGCCGAAGCCCGCTGGCAAATCAAGGGCGAGCAAATTGCGGTGCAATTGGACAAGGTCAAGTTTGCCAATGCCGACGCCGCCGGCGACGCCCAGATCAAATGGCAAACCGCCGACCCGGCCAAGTCAGCCAAGTCGGCCAAGTCAGGCAAGTCAGGTAGTGACGCGCGCTTTCCCGGCGTGCTCGACCTGCAGGCCAACTTGAGCCGCGCTGATGGCAAGCAGGTGCACCGTTACCTGCCGCTGGTCATCAACCCCGCCGCGCGCGACTACGTGCGCGACGCGGTGCAGGCCGGGCGCGCCAGCTCGGTGCGCTTTCAGGTCAAGGGCGACATTGACCAATTGCCCTTGATTGACCCCAAAACAGGCGCTTTCAAAATCACCGCGCAGGTCGAAGACGCCAAGCTGGCCTATGTGCCAACCAGCTTGCAGCACAGCGGCGATTTGCCCTGGCCGGCGCTGACCGACCTGAGCGGCGAACTGGTGATCGACCGCATGCAATTGCAGGTCAACAAGGCGCGCGCCAAGCTTGGCGACGGCACCGCCTTGCAGGTGAGCCGGGTGGAGGTCCGTATCGCCGATTTGATGCATACCGAGGTCGAAGTTGATGCCGACTTCAAGGGGCCGTTGCCCGAGCTCATGGGCCTGGTCAATGGCTCACCACTGCGCGACATGCTGGGGCAGGCACTGGTTAAGAGTGTGGTCACGGGCAATGCTGATTACAAGCTCAAGCTGATGCTGCCGATTGCCCACATCAACCAATCCGGCGTGCGCGGCAGCATCTTGCTGGCGGGCAACGATGTGCGGATCACGCCCGACAGCCCCAGGATGACGCAGGCGCGCGGCACGATCAACTTCACCGAGGCTGGATTTTCCCTGACCGGCGTGCAAGCGCGCATGCTGGGCGGTGACGCCCGGTTGGACGGCGGCTTGGTGCTGGCGCCCGAGTCGCCAAGCGGCCGTGGCGCGCCAACGTTGATTCGCGCCATCGGCAACGCCTCGGCGGAAGGCCTGCGCCAGGCCGCTGAACTCGGCTTTGTGGCGCGGCTGGCGCGCCAGGCCAGCGGCAGCGCGGCCTACACCGCAACGCTGGGCTGGCGCCGCGGCGCGACCGAGTTGCTGGTTAACAGCAATTTGCAGGGGATGGCCTTGAGTTTGCCGGCACCCGTGGGTAAAAGTGCCGAGGCGGTGCTGCCCTTACGTTTTGAGACGGCTGTGCTCCGCGATGCTGTCGCACCATTGCAGGACCGTTTGACATTGTCGCTTGCCGACCTGGTGCAGGTGGAATACGAGCGCGATGTGTCCCAAGCCGAGCCGCGCGTGCTGCGCGGGGCCATTGCGGTCGGCCTCGACGCGCAGGAATCGGCCGTACTGCCACCTAGCGGCGTGAGCGCCAACATCAAGCTGGCGCAGTTCAATGTCGATGCCTGGCAGGAGGTGCTGGTGCAAGCCGCCGGCGACGGTGTGAGCAGCACGGCGCTGGCCAATGGCAACGGCTTGATGGCGTCTTATTTGCCCACCGAATTGGCGGTGCGCTCGGAGTTATTGACCTTTGGCGGCCGACAGTTCAACCAGCTGGTGATTGGCGGCGCGCGCGAGGGCACACTGTGGCGCGCCAATCTGGTGGCCGCCGAGCTCAACGGTTATCTGGAATATCGCCAACCCAGTGCAGCTGCCAGTGGCGCCGAGGGGCGCGTGTACGCGCGCCTGGCCCGCCTGACGCTGGCGCCCGGGGTTGAGCAAGAGGTAGAGGCTTTGCTTGATGCCCAGCCCACCAGCATTCCCGCGCTGGACATCGTGGTGGACGATTTCGAATTGCGCGGCAAGCCCTTGGGGCGGCTGGAGGTGCAGGCCATCAACAGCCCTCGCCAGGCAGCGCCCGGCGAGGCCAGTGTGCGCGAGTGGCGCCTGAATAAATTAAACCTCGATATGCCGGAGGCCAGGTTGGCTGGCACCGGCAAGTGGTTGGCCCTTGCGCCTGGCAGCCAGGACGCTGCCACGCCGTCAGTGAAAAAAGGCGCGGCGCTGCGGCGCACCGAGTTGAACTTCAACCTTGATATTGCCGACAGTGGCGCCTTGCTCAATCGCCTGGGCATGCCGGGCGTGGTGCGCGGCGGGCGCGGCAAGCTCGAAGGCCAAGTGGCCTGGCTGGGCTCGCCGCTGAGCCTGGATTACCCGACCATGAACGGCGCTTTCACGGTCAACGTGGAGCGCGGCCAGTTTCTGAAGGCCGAGCCGGGCATTGCCAAATTGCTCGGGGTGCTGAGCCTGCAGGCCTTGCCGCGCCGGTTGGCGCTGGATTTCAGGGATGTGTTCAGCGAGGGCTTTTCGTTCGACTTTTTGCGCGGCGATGTGCGCATCGACAAAGGCATGGCGCTGACCAACAACCTGCAAATGAAGGGCGTCAATGCGGCGGTGCTGATGGAGGGCAGCGCCGACATCGCCCGCGAGACGCAGGACCTCAAAGTGGTAGTGGTGCCCGAAATCAGCGCCGGCACCGCGTCGCTGCTGGTGGCCACGGCGATCAACCCGGCCATCGGTCTGGGCACCTTTTTGGCGGAGTTGTTTTTTCGCCGCCCGATGATTGAGTCTGCCACCCAGGAGTTTCACATTGACGGCTCGTGGGCCGACCCCCAGATCACCAAAGTGTCACGCAGCAAGACCAAGACCATAACCCCGCCTTCGGAGAAATCACCATGAAAGTCGCCGCCATTCAAATGGTCTCGGGCATGGATGTGAGCGCCAACCTGGCGCAAGCCAAGCTGCTTTTACAAGAAGCCGCACAGGCCGGTGCCGAACTGGCTGTGTTGCCCGAGTATTTTTGCCTGATGGGCCGCCAAGACGCTGCCAAATTGACCAGTCAGGAATCCTTTGGCCAGGGCCCGATTCAGCAATTTCTGAGCGACAGTGCCAACGAGTTGGGCTTGTGGCTGGTGGGTGGCACGCTGTCGGTCAGTGCGCCGTCTCAGGCGTCAGACAGCGCGGCGGAGCCAGGCAAGGTGTTCAACAGTTCGCTGGTGTATTCACCGGCAGGCGAGTGTGTGGCGCGCTACGACAAAATGCACTTGTTCCGCTTCGACAACGGCGTTGAAGCGTATGACGAGTCGCTGGTGCTCGCGCCCGGGCGCGAACCTGTCACTTTCGACTTGGCGTCCCGTGACGGCCACACCTGGCGCATTGGCTTGAGCGTGTGCTACGACCTGCGCTTTGCCGAGTTGTACCGGCATTACGCCCGGACCGGCGCGCACCTGATGCTGGTGCCCAGCGCCTTCACCTACACCACCGGGCAGGACCATTGGGAGGTGCTGCTGCGCGCCCGCGCCATCGAAAACCTGTCGTACGTGGTGGCCGCAGCGCAGGGCGGCCTGCACGACAACCAGCGCCGCACTTGGGGCCACGCCATGCTGGTGACGCCGTGGGGCAAGGTGCTGGCTGAGCGTGCCACCGGGCCGGGCGTGGTGATGTCGGAGTTGTCATGGGACGTTATGACGCAGTGCCGCAGCCGTTTGCCGGCCCTTGAGCACCGGCTACTGTGATGACCTTGCTGCTGTTTTTCTGCCGCCTGCTGGCGGTTTTGGTGGTCGGCGTGCTGGCGGCCTGTGGCACGCCGCCCGCGCCGCAGAGGCTAGAAGCGCCGCAGGCAACTGCGCCGCTGGGACAGTCTGAAGCTGCACCATCGACTGAGGTCATCGTGCGCGGCAACAGCCGCTGGCAGCCGGTGGCGTGGTCCGATTTGCCGGGTTTCGATGCCGACGCGCTGTTCGAGGCCTGGAACGCCTGGCTCAAAAGCTGCGAGCGCCCCGGGCCGGTGTTTGCGTCCTTGTGCCCGGAAGTGCGCCGCCTGAGCATTGGCAGCCAGGCTGAGCAGCAGCAGTGGCTGATCGACCGGCTGCAACCCTACCGTGTTGAGCCCTTGCAAGGTGGCCCTGCGGCGGGTTTGCTGACCGCTTATTTCGAGCCCGAGTTGCTGGCGCAACGCCTGCCCGGGCCGGGTTTTACCGTGCCGCTGTACCAGTTGCCCGCCAACCTGAAGGCGCGCCAACCCTGGTTTTCCCGGCAGGAAATCGACACCTTGGCCGCTGCCCAGGGGGCCTTGCGCGGCCGGGAAATTGTGTACCTGAGCGACCCGGTGCAGGCCATGGTGCTGCAAATCCAGGGCTCGGGGCGCGTCCGCGTGACCGAGCCCGATGGCAGCGTGAGCCTGGTGCGGCTAGCCTACGCCGGCCACAACGGCCACCCCTACCAGAGCATCGGCCGTTGGCTGCTTGATCAGCGCGAGCTGCGCGATGCCACCTGGCCCGGCATCCAGGCCTGGCTCAAACAAAATCCACAGCGCGTTAACGAGCTGCTGTGGCGCAACCCGCGCGTGGTTTTTTTCAAGGAAGAGCGCCTGGGCGACTTTGACGCCGCCTTTGGCCCCAAGGGCGCGCAGGGCGTGCCGCTCACCCCCGGGCGCTCGATTGCGGTCGATCCGCAGAGCATTCCTTATGGCACGCCGGTGTGGCTGGCCTCCGAGGGGCCGCAAATTGCCTTGCAGCGATTGGTGTTGGCGCAGGACACTGGCAGCGCGATTCGCGGCGCCGTGCGGGCAGATTATTTTGCCGGCTGGGGCGAGGCGGCGGGCGAGTTGGCCGGGCGACTCAAACAGCCGCTGAGGCTGTGGGTGCTTTGGCCCAAGGCGCGGCCTTATTGACTGGCCTCGATAAAGTTATCAGCTTGAGAGACGTGAGTCTTGATTGAATGGCAGCTGAAAAAGGCAGGAGGCAGGGGCACTCTGGGTGGCAGCGGGCGGGGTATTGGGCCCTGCCTCAGACCCGCCTGGCCCAGCACAAACACAAGCATGGCATTGATGAATCCCCAACTTCACTTCCGGATTAATAATTCGTTGGCATCCCATATTTATGAACCATGAATCGGAGACTTGCCCATGAATGCACCGTTACCCAAAACGGCTAAAACGGCCCAAGCGGCTTTGCAGACGGTCAGCCTGGACGACAAATACAGCCAGACGCAGGGCCGGGCGTTCATGAGCGGCGTGCAGGCGCTGGTGCGTTTGCCCATGCTGCAGCGCCAGCGTGATGCCCTGGCTGGCCTGAACACCGCCGGTTTCATCAGCGGCTACCGCGGCTCGCCGTTGGGCGGTTACGACCAGGCGCTGGTGGCGGCAAAAAAGCATCTGGACGCGCATCACATCGTCTTTCAGCCCGGTGTCAATGAAGAGCTGGCGGCCACGGCGGTGTGGGGCACGCAGCAACTTGACCTCTACCCGCAGAGCAAAAAATACGACGGCGTGTTTGGCATCTGGTACGGCAAGGGGCCGGGCGTGGACCGCAGCGCCGACGTCTTCAAACACGCCAACATGGCCGGCACGGCGGTGCATGGCGGCGTGCTGGCGGTGGCGGGTGACGACCACCTCAGCAAGAGCTCGACGGCGGCGCACCAGAGCGACCACCTCTTCAAGGCCTGCGGATTGCCGGTGTTTTTTCCGTCGGACGTGCAGGGCATTTTGGACCTCGGGCTGCACGCCATCGCGCTGAGCCGTTTCTCGGGCGTGTGGGCGGGCATGAAGACGATTCAGGAGGTGGTGGAGTCGAGCAGTCCGGTGGATGTGCGCGCCGAGCGCGTGCGCATCGTGCTGCCCGAGGATTTCGCCATGCCAGCGGACGGCCTGCACATCCGCTGGCCCGACCCGGCGCTGGTGCAGGAAGCCCGGCTGATGGACTACAAATGGTATGCCGCAGCGGCCTATGTGCGCGCCAACAAGCTCAACTGCAACGTGTTCGCCACGGCGCAAGACCGCTTTGGCATCATCGCCAGCGGCAAGGCCTTCAATGACACGCGCCAGGCGCTGGCTGATCTGGGGCTTGATGAAGCCGCTTGCCGGCAACTGGGCATCCGGCTGCACAAGGTCAACGTGGTGTGGCCGCTGGAGGCCAGCATCACGCGCGACTTTGCGCAAGGGCTGCAAGAGATTCTGGTGGTCGAGGAAAAGCGCCAGATCATCGAGTACCAGCTGAAAGAAGAACTTTACAACTGGCGCGCTGACGTACGCCCCACCGTGGTCGGCAAGTTCGAGGGCGACGACGAAGGCGGTGGCGAATGGAGCCGCCCCAACCCGATCGACAACTGGCTGCTGCGCGCCAAGGCCGACCTGAACCCGGCGCTGATCGCCAGGGCGATTGCCAAGCGGCTGAAGAAGCTCGGTGTGCCCGATGACGTGGCGGCGCGCATGGACGCGCATCTGGCGATGCTTGACGCCAAGGCGCGTATCGTGCTGGAGATCAAAACCGACAACATTGAGCGCACCCCCTGGTTTTGCAGCGGCTGCCCGCACAACACCAGCACCCGCGTGCCCGAAGGTTCACGCGCGCTGGCCGGCATTGGCTGCCACTTCATGACGCTGTGGATGGACAGGTCAACCAGCACCTTCAGTCAGATGGGCGGCGAGGGCGTGGCCTGGGTCGGGCAGCAGCCGTTCACCACTGACACCCATGTGTTTGCCAACCTCGGCGACGGCACCTACTTTCACAGCGGCTTGCTGGCGATTCGCCAGGCAATCGCCGCGGGCGTCAACATCACCTACAAGATTTTGTACAACGATGCCGTGGCCATGACCGGCGGCCAGCGCGTGGGCGAGCGCCCGGAAGGCCACAGCGTGCTGCAAATCATGGCCAGCCTGCTGGCTGAAGGCGTGAAAAAGCTGGTCATCGTGACCGATCAGCCCGAAAAATACGCGGGCGCGGCGCTGGCGCCGGGCGTCACGGTGCGGCACCGCGACGAACTCGACCGCGTCCAGCGTGAATTGCGGGACATCAAGGGCACCACGGCACTGATTTACGACCAGATGTGCGCCACCGAGAAACGCCGAAAACGCAAGCGCGGCACCCTGGCCGAGCCCGACGAGCGGGTGGTCATCAACGAGTTGGTGTGCGAGGGCTGCGGCGACTGCGGCGAGCAATCCAACTGCCTCAGCATCGAGCCCCTTGAGACCGAATTCGGCCGCAAGCGCCGCATCAACCAGAGCACCTGTAACAAGGACTATTCCTGCGTCAAGGGTTTTTGCCCGAGCTTTGTCACGGTCAAGGGCGGCCAACTCAAAAAGCCCAAGAAAGAGACGCAGGGCAGCCTGGGCGCGTTGCCCGCCGTGCCGGAACCGGTGTTGCCTGATGTGACATCGCCCTGGGGCATTGTGGTGGGTGGCGTCGGCGGCACCGGGGTCATCACCATCGGCCAACTGCTGGGCATGGCGGCGCACCTCGAAGGCAAGGGCGTGGTCACGCAAGATGCCGGCGGTCTGGCGCAAAAGGGTGGCGCCACCTGGAGCTACATCCAGATCGCCGAGCGTCAGGACGCCATTTACACCAGCCGGGTCGAGACCGCCCGCGCGGACCTGGTGGTTGGCTGCGACGCCATCGTGGCGGCCAGTCCGGCCACGCTGGCCGTCATGCAGTCCGGGCGCACTTTTGTTGCGCTCAACAGCCACGCCACACCCACCGCCGCATTTGTGCACAACCCGCAGTGGCAGTTTCCCGAGGCTGGTTGCGAGGCGGCCATTGCTGCGCAGGTGGGCACGCTTAACCTGGGCGTGTTCGATGCCGAGCAGGTGGCCACGCTGGCGCTAGGCGACTCGATCTACAGCAACCTTTTGTTGTTGGGCTATGCCTGGCAAAAGGGGCGGGTGCCGCTGAGCCGGGCCGCCGTGCTGCGCGCCATGGAACTCAACGGCGTGCAGGTGGCCAACAACCAGGCGGCGTTTGAATGGGGCCGCCACTGCGCCCACGATTTGCCGGCGCTGCTGGCGCTGTTCCAGACCGCCCGGGTGATTGCCTTCGTCAAAAAACCAGCGCTGGACGAACTGGTGGCGACCCGGGTGGCGTGTTTGACGGCGTACCAGAACGCGGCTTATGCCGAACGTTACCGGGCAATGGTGGCGCAGGTCCAGCAGGTCGATGCGGCATGGGGCAAAACCGCCCTGAGCGAGGCGGTGGCGCGCAACCTGTTCAAGCTGATGGCCTACAAGGACGAGTACGAGGTGGCCAGGCTGCATGCCGACGGCACATTTGCCGCCAGAATTGCCCAGCAGTTCGAGGGCGCTGTTCAATTGCACTTTCACCTGGCGCCGCCGCTGCTGGCCAAAACCAACGACCGGGGTGAACTGGTCAAGCAGCGCTACGGCCCGTGGATGATGACGGCTTTTCAGTGGCTGGCGCGCCTCAGGGGGTTGCGCGGCACGGCGTTTGATGTGTTCGGTCGCACCGAAGAACGACGCCAGGAGCGCGCCTGGCTGGCACGCTACCAAGCGATGGTGCAGGAAATTTGCCAGGCGCCGGGTGCTAAGCCGGGCGGGCAAGATGTGGCGCGCTATCAAATTGCCCTGTTTTTGGCGCAAATTCCGCAGGATATTCGTGGCTTTGGCCATGTCAAGGCGCGCGCTTCTGTGCTCGCCATGGAAAAATGGCAGCGCTTGATCGCGCAGTTTCGGGCCTGACAGCGTCCCTGCGTGGCCTGACTTGCCGTGATTTGCCGTGATCGTCGGCCGCATACAATGGCAAGTTGTCTGAAACGCGTGCCTGCTGGCGCCTGTCCGGCCCCCTGTTTAATTTTTTGCCTTATTGGAGTTTGCCGTGTTTATTTCTTCTGCCATTGCCCAAACCGCTCCCGCCGCTGCCGCTGGCGGCGACATGCAGTCGTCACTCATGAGCATGCTGCCCCTGGTGCTGATGTTTGTGGTGCTGTATTTCGTGATGATTCGCCCGCAAATGAAAAAAGCCAAAGAGCACAAGTCCATGATCGAAGCCCTGGCCAGGGGCGATGAAGTCGCCACGGCGGGTGGCATTCTGGGCAAAGTCACCAAATTGGGTGAAGGCTTCATCGATCTCGAAGTGGCCAACGGCGTTGAAGTGCATTTGCAGCGCAGTGCTGTGGTGCAGGTCTTGCCCAAGGGGACGATCAAGTAAATTGTCTCAGCGCTGGCCTCGGCCGGCATTTGTCGTTTGATGTCATAAAGGCGGTCATGAATCGTTACCCGGTCTGGAAATACGTGATCATCGTGATCGCGATGGTGGTGGCGGGCTTGTATGCCCTGCCGAATTTTTTTGGTGAGTCGCCCGCGGTGCAGGTGTCTGCCGCCAAGCCGCTGGTCAAGGTGGATGCGGGCACGCTCACGCTGGTGGAGGCGGCCCTCAAGACGGCCGGTATCGCGCCCGACATGGTGACGCTCGATGGCGCTTCAATCAAGGTTCGGCTGCTTGACACTGACACCCAACTCAAGGCCAAAGACGTTATTCAAAGAGCGCTGATTCCCGATGCCGGCAACCCGGGCTATGTGGTGGCGCTCAATTTGCTGTCGCGCTCGCCCGCCTGGCTGACCGCGCTCAACGCGTCACCCATGTATCTGGGCCTGGATTTGCGCGGTGGCGTGCACTTTATGCTTCAGGTGGACATGGAGGCGGCGCTGACCAAGCGCGCTGAATCCTTGTCGGGCGATGTGCGCACCAGCCTGCGCGAGAAAAATATCCGCCACAGCGGCATCAATCGCGTTGGGCAAACCGTCGAGGTGCGCTTTCGTGATGCTGCCACGCTGGATGCCGCCAAGGCGGTTTTTGACGACCAGTTTGCCGACCTGCAAACGGTTGATGTTGCCGAGGGCGCCGAGTTCAAGCTGACCGCGTCCATCAAGCCTGAAGCCGCACGGCGTATCCAGGATCAGGCGCTCAAGCAAAACATCACCACGCTGCACAACCGCATTAACGAACTGGGCGTGGCCGAGCCTGTCATCCAGCAGCAGGGGTTGGACCGCATCGTGGTGCAGTTGCCGGGGGTGCAGGACACCGCCAAGGCCAAGGACATTCTGGGTCGCACTGCCACCCTGGAAGTGCGCATGGTTGATGAAAGCACCGAGGCGCGCGCGGCTGAAATGGGTGCTGGCGTGGTGCCGTTTGGCTCAGAACGCTATCTGGAGCGCAACGGCCAGGCGGTCATCGTCAAGAAACAAGTGATTCTGACCGGCGAGAACCTGACTGATGCGCAACCCGGCTTTGATAGCCAGACGCAGGAGCCCACCGTCAACCTGAACCTTGACGCCAAGGGCACCCGCATTTTCCGCGACGTGACGCGTGAAAACGTCGGTAAGCGCATGGCCATTTTGCTGTTTGAAAAAGGCAAGGGCGAGGTGGTCACAGCGCCGGTAATTCGCACTGAAATCGGCGGTGGCCGGGTGCAAATTTCGGGCCGCATGACGACTACCGAGGCCAACGACACGGCCCTGTTGTTACGCGCTGGTTCGCTGGCGGCGCCGATGGAAATCATCGAGGAAACCACCATCGGCCCAAGCCTGGGCGCCGAGAATATCGCCAAGGGCTTCCAGAGCGTGGCCTGGGGCTTTGCCGCAGTGGCTCTGTTCATGTGCATGTATTACATGTTGTTTGGCGTCTTTTCCAGTATTGCGCTGGCCTTCAATCTGCTGCTGCTGGTGGCGGTGTTGTCCATGTTGCAAGCCACCCTGACGCTGCCTGGCATGGCTGCCATGGCGCTGGTGCTGGGCATGGCCATCGATGCCAACGTGCTGATCAACGAGCGCATTCGCGAAGAATTGCGCGCTGGCGCGTCGGCGCAGGCAGCCATCCATACCGGTTACGAGCGTGCCTGGGCGACCATTTTTGACTCCAACATCACCACCATGATCGCGGGCTTGGCGCTGCTGGCCTTTGGTTCCGGGCCGGTGCGCGGCTTTGCCGTGGTGCACGTGCTGGGCATTCTGACCAGCATGTTCTCCGGCGTGTTTTTCTCACGCGGCGTGGTGAACTTCTGGTATGGCCGTAAAAACCGCCTGAAAACCGTGTCGATCGGCACCATCTGGCGTCCCGATGGCGGGACGGCCCTCAAGACCAACGAATAAACCGAAAGAAACCATGGAATTTTTTCGTATCAAGCGCGACATCCCGTTCATGCGGCATGCGCTGGTGTTCAACCTGATTTCTGGCCTGACGTTTCTGGCGGCGGTATTTTTTCTGTTCTCGCGCGGGCTGCACCTGTCGGTAGAGTTCACCGGCGGCACCTTGCTGGAAGTTACTTACTCGCAGCCGGCTGATCTGGGCGCTGTGCGCGCCGGCGTGGCCAAGCTCGGCTTTGCTGATGTGCAGGTGCAAAACTTTGGCACCGCGCGTGATGTACTGATCCGCCTGCCGGCCCAGAAAGGCGTCAGTTCAGCCCAGCAGAGCACCCAGGTGATGGCCGCGCTGAAAGAGCTTGACGCATCGGCGACCATGCGCCGCACCGAATTTGTCGGCCCGCAGGTGGGTGACGAACTGGCCGCTGACGGCATCAAGGCACTGGCTTTTGTGATCATTGGCATCATGATTTACCTGGCGATCCGTTTCGAGTGGAAGTTTGCTGTGGCGGCCATCATTGCCAACATGCACGACGTGATCATCATCCTGGGCTTTTTTGCCTACTTTCAGTGGGAGTTCTCGCTGCCGGTGCTGGCGGCGGTGCTGGCGGTGCTGGGCTACTCGGTGAACGAGTCGGTGGTGATTTTTGACCGGATTCGCGAGAACTTTCGCCGCTACCGCAAGATGAATACGCCGGAAATCATCAATAGCGCCATCACCTCCACCATCAGCCGCACCATCATCACCCACGGGTCGACGCAAATGATGGTGCTGTCGATGCTGCTGTTTGGCGGCGCCACGCTGCACTATTTTGCGCTGGCGCTCACCATTGGCATCATGTTTGGCATTTACTCGTCGGTCTTCGTTGCTGCTGCCATTGCGATGTGGCTGGGCATCAAGCGCGAAGACCTGGTCAAGGGCGGTGGGCCGAAAAAGGACTTGGACCCGAACGACCCCAACGCAGGCGCTACTGTGTAAGCTGGATCAAAAGTTTTCACCATGGGCTCTCCCGTACCTGTGCAGCACATGGCGCAACTGGCGGCCCACATCCGCCAGCGCCTGGTCGATGAAGCCGCGCAGTCCATGGTGGTCCAGCTTGAAGTTGTAGCGCTGCATTTGGCCTCGCTACTGCGAGATCTTTCCACCACGCCCGAGCCCAAACTACTGCGTGACACCTTGACGTTGTACCAAAGCCAGAAAAAAAACTGGCTCGAGGGCACGGTGAAGGCCTGGCAGGCGGCCTTGAAACCCGCGTCACTGCACCCCGGCGGCTTGCCCTCGTTCGGCACCCTTGAGTTGGTCAGTACCGAGACGGTCGAAAACCAGATTCTTGCCTCGCGCATTGCCTTGTCGGTGATGGAAGCGGCCGCCAGCGAAGTCAACGATCTGCGCAAGCGGCTCAAGTCGATCAATCCCCAACAGGAGCTGTCAGCGCAAGATATCGTGCATCCCGAGGTTCTGGCGCTGGCCATGGTCGAGCAGTGGGGCCAATGCGGTTTCTCGCTGGCGTCGTGGCAACTCGTCAACGCGGTCGTGCAGCAGCACATCAATGCGCAGTGGCGTGAGATTTATGCGCACTGCAACGCAGAATTGATCGCGCAGGGCGTGCTGCCGGTGATCACGCCAGACGAGCGCGCCATAACAAAACCGGTGGCTTCTGCCGCTGGCAAACCTGCTTCGGACGTGCAATTGCCCGTTGCGCCAGGCGCTGATCAACGGCAAGCCGATGGCCCGGTGGCGGCGACTGGCGGCGTGCCAGGCCGGTTAAAACAGGGTTCGGCTGGCTTTGCTGAACGCGGGTCGCCAGCTTGGCCTGTGTTGAGCAAGGGCGCCTCAAGCAATTCGCCTGCGCGTGACATGGGTGTGCTCGACCGCGTGGGCCGCTTGTTGACCGACCTGGCGCCGGTGCAAAATTTTCCGCCGACGTTTCAACAAGCACCCTCCGAACGGTTGATGACGGCGTTGGCCCAGCGTCCGGCGCAAGGTGGCTTCTTTGGCGATGGCGGCGTGGCAGATCAGCCGCTGCCGGAACTGATGCTGGTGCAGGTGGCCGGGCAATTGCAGCAGCGATCGGCTGAACTTAAGAAGCTGGCGAGCAACGACAACGAAAAAGCCATTATCGAGCTGATTACGCTGATGTTTCAGTCGATTTTGCAAGAGGACCGTATTCCGCCAGGCATTCGGGTCTGGTTCGCCCGCTTGCAGATGCCTGTTTTGAGCCTCGCATTGGCTAATCCGGCGTTCTTCAACCGGCCGGAGCATCCGGCACGCCAGTTGATCGACCACATGGGCTCCTGTGTGCTGGGGTTTGATGCCAGCGCCATCAACAGTGAAGACCTGGAGGCTGAAATCAAGCGCGTGGTTCAGGTGATTGAGCAGTACCCTGAAACGGGTGAGCGTGTTTACCAGCGTGTTTATGAAGAATTCAAACAATTCCTGAAAAGTTTTTTGACACAAAAAGCTGCCACCAAAAAGGTTGCGGGTGTGGTGCAACAGGTCGAGCAGAAAGAAACTCTGGCGATTCAGTGCACCATCGAGTTGCGCAATCTGATCAAAGATATGCCGGTGCGCGACGACATTCGCGACTTTTTGTACAAGGTGTGGTCCGAAGTGATTGCCGTGGCCAGCATGCGCCACGGCGGGCAACATGAGGCGACCCTGGCACTCAAGAAGACCGCAACCGACCTGATTTGGGCGGCCAGTGCCAAACCCAGCCGCGAGGATCGTGCACGGGTGATTGCAGAGTTGCCCGGTCTGTTGCAGTCGCTGCGCGCCGGGATGAGCCTGCTCGGCCTCAGCGAGGTGGTTCAGGACGGCCACATGAAGCTCATCAGCGACATTCTGGCTGATGCTTTTCTGGCCAAGACACAAGCCATCGACTCGGCGCAAATCCAGACCCTTGCCGAACGGCTGGTGAATCTGGAAGACTTTTTCAGCAACGACGGCACCGAAGAATTGCCACTTGATGCCCAAAGCATCGAGGATTTGCTGGGCATCGACGCCTCAGACCTGGAGGTGGTGACCAGCGGCGCAGGGGAGGTGAATGAACTGGACGCGGTCATGATGGCCTGGGCGCAAAATCTGAGTCTGGGCGCCTGGTTTACCCTGAATTACCAGGATATGGCGATTCAGGTTCGGTATGAATGGTGCAGTCCACTCGGGCATTTGCATTTGTTCTCCTCGGTCGTGGGGCGCAGCTACTTGATTCAAACGGCGCGCATGGCCGCCTATCTGGGGGCCGGCTTGCTGCGGCCTCAGGAAGAAGATTCGCTCACGGTGCGCGCCACCCGCGATGCCCTGACCAGGCTGGAAGCCAACCCCGAATTGCTGTTGGCTTGATCGTTCAGGCAGCAGACAGGCGTTGAAACAGGCCGCCCGGCAAGCGCGCCACCTGGCCGTTGATTTCCAGCGTCATCAATTGGGCCTGCAAATCTGAAGTCGCCAACTGGGTGCGACCCTGCAAGGCGTCGAGCCCAACTGGATCGAACCCGATGGCTTGCAGCAGATCGTCCTCGGCGTCATCCGCGTCACCGATCAGGCGTGACGCGTCAGGCGCAGTCAGACCGGCTATTGCGAGCGGCAGCGGCTGAAAACCCTGCAACTCTTCCAGCACATCTTGCGCCGATTCCACCAGCTTGGCGCCTTGTTTGATGAGCGCATGGCAGCCGCGCGATTGCGCCGCGTGGATCGAGCCGGGAATGGCAAACACATCCTTGCCCTGCTCGGAAGTGAGCCGGGCGGTAATGAGTGAGCCCGATTTCAGCGCGGCCTCTACCACCAGCGTGCCGCGCGCAAGCCCTGCGATGAGTCGGTTGCGCTTGGGGAAATTGGCATTCAGGGGTGGCGTGCCTATTGGGTACTCGCTCAGCAGCAGACCATGCTGCGCAATGCGGTGCGCCAGCGCGTGGTGGGCTCTGGGGTAAACCCGGTCCAGGCCGGTGCCAATTACGGCCAGCGTCAGCGCCTGTGCCTGACCTGTGGCGCCCTCGGGTAAGGCATCCAATGCGCCTTCGTGGGCGGCGCCGTCCACGCCCAAAGCCAGGCCGCTGACCACTGTCAGGCCGGCTTGTGCCATCGCCTTGGCAAATTGCCTGGCATTGTGGGCACCTTGTGGCGTCGGGTTGCGGCTGCCCACCACGGCCAGGCAGCGCATGGCATCGTCAAAGTGTGCATTGCCCAGCAGGTACAGCATCAAGGGTGGGTCGTCGATGTCGAGCAGGGCTTGCGGGTAGCCGGGGTCGCCCAGCGTGACGATCTGGCGCAAGCAGCCATCGGGCTCGCTTTGGGTAAGCCAGGCCCAAGTGGTTTCCAGCAGCGCAGTGAGCGCCTCGGGCTCACTGCGCAAGGCTTGCGTTTGGGTTGCTGTGGCCACTTGCCGCAAGGCGGTACTGGGCTGCTCAAAAATGGCTTGCGGCATGCCAAAAGCGGCCAGCAGCTTGCGCGCCGTGACGTTGCCGATGCCGGGGCTGAGCGTCAGCCGCAGCCAGGCCTTGAGTTCATCGTGTTCCATCGCTGGCCAGTGCGCTGTCAGAGCGGGTTGACCAGTCGATCACCCACCTTGACACCGCTGGTGATGTCAAGCACCAGGCCGTAAGACACCTTCTCGAAAGTGCGAAACACCATCAACAAACCATTGCGCTCGTCGGGCAATTTGATGGTGGGTTGGCCGGCGTCGGTTTTGTCGACCAGGTGCGCGCCGGCGGTCATGATGGCCAGCACATGGCCTGGCTCAAGGCCATCGCGGCTGCCGCGGTTGAGGCTCACCACCTGGTTTTGTGCTGCATTGACCACCGCGCTGCCGTAAATGGAGACCACCCGCGCCTCCAAGGTGCCTGATGGGGCGTGGGGCATGTAGCTTTGCAGTTGCACCGGTGGCTCCGGCAGCAGGCGGTCGCCAATGCGCATTTCTTCCTTGGCGTCAATGATGTCGATGGTGGCCGGCACGATCTCGGTGCGGCTTTTGCCGTCGGCGTCAAGGCTGTCCTGACGGCTTTCGCTGCGTACCAGCAAGGCCTTGCCAACGTACTGGGCCTCATAGCCCAGCACTTCGCCGGTGATGGGGTCTTTCAGCGGCGTGGCGTTGCGAAAGACCCGAAACGCCTGTTGTTTTTTGCTGGGGTCATCAAGCAGTTCGGCGCCGGCGTTACCGCGCGCGTAGGCCCGGTCACCACGGGTGAGCAGCACTCGGCTGTCTTGCGCGGCCACAATTCGCGCTGCGGCGCCCAAACCCTGCTCATCGACGATCAGGGGTTCGGCCAGAAACGGCTCGATCAGGCTGCTTCTGAGTGTTGGCAGGGCGTTGCTTGCCAGATTTTCAACGCGCGTGCGCGGCGACACCCGCACCGTGGGCAGGTCGCCGCTCCGGCGCATGCCCAAGCGCGCCCGGCCGTCACTGGTGTCCAGAAACAGCGTTTGTCCCGGGTAAATCAAATGCGGATTTTTGATGTCAGCCAGGTTCATGCCCCATAGTTCTGGCCAGCGCCAGGGCTGTTTCAGGAACATGCCCGAGATGTCCCACAGCGTGTCACCGGACTTTACGGTGTAGCTTTGCGGCGCATTGGGACTGAGTTCGCTCAAGGCCACGCCGCTCTGCGCGACCTCATTGGCAGTGGCGCGCTGCTGCGCCGTGATCGGAAAATCTTGCGACATTGCCGGACCAGCCAGCAGGCTAGAGGCCAGCGCGGTCCAGATCAATTGACGCGGAACAGTGTCAAAAACAGTTTTGGCCATGGTGTTTTGCATTTGATGAAGTCACATAAGATTGTGCGCCCAAGCCCTTGTCGGCATACCGATTGTGCTTTGCTTAATGAACGCATCATGGCAAAAATAGCGAAAATAACGACATCTTTGAAGTGACACCATGGCTCTACTCCCAATTCTTTGTTACCCCGACCCCAAATTGCACACCGTGGCCAAACCTGTGGCGGCGGTAGATGCGCGCATTAAAACCCTGATTGCCGACATGTTCGAGACCATGTACGAGGCCAAGGGCATAGGCCTGGCCGCCACCCAGGTTAATGTGCATGAGCGTTTGATTGTGATGGATATTTCTGAGGGCCGCGATGTGCCTTTGGTGCTGATTAACCCAAAAATTCTGTGGACCAGCCCCGAGACGCACCTCAATGAAGAAGGCTGTTTGTCGGTGCCCGGCATTTATGACGGTGTTAAGCGTCATGACACGGTCAAGGTGGAGGCGATCGATGGCGAGGGCACGCAGCGGCTGATCGAGGCTGATGGCTTGCTGGCGGTGTGCATTCAGCATGAAATGGACCACCTGGTGGGCAAAGTGTTCGTCGAATACTTGTCGCCGCTCAAACGCAACCGCATCAAGACCAAGCTGCTCAAGGCGCAGCGCGAGGACCGCGCATGAAACTGGTGTTTGCCGGCACGCCCGAGTTTGCCGCAGTGGCTTTGGCGCATTTGCATGCCGCCGGTCATGACATTGTGCTGGTGCTGAGTCAACCTGACCGGCCCGCCGGGCGTGGCATGAAACTGCACCCGTCGCCGGTCAAACAATTTGCGCTGGCGCATGGCATGGCCGTGGCGCAACCGCGCAGCTTGCGTCTCGATGGCAAATATCCGGAAGACGCCCTGGCCGCTCGCCAGGCGCTTGAAGCCGCGCAGGCCGACGCCATGGTGGTGGCGGCTTACGGCCTGATCCTGCCGCAGTGGGTGCTGGACAAGCCAAGGCTAGGTTGCTTCAATATTCACGCTTCGTTGCTGCCGCGTTGGCGCGGCGCGGCGCCAATCCACCGTGCCATCGAGGCGGGCGACACAGCGACTGGTGTCACCATCATGCAGATGGACGCTGGTCTGGACACCGGCGACATGCTGCTCTCAAAGGCACTGCCGATTTTGCCTGCCGACACCACGGGCGCCCTGCACGACCGGCTCGCCGAGTTGGGCGGTCAAATGATGGTGCAGGCGCTGGCGCAGGGCGCCACTGGTCAATTGCACCCCGTGCCGCAACCTATCGATGGCATCACGAATGGTGTCACTTATGCGAGCAAGATTGACAAGGCCGAGGCTGCGATCGACTGGTCGCAGCCGGCGCAAACCATTGCCCGGCGGGTGCGCGCTTTCAATCCGTTTCCCGGTGCCAGCACACAATTTTTAGGTGAGACGCTGAAAATCTGGGCGGCTGAAGTGGGCGAAGCAAGTGAAGGCGAGCCGCAAGCCTCACAACCGGCGCAAGCGCCACAAAAGGCAGGCCAGATTGTGGCGATCACTGCGGCCGGCATTGCGGTAGCCGCGCTTGAATCGATTGTCATCATCACCGAACTGCAGCGCCCCGGCGGCAAACGCCTCTCAAGCGCCGAGTTTCTGCGCGGTTGCCCCTTGCAAGTCGGCCAGGTGCTGGGTTGATGGATCGCTCTGGCAGCTGGCACGCCCGGGCCGGCAGCTGGTGGCAGCACCCTGCTTTTGGCCGCGGACTGCGCGAGATGGCTGCGGTATCGCCGGGCCTAGCCGCCTGGGGGCTGATGACCGGCGTGGCCATGGTCAAGTCGGGCATGAGCACCTTTGAGGCGGTGGCCATGAGTTTGCTGGTGTTTGCGGGCAGTGCGCAGCTCGCCGCCATGCCCTTGATGGCGGCAGGCGCGCCGGTGTGGGTGATTCTTGCGACTGCGTTTTGCGTCAATTTGCGCTTTGTGGTGTTCAGCGCCCACATGCGCCCGTATCTGATGTATCTGCCGCTGCGCTGGCGCCTGTTTCAGGGCTACCTGACCGCCGATTTGAGCTACGTGATGTTCACCAAGAACTTTCACCACCCTTCCGAGCATGCCGCTGAGCGCCGCGAACAGTTGGCTTACCTCAGCGGTGGCAGCTTGTTTAACTGGGTGAGTTGGCAGGGGGCCAGCCTGATTGGCATTGCGCTGGCCAATGTGATTCCAACCCACTGGGGCTTGGGTTTTGCCGGGATTTTGGCGCTGTTGGGTGTGGGGTGTTCGCTGGCTTCCAGCCATTTGCGCCGGGTGTCCGCCGGGGTGGCGGGCATGGCCGCCGTGGCCGCTTATGCGCTGCCGCTCAAGCTCAACATTGTGGTGGCGATTGCCAGCGCGGTGGCGCTGTGCCTGATCTTTGAAGCAGGCTGGCCCAAAAAGCCAAGTGCAGCGGCATGAGCGGCCTCGACGTGAATGGCACCGACCTCTGGACTCTGGGCGTGATTTTGGGTCTGGCGCTGGTCACCGTCGTCACGCGCTGTTTCTTTTTCATCAGCGACCAGCCCTGGCACCTGCCACATTGGGCGCAGCGCGGCTTGCAATACGCGCCCATTGCGGCGCTGGCTGCCGTGGTGGCGCCCGAGGTGATCATGACGCATGGCGCGCTGATCACCACCTGGCAAGACGCGCGCATCTACGCCGCCTTGGTTGGCGCCGGCTATTTTTTCTGGCGCCGTGGCCAGGGTCAGGCGGTGCTGGGCACCATCGTGTCGGGTATGGCGGTTTATTTGCCATTGCATCTGGGGCTGGGTTGGTAGGGGCGGGCTTTCTTGTTGCTGCCCCGTAACTTCTTTGTGTGAGAATCAAGAAACTAAATTACATGGAGATTTCCACATGCCACGTCGCGCCACCAAAATTGTTGCCACTTTAGGCCCGGCATCCAGCGATCCCGCACTGCTGGAGCAAATGATTCGTGCTGGCGTCAACGTAGTGCGGCTCAACTTTAGCCACGGCACGTCGCAAGACCACATCGAGCGGGCGCGTCTGGTGCGCGAAGCCGCCAAGCGGGCTGGGCGCGAGGTTGGCATCATGGCCGACTTGCAGGGTCCAAAAATCCGGGTCGGCAAGTTTGCCGAGGGTAAGGTGTTTTTGCAGCCGGGTCAGAAATTTGTCATGGACGCGGCGCGCACTGAACTGGGTGACATCGACGCCGTGGGGCTGGATTACAAAGCCCTGCCGCGCGAAGTCAAGGTAGGCGACGTGCTGCTGCTCAACGATGGTTTGATCGTCATCGTGGTCGACGCAATCAAGGGCGAGGCAATTCACACCACCGTCAAGCTTGGCGGCGAGTTGTCCAACAACAAGGGTATCAACAAGCAAGGCGGTGGCTTGAGCGCCCCGGCCCTGACCGCCAAGGACATGGAAGACATCCGCACGGCGATGGGTTTTCATGCTGACTACGTGGCGGTGAGTTTCCCCAAAACCGCCACCGACATGGAAATGGCGCGCCAACTGTGCAACGTGGCGGCCGAAGACGGCCACAGGCCCGGTCTGATCGCCAAAATTGAGCGCGCCGAGGCGATTCCGCACCTCGAAGAAATCCTGCTGGCCAGCGACGGCATCATGGTGGCGCGCGGCGACCTGGCGGTGGAAGTGGGCAACGCCGTGGTGCCGGCACTGCAAAAACGCATGATCAAGCTGGCGCGCGAGCACGACCGGGTGGTGATCACCGCCACGCAAATGATGGAGTCGATGATCACCAACCCGGTGCCGACCCGCGCCGAGGTCAGCGACGTGGCCAACGCGGTGCTCGACGGCACCGATGCGGTCATGCTGTCAGCCGAAACCGCCACCGGCAAATACCCGCTGGAGACCGTCATAGAGATGGCAAAAATCTGCCACGCAGCCGAAGGTGGCGAAGAATTCAAGCTCGAAGCGGACTTTATTGGCAAGACCTTTACCCGCATTGACCAGACCATCGCCATGGGCGCGCTGTTCACCGCGCACCACCTGGGCGCCAAGGCGATTGTGGCCATGACCGACAGCGGCGCCACCGCGCTGTGGATGAGTCGGCATTTGATTCAGGTGCCCATTTTTGCGCTGACGTCCAAAATTGCCACACAACGCAAAATGACGCTGTACCGCAACGTGCGCCCGCTGCTGATCGACACCAGCGCCGACCGCGACACCGCGCTGGCCGAGTCCGAGAACGACCTCAAGGCGCGCGGCGTGGTGCAAACCGGCGACATCTACGCCATCACCTGCGGCGAACCGATGGGCTCGCCCGGCGGCACCAACATGCTCAAGATTTGCCGAGTCTCGTGAGCAGACCAGATGGTTATGTGCGGTGGCGCAGGCGTGTCGCTAGAATAAGTTTTAGTTACCACCTTGTTACCAACTTTTAAAGGACATCACCATGGCACTTGTTTCTATGCGCGAACTGCTCGACCATGCGGCGGCCAACGGCTACGGCATTCCGGCTTTTAACGTCAATAACCTGGAGCAGGTGCAGGCCGTGATGTCGGCTGCCGATGAAGTCGGTGCGCCGGTCATTTTGCAAGCCAGCGCGGGCGCCCGCAAATATGCCGGCGAGCCCTTCATCAAGCACCTGATTCTTGCCGCCATCGAGTCTTACCCGCACATTCCGCTGGTGATGCACCAAGACCACGGCCAAAGCCCGGACGTGTGCCAGGGCGCCATCAACCTGGGCTTTAGCTCGGTGATGATGGACGGCTCTTTGATGAGCGACGGCAAATCCATTGCCAGCTATGAGTACAACGCCGACGTCACGCGCAAGGTAGTTGACATGGCGCACGCCGTGGGCGTGACGGTAGAAGGCGAACTGGGCTGCCTGGGCAGCCTGGAAACCGGCAAGGGCGACAAGGAAGACGGCCACGGCACCGACGCCCACATGACGCGTGAGCAAATGCTCACCGACCCCGAGCAGGCGGCTGATTTCGTCAAGCGCACCCAACTTGATGCGCTGGCTATTGCCATCGGCACCAGTCACGGCGCTTACAAGTTCACCCGCAAACCCACCGGCGATATTTTGGCCATTGACCGCGTGATGGAAATCAACCGTCGCTTGCCCAACACCCATCTGGTGATGCATGGCTCAAGCAGCGTGCCGCAGGAGTCGCTGGCCCTCATCAACCAGTACGGCGGCAAGATGAAGGAAACTTACGGTGTGCCGGTCGAAGAAATCCAGAAGGCCATCAAGTACGGCGTGCGCAAAATCAACATCGACACCGACATCCGCCTGGCCATGACCGCCGCGGTGCGCAAGTACTTGTTTGAAAACCCTGACAAATTTGATGCCCGTGACTGGCTCAAACCGGCCCGCGAAGCCGCCAAGGCGCTGTGCAAACAGCGCTACCTGCAGTTCGGCTGCGAAGGCCAAGGGAGCAAGATCAAGGGCCACAGCCTGATCGAAGTGGCCGGGCAATATGCGCGTGGCGAACTGGCGCAAGTGGTCAATTGAGGTCTTTGTTTTGACGTGCTGAAAAGCCACCTTCGGGTGGCTTTTTGCTGACTGAGACTAGGTCGGGTTGAGTTGAGTCGGCGGGGGTGGGGCTCTTGGAATTGCGGTGGCAATTTCGGGGTTCAAAGACGCATTGATGACTTTCGTCTCGATCCAAAGCAGTCAAGCAGTCATAACGTCGAAGCTAAGCGGCGATGCGCTTGCGCGGCGTCCGGCTTTTACGACCAGTTAAATCTTGCGTCTCATGCGCAAAGGCCAGCATACTTGCCAAAGCCTTGTTAACTGCCTCGGAAGTAGGAAATGCCTTTTGAATCTCAGGTTGCAAGACCACGACATTGCTACCCTGCATGAAATGTTTCAGGTACTTGCCCCGTATGCCTTTGCCGAGTTGTTCTCGCTTCAATTCTGGAATGTCTTGATCAGCCATTTTTGTAGATGCCTTTTTCATATCGTGTTGCCTTTCTTGCGCTGATGATTCGAGTGCCGTTGCGGCGCTCCGTATGGATGACCACCAGAAGCCGCGCCTTGTTTGACATGCCGTAGGTCCGGCTTCGATCTTCAACCTCGGTGTGATCAGTATCTGCAAAAGTCAGTGCCATCGCATCCCCAAAAACACTGACCGCCTCATCGAACGATACACCGTGTTTGCGCAGATTGCTCGCCGCCTTTTGATCATCCCATTCAAATTTGAACATGCGAAATAACTCAATATGTGGGCAGACTATAGCCCACTGGACAATACGCCCGGACGACTCTAAGCGCTGTTGATGAAGCCCACTGATACCGGGTCGCCATGGCACCAACCGCTGTCACTCCGATCAATGCCTGGAATTCTGAGAATTTTGCGGCAGTGTCTGATCCCGCAGGGGCGTGAAATCCGTTGCCATGGTGTTCGAATGCCCGATGGTCAGGTTTTATGATCAGACACCAGTTGCCAAAGCGGTTGAATGCCCTGGCATTGAATCTAAACTCGCACCATCTTTCCGAAATCAACTTTTCAAGTTCACGCACCATGACCCAATCCCAGGCAGCTCTGCACACCTCCAACATCACCTCACTCCCCTTGCTGGCACGCGGCAAAGTGCGTGACAACTACGCCGTGGGCGATGACCGCATCCTGATGGTGGCCTCTGACCGCATCAGCGCGTTTGACGTCATCATGGGGCAGCCGATTCCGGGCAAGGGCGTGTTGCTGACGCAAATGGCGCTGTTCTGGTTTGACAAGTTGGGCCCGAAGGGCTTGAATATCTGCCCAATCCACCTCACCGGCGATGCGCCAGAGAGCGTGGTCACGGCGGCCGAAGTGCCGCAGGTGGCGGGCCGCTCGATGCTGGTCAAACGCCTCAAACCCATTCTGGTGGAGGCCGTGGTGCGCGGCTACCTGGCCGGCAGCGGCTGGAAGGAATACCAGCACAACGGTGCGGTGTGCGGCGTGAAGTTGCCCGCTGGCCTGAAGAATGCCAGCAAATTGCCCGAGCCCATCTACACCCCGGCAGCCAAGGCCGAAATGGGCGACCATGATGAGAACATCACGTTCGAGAAAACCGTTGAGATGATCGGTGTCGACCTGGCCACGCGCATCCGCGACACCAGCATTGCGCTGTACAAAGCGGCCAGCGCCTTTGCTGCCACCAAGGGCATCATCATTGCCGACACCAAGTTCGAGTTTGGCCTGGACCAGGACGGCACGCTGATATTGATGGACGAGGTGCTGACGCCAGATTCGTCGCGCTACTGGCCCGCCGAGAGCTACCAAAAAGGAGTCAACCCGCCCAGTTTTGATAAGCAGTTTTTGCGCGACTGGCTGGAAACCGCGCTGGTGGCGGGCAAGTCCTGGAGCAAATGCCCGCCGGCGCCGCATCTGCCGCGCGAGGTGATCGAAAAAACCGCCGCCAAGTACCAGGAAGCACTCACCCGCCTGACAAGCTGATGTCAAAACCCGAGACCACCACGAATACGCTGCGAGGTTTCATAATGTGCCCTTGTTCATCAACCCACAGGAGACCGACATGGCCGCTAAAAAGATTCTGATGATTTGTGGTGACTATTGCGAAGACTATGAAACCATGGTGCCGTTTCAGGCGCTGCTGGCCGTGGGCCACACGGTGCACGCGGTGTGCCCGGACAAAAAAACCGGCGACGCCATCAAGACGGCGATCCACGACTTCGAGGGCGCGCAAACCTACAGTGAAAAGCCGGGTCACAACTTTGCCCTGAACGCCACGTTTGATGACATCAAGGCACAAGACTATGACGCGTTGGTGCTGCCAGGTGGCCGTGGCCCCGAGTACCTGCGCACCTACCCGGCGGTGGTCGCCATGGTGCGGCACTTTTTTGACGCCAACAAGCCGGTCGCGGCCATTTGCCACGCCGCGCAGTTGCTGGCCGGGGCCGATGTGCTCAAGGGTCGCACCTGCTCGGCTTACCCGGCGTGCCAGGTCGAGGTCGAGCGCGCCGGAGGCACCTATGCCCAGATTCCGATTGATGGCGCGTTCACCGAAGGCAATCTGGTGAGCGCCCCGGCCTGGCCCGCGCATCCGGCCTGGATCGGGCAATTTCTCGCGCTGCTGGGTACCAAAATCACGCTGTAAAGCGCGGCCACACGCATTCGGCGCGGGCTCAGTTGAGCATCATGCTCAGTTGACGCCGGTACTGCGACACCAGCGCCGCCTGCGGGTCTTCCAGCACGGCGGTTTTGCCCAGCACCTCGATGCCGCCGGCGGTTTTGCCCGGGGTTTGCGCGGCCGCCTTGGGCTTGGGCGGGGTCAACAGCTCCAGAATGGCGACAAAGGTTTTGCGCGGGGCTTCATCGCCCCATTTCTTGTCGCGCATGATGATTTCCAGCAGCTCGTCCATGGCCGCGGTCCACTCGCCCACGGCCATCAGCAAGCGGGCTTTGGCCAAGCGGGTGTCGAAGTCGCGCTTGTTCAGGGCGATCTTTTCGTCAAACTGCTCTACCGTCCAGCTGGCATGGGGGCCAGTTGCGGCCGCTTGAATGGCGCCCAGCCACTGCGACAAGGCTTCAAAGCGCAATTGGCGTGGAATCTCTGACAGTTTGGGCGCCAGCGTGGCATCGGCTTCTTCGAGGCCGCCCAAGCTGATCAACAGCTTGATGTAGTCATAACGGGCGTCGTCGTTGCCCGGGTCAGCGGCCAGCGCGTCGGCCAGCTTGGCCAGCGCCGCCTCTGTGTCGCCCGCCTCAAGCAGTTCCTGGGCGGCATCGGTCTCGGCTTCGGCCACCAGTTCGCCCTCGCTGGGCAGGTGCTTGTCCAGGAACGCGCGTACTTGGGTGGCCGTTTGCGCGCCCATGAAGCCGTCAGCCGGCTTGCCGCCCATCATCAAAATGCAGGTCGGAATGCTGCGAATGCCGAAGGCCTGGGCCAGTTGTTGCTCTTGGTCCGAGTCGATCTTGACCAGCGTGAAGCGGCCTGCATAGTCCACTTCGAGCTGTTCCAGAATGGGCCCGAGCGACTTGCACGGGCCGCACCAGGGCGCCCAGAAGTCGATCAGGATCGGCTGGGTCATCGAGGCGGCAATGACCTCGGTTTCAAAATTTTGGATGGTGACTTCAATCATGGTGTTTACTCGCAGGGGTCAAACGTAGAATTCGGGCATGAACTCTACACAAATCGGTGTGCTCATGGGCTCCAGCTCCGACTGGGACACCATGCAGCACGCTGTCCATATTCTCCAACAGTTTGGCATCAGCTACGAGGCCCGGGTGGTGTCTGCCCACAGGATGCCCGATGACATGTTTGCCTATGCCGAAACCGCCGTCGGTCGGGGCCTGAAAGCCATCATTGCCGGCGCCGGCGGCGCGGCGCACCTGCCGGGCATGCTGGCGGCCAAGACCACGGTGCCCATTCTGGGTGTGCCGGTGGCCAGCAAACATTTGAGCGGGGTCGATTCGCTGCACAGCATTGTGCAAATGCCCAAGGGTATTCCTGTGGCCACGTTTGCCATTGGCGCTGCGGGGGCCGCCAACGCCGCGCTGTTTGCCGTGGCCATGCTGGCCAACCACGACATTGTGTTGCGCGCCAGGCTGGAAGACTTTCGCGCTGAGCAAACCCAGATGGCCCGTGGCATGACGCTGCCGCCCAAGTTATGACCGGCCCGGTGTTGTTGCCGGGTGCCACCGGCCTGAATGGCAGCGGCCAGCAAACCACGCTGGGCGTGATGGGTGGTGGCCAGTTGGGGCGCATGTTTGTGCAGGCGGCTCAGGCCATGGGCTATTTCACCGCAGTGCTCGACCCCGACGTGATCAGCCCGGCCGGTCTGGTGAGCCACTACCACATCAAAACCGGCTACCTTGACGAGCAGGGCCTGACGCAATTGCTGCAGCGCTGCGCGGCGGTGACCACCGAATTCGAGAATGTGCCGGCTGGTGCCCTGGTGACTTTGGGCGCGGCCCGCCCGACTGCGCCCAGCGCCGATGCCGTGGCCATAGCGCAAGACCGCATCAAGGAAAAAGCGCATCTGGCGCGCAGTGGCGTGCCGGTGGCACCTTATGCCGTGATCGAAACAGCGGCGCAACTTGCGGCGGCGTCCGACTCGCTTCTGCCGGGTATCTTGAAAACTGCCCGCCTGGGCTATGACGGCAAAGGCCAGGTGCGCTGCAGCAACCGTGCCGAACTGGCCGCCGCCTGGGACGCGCTTCAAAACGTGCCCTGTGTGCTGGAGCAGATGCTGCCGCTGGCTGCCGAATGCTCGGTGATCGTGGCGCGCGGCTGGGATGGCGCTTGCGTCAATTTCGCGCCGCAACTCAATTTGCACCGCGACGGTATTCTGGCCGTCACCGAGGCCTACGCGGGTAATCTGCCGCCAGCGCTGGCTGAAAAAGCGGTGGCGGCAGCGAAAAATATTGCCGAAGAATTGAACTACGTGGGCGTGCTGTGCGTGGAGTTCTTCGTGTTGCAGGACGGCACGCCCGAGTGCGCGGCGTTGGGTGGGCTGGTCGTTAACGAAATGGCACCGCGCCCGCACAACAGCGGCCATTACACGCTTGATGCCTGCGATGTGTCGCAGTTCGATCTACAGGTGCGCACCTTGGCTGGCCTGCCGTTGGTGCAGCCGCGCCAGCACAGCGCTGCGGTCATGCTCAATTTGCTCGGCGATTTGTGGGTGGATGGCGCCACGCCGGCATGGGACAAGGTGCTGGCCTTACCGGGCGTTCACCTGCATTTATACGGCAAGCTCAAAGCCGACAAGGGCCGCAAGATGGGGCATCTGACGGTGACAGCCGCCACGCCTGCGCAAGCGCGCGCGACCGCGCTGGCTGTCGCCAAAACACTGGGCATTGAACCGTTTTGATGCTTTCACGCAGCTATTTCATTTGCCATGTTGGCCGGGCCTTGAGGCGTTGGCTGCCATGATTCTGCCGGGCGAAGCATCTGACGCTATCACCACCGCTGCCCGCTGCATCAGGGCAGGTGGTCTGTTAGGTTTGCCCACCGAAACAGTGTATGGTCTGGCGGCCAATGCCGACGATGATGCAGCCGTAGCGCAAATCTTCAAAGCCAAGGGCCGACCTGCGGACCATCCACTGATCGTCCATGTGGCCGACGCCAGCGCCGTCGCACATTACGCCTCTGAAATGCCAGCGTTTGCGCGCCAGCTCATGCAAACCTTTTGGCCCGGCCCCTTGACCCTGATCCTGCCGCGTCGCCCCGGAGTGGCCAATGCTGCAGTCGGCGGCAACCCGACGATTGGCCTGCGCTGCCCGTCGCACCCCGTAGCGCAAGCGCTACTGAAGGCGCTCATTAATGGGGGTCAGATTCCAATTAATTTGCATCCAGAAAATATTGCAGAAAAACAATTGGAATCTGACCCCAATTATTTAGTCTGGGGCTTGGCCGCGCCCAGTGCCAACCAGTTCGGCCGCGTCAGCCCGACCACGGCCGCGCATGTGCAAGGGGAGTTTGGCGACGACTTGTTGATTCTGGACGGCGGCGCCTGTAGCGTGGGCATCGAGTCCACCATCATCGACTGCACCCGTGGCGCGCCGGTGCTGCTGCGGCCGGGCGCCATCACGGCGGCGCAGGTGCTGGCCGCATGTGGTTTGAAGGTGTTGTCCAAAGAAGCGCTGCAAACGCTGGATGCACCCGCGCCCAAGGCCTCAGGCACCCTGGAGTCGCATTACGCACCCCGCGCCACTGTGCGACTGATGACTGCTCAGGAACTGCAAACAGCGCTGAAGTTGTTGGCATCCAATGCGGGAGCGCTTGGGGCGAACCCGACAATCGCCCTGTATAGCCGCTCGGCGTTTGCCGTCAAGACGCCGCACGTGCTGTTCCGGCGCATGCCAGGTGACGCCGCCGCGGCTGCGCAAGAGTTGTTTGCAGCGCTGCGTGCGTTTGATGCCCAAGGCGTGAAGCTGATCTGGATTGAGACACCGCCCGCAGCCGCTGATTGGGACGGCGTGCGGGATCGGTTGGCGCGTGCGGCGAGTTGACTAGAAAGCGCGTGAATACTGCAAGCCGAAAATCCAGGCATTGGCTTCGTATTCGCCAGTGACTCTGCCACGAAGAGCAGTAATTTGGGTTTGGTCATTGTCAATTTGAGAATTGTTGACCAGCAGATAAGTGGCTCCAGCATCAATGATTGCGCCTTTACCTACCGTCCATTGCGCTCCGGCAGACAGCCAGGTGCGATCGTTGTCTGGCAATGACACCAGCCGGGTGCTTGCGCCCTTGACGGGTGTTTGGTCGTACGCCAAGCCAAACTTCAACTTCAGGTCGCCACGGTATTGGTAGTTGACACCTACCGCGACGCGCGTTGTGTCGCGAAAGTCGGTATCGAGTGTCTGGGCGGTGTTGCCCGCGTCGGGGCCCGATGTCCTGATTACGTCGAGCTTGGGAATGCTGCTCCAGCCCGTCCACGAAATGTCGCCCAAAAGTTGTACTTTGTCAGACAGTTGGTGCGTGCCGCTCAGAATAAAGGTATCGGGCAAGTCGAGACTCGCCTTAGCCCCACTGGAGCGCTTGGCATTGAGTTCTGCACTTGGGCCTATGATATTGATGTCGCCAGTGAGGTCATATTTCACGGTTGACCGGTACGACACGCCCACTTTGGTTGCAGGGGAAACAGTGAAGAGTGCGCCGACATTCCAGCCCCATGAATCTCCGCTGAGATCAAGCGCTAAAGGCGAAACAGAGGTCACTTGGCTGACAACAGCTACCTGCCTGAGGTATTCAGCGGTCAGCCGTTGCCAGTTCAAACCTGCACCTACCGACACTTGGTCATTGACCTTGTAGGCTACCGATGGATTGATGTTGTAGGTTTTGACGTCAAACAAGGTGGCCTGCGCAGCACCTACCCATGGGTTGTCGTACTCGGTCTTCAAGCCAAATGGTGCGCCAACCCCGAGGCCAACGTACAGGTCTTTGTTCAGAGCCCATGACATGTAGGCGTTGGGAATGAATCCCCAG
>Ga0210044_10000142_pt1 | contig 101002 bp, 76 predicted proteins | sample CryGey13umfilter_2_FD_183959 | JGI IMG/M metagenome (GOLD analysis project Ga0210044, IMG submission 183959) | Groundwater microbial communities from aquifer in Utah, USA - Crystal Geyser 4/9/14 3 um filter (SPAdes) (version 2) | ecosystem: Environmental > Aquatic > Deep subsurface >... | reverse complement strand
CTGCTATATTACTTGGTATAGATACAGCACAGCGATTTATTTGAGAAACTAATCCATATAATTCTTTCTTAGGGTAATTATTGGTTAATCTATAAATAATAACGGCTAAATTTTTAGCTTTTTGCCCATTGCCCATTGCCCATTGCCCATTGCCCATTGCCCATTGCCCATTGCCCATTGCCCTTTGCCCTTTGCCCTTTGCCCAATGTTCAAAGCTATATTTCCCAACTATTTTTTCGCTCACCCCCTCAAAATTAACCTAAGTTTTCGCCATCATAGATATTTTCCATAGGTGCTGGTGCAGCTAAATCATTACCAATAAAACTTCTTGCAGTTACTGTAACTAAACCAAACAGAGCGATTAAAATAGTAACCAAAGGGACAATTTGTTGACGAATAAAATTCATAATAAGTTAAATTTGTGATAATTAGAAAAATTTTAATCAGGAATAATTAAACCCTTAGAATTGAGCCATTCACGGTTATAAAGTCGGGATTGATAACGAGATCCACCATCGCAAAGAACTGTTACGATAGTATGACCTGGTCCTAGTTTGTTGGCTAGAGCAACCGCCGCCCCTACATTAATACCTACAGAACCTCCCATAAATAACCCTTCTTTTCGTAGTAATTGATAAATAACTCTAACGGCTTCTTGATCATCAATTTGAATGGCATCATCGATGATTACACCTTCCATATTAGCAGTAATGCGACTATTACCGATACCTTCTGTTATGGAACTTCCTTCTATCTTTATTTCTCCAGTTTTGACATAACTATATAAACCGCTACCTTTAGGATCTGCTAAAACACATTTTATCTGAGGATTTTGATCTTTCAAAAATAAAGAAACTCCCGCAAAAGTACCACCCGTACCCGTAGCAGCAACCCAACCATCAATTTTATGATCTGTTTGCTCCCAAATTTCTTTACCCGTAGTTTCGTAGTGAGCTTGACGGTTAGCTAAATTATCAAATTGATTAGCCCAGATAGCATTATCCATCTCCATAGCGATTCTACCAGAGAGTTTTACATAGTTATTCGGATTTTTGTAGGGTACAGCAGGTACAGCTCTCACTTGAGCTCCTAAAGTGCGTAAAGCGTCCATTTTTTCCTGTGATTGAGTATCAGGAATTACTATCACACATTTATAACCTTTTGCATTGCAAATGTGAGCTAAACCAATGCCTGTGTTTCCTGCCGTTCCTTCTACCACCGTACCCCCAGATTTAAGCAATCCTTCGGCTTCCGCTTGTTGAATTATATATAATGCGGCTCTATCTTTCACCGAACCACCCGGATTCAAAAACTCTGCTTTACCTAAAATTTCGCAACCTGTTTCTTCACTGAAACTATTTAAACGAATTAAAGGGGTATTACCAATAGTACCTATGAAGCCGTCTTTAATATCCATTACTCAATATTTAATTAATTCTTATCGTCTCAGACTTATATTGTACAATCCAATTAACTTATAAGATCTTTTTTTTCCCTAGAAAATTTTTTTTGCGAAAAACCTTGACAATTTTTTTTTTTTTCGACATAATATTAAATGTACCAATTGCGGGTATAGCTCAGTGGTAGAGCGTCACCTTGCCAAGGTGAATGTCGCGCGTTCGAATCGCGTTACCCGCTTTAAAACTAATGTATGGCTGAGTCAACTTTGGTTTTTGTAGGTCTGTCTTTATACTTTCATTAAGTAAACATACAATCACTTTTACCTATTTACATCTATAAATTTTTATCAAATTGTTAAATCTCGATAATTTTTTATTTCAATCATTTTCCTTAATTTTTGTGATCAATTAATTAGGAATTTTTTTGAGACAACAAAAGGCTAAACTGATAAAAGTGAGATTAAAGAGAAATTAAAGTTCGAGATTATGAGTCAGTATGATGTCATTGTAATTGGTTCAGGAATTGGTGGTTTAGTTACCGCAACTCAATTAGCTGTAAAAGGTATTAAAGTTTTGGTATTGGAAAGTTATGTTATCCCTGGTGGTAGTGCGGGGTTTTTTGAAAGGGAAGGTTATCATTTTGATGTAGGCGCTTCCATGATTTTTGGCTTTGGGGATAAAGGCACTACAAATTTACTCACTCGCGCTTTAGCTGCTGTTAATCAGAAAATAGAAACTATTCCAGATCCAGTACAAATACATTATCATTTACCTAATAATCTTAATCTTAAAGTACATCGAGATTATGACAAATTTTTACAAGAATTATATGCTTATTTTCCTGAAGAAAAAAAAGGGATAAAAGGTTTTTATGATGAATGTTGGCAAGTTTTTAATTGTCTTAACTCGATGGATTTACTTTCCCTTGAGGAAATTCGCTATTTAACCCGTGTCTTTTTTCAACATCCTTTATCCTGTTTGGGATTATTAAAATATTTACCCGTAAATGTAGGTGATGTCGCTCGTAAACATATCAAAAACCCTGATTTATTAAAATTTATTGATATGGAGTGCTATTGTTGGTCAGTTGTACCTGCTGATTTAACACCCATGATTAACGCAGGAATGGTATTTTCTGATCGCCATTACGGAGGAATCAACTATCCTAAAGGTGGAGTAAGTAAAATTGCAGAAACTTTAGTGGAAGGTTTCATTAAAGCAGGAGGAGAAATTCAATATCAAGCTAGGGTAACAGAAATTCTTGTCCAAGGAAATCAAGCCAAAGGAGTTAAACTAGCGGATGGAAAAGAATATTTTGCCCATAGAATCGTATCAAACGCCACTCGTTGGGATACTTTTGATAAATTGATAGATAAACATAAAACCCCCAGAAAAGAAGTAAAATGGCAAAAAAATTATCGTCAATCTCCCAGTTTTCTGAGTTTACATTTAGGGGTTGAGGCGAAAGTTTTAAGTGATAACTTTGAATGTCATCATATTCTTTTAGAAAATTGGAATAACTTAGAAGCTGAACAGGGTACAATTTTTGTTTCGATTCCGACTCTATTAGATCCCAGTTTAGCACCTGAAGGTTATCATATCATTCATGGTTTTACTCCCAGTTCTATGGAATATTGGGAAAATTTATCTCCTTCTCAATACGAGTATAAAAAAGAAGAAGCCGCAGGAAGGTTAATTGAGCGTTTAGAAGCTATTTTCCCCGGATTAGATGCTGGTTTAGATTATATGGAAATTGGTACTCCTCGCACTCACCGACGCTTTTTAAATCGTGTTAACGGTAGTTATGGCCCTATTCCTGCACGAAAACTTAATGGGTTATTATCAATGCCCTTCAATCGTACTGCTATTAAAAATCTTTACTGTGTCGGTGATAGTACTTTCCCGGGGCAAGGTTTAAATGCCGTTGCCTTTTCTGGCTTTAGTTGTGCCCATCGTATTGCTGTTGATTTGGGCTATTAAACTTAATGTGCTTAGAATATTTGATAATATCTGTAAACAATTATTATTAAATTTAATATGCCAGAAAATTTAGAAAACTTACTGACAAATTTACCTTCAGATTCTGGAGTTTATTTTATGAAAGATAAAGAAGGTAATATTATTTATATAGGTAAAGCTAAAAGCCTCAAAAAAAGAGTTAAATCTTATTTTATATCTTCCCAAAAACATTCTCATCGAATTGCTTTAATGGTGTCACAAATTCGGGATATTGAATTTATCGTCACTGACACCGAAGCCGAAGCCTTAGCTTTAGAAGCTAATTTAATTAAGCAGCATCAACCTCATTTTAATGTTTTACTTAAAGATGACAAAAAATATCCTTATGTTTGTATTACTTGGTCTGACGTTTATCCCAGAATTTTTATTACTCGCAAAAGACGCTTAAATAGTAAACTAGATCGTTATTATGGTCCTTATGTTGATAGTGGAAAATTGAGAGAAACTCTTGATATTATTAAACGTACTTTTCCTCTGCGACAAAGATCAAAACCTTTATATAAAGATCGCCCTTGTTTGAATTATGATATAGGAAAATGCCCCGGGGTTTGTCAAAATTTAATTACTCCTGAAAACTATCGAGAAATTATTAATAAAATTGCTTTAATTTTTCAAGGAAGAACGGATGAATTAATTAATCAATTGACTCAACAAATGAGCATAAATGCGGAGAATTTAGACTTTGAAAAAGCCGCTAAATATCGAGATCAAATTTATAGTTTAACTCAATTATTTTCTAGTCAAAAAGTAGCTTTACCTGACGACACTATTTCTCGTGATGCCATTGCTTTAGCCCAAGATGATAGTCATACTTGTATTCAATTATTTCAAATTCGGGCAGGGCGTTTAATCAGTAGATTAGGATTTTTTACTGATAATAATATTAATGATGAAAAAGGAGAGATTTTACAACGAGTTTTAGAAGAACATTATCACCATATTGACTCATTAGAAATACCTTCAGAAATTTTAGTACAATATCCTTTACCTGATGAAGAAATTTTTACTAATTGGCTAAGGGTAAAAAAAGGTAAAAAAGTTACTATTATCACACCCCAAAAACAACAAAAAGCTGAGTTAATTTCTATGGTAGAAAGAAATGCTAAAATTGAGTTAGAAAGAAGTCAAAAATTTAGTGAAGGTAATTTACAAGCTATGGAAGATTTAGCGAATATTTTGGATTTACCCATGTTACCTAGAAGAATTGAAGGTTATGATATTTCTCATATACAAGGCTCAAATGCCGTAGCTTCAAGGGTTGTTTTTATTGATGGTTTACCCGCTAAACAACATTATCGTCATTATAAAATTCAAAATCCAGATATAAAAATAGGACATTCAGACGATTTTGCCTCCCTTCAAGAAATAATAAAAAGACGGTTTTCTAGGCAAGAAGAATCTCCAGATTTAGTGATGATAGATGGAGGAAAAGGACAACTTTCTTCTGTGTGTGAAGTGTTAGAAGAAATGAATTTATTATCTAAAATTAACGTCATTAGTTTAGCTAAAAAAAGAGAAGAAATTTTCTTACCTAATCAATCTCAACCCTTATCAACTAATTCTGAACAAATAGGAGTACAATTATTAAGAAGATTAAGAGATGAAGCGCATCGTTTTGCTATTACTTTTCATCGTCAACAAAGATTAAAAGCTAGTCGAAGATCAATTTTAGATGATATAAATGGGTTAGGATTTGAACGTCAAAAGTTACTATTGGCTCATTTTAATTCTATTGATTATATCAGAGAAGCAACGGTTAAACAACTTCAAGAAGTATCAGGTATTGGAGAAAATTTAGCACAAATTATTTACGATTATTTTCACCCTAATAATTAATTGATTTAATAGATACAATTTCAACATAATTTTTTATTGTCTAATCTTAACCTATTGATATTAATTTATTATATTCAGACATAATTTTTATATAATTTAACAACATTTATTTAATCTATTATTTACTATAATATGTCATTACTTTTTCTACCTTCTGACAAAGTTTTGGGCAGTTTTATTACTGCATTTATCGGGAAAAACTTAGTTAATCAACATAGTAATTTTATCAAAAATAATCATGATTCTTTTTCTCTAGCTTGTCAATTATTACAATATTTAGCCATTAATAATTATCAATTTCAACTATTTTGGCAAACTCAATCTCAACATTTCTTCCCCTCAGATATTGCGATCGCAATGTTTCCTCTTATGATTTATAATTATCATAATCCTAAAATTTTAGAAAAAGAATTAGCTATAATTAGTAATAACTATTCCCTGGGGAAAATAGAGGAAGATAGTATAAAAATAATAATAACAATAGTTAATCTTATCCTGACAAATGAATTAGAATTTTCAGAAATAATTGGTAATTTAACCAAAGGAAAAGATGAGATAAAAAACTATCTTCAATTAATAGAAGAATTCATCAAAAATCACGCACCATTAACCCAAGTAGAAGAAAAATTATCTACAAATATCCCTAAGAATTTATTAAGTATTTATCAAAGTATTTATTGTTTTTTTAGCTTTCCTGATAATCTCAAAATTTCCTTACAAAGAAGTAGTTATTTTGCTCAAGAATCGGAAGCTACAGCTATTTTAACAGGATACTTATTAGGTTTATATCACGGCTATATTAATATACCCTATCAATGGCGAACCGAAATTAATTTTACATCATCACCAATAGAATCAAACTTGAAAATAAAAGAGATAGAAATATTAACAGAAAAACTTGTTGCTAATTGGCAAGGAAAAATGGACAATTAAAGATGGAATATAAATAAAAAAATAATTATGAAAACAGCATTATCCTTAACAGATATAGACAACGAACTATCAAAAAGAAATATACAGTTAGATCCTGACGGCTACTTTATTATATATTTAAACCGAAAAGATGGATTAATCTGTGCTGATCATTACACAAACGCCATTAATGAGCAAGGATTAGCAGTTGATCCAGACACTGGTGAAGTGATAGCCTGTAAAGGTAGTAAGCCGAGAATGGCAACTCAAACTTTTAGCGGTAGAACAGCGAAAGAAATATGTGTTAACTTGTTAGAAAAAACAAAACTTATTCCCCTTAGTATGTTAGATCATGCCGCTTATTTAGGTAGAGAATTTATGCGCGCAGAATTATGTTTAAAAAGTGGTGAAGAATATATCCAAGATTAATCTTAGATGATCAAAAAAAAGGTTAACAATAAATAGTTTTATTTTGAGAATAATGGATTAAAATGAAAACTCAATAAATTAATTGATGTAATCAATATAAATATATGACAGAAGATAACACTAAATTAAAGCAAATGATTGCAAATGCTCTAGCCGATGGTAGATTATCCCAAGCGGAAAGTCAAATGATCAAAAATGCCATCTATGAAGATAAAATTGTTACTCCAGAAGAAGCGCAACTTTGGCGAGAATTACAACAAAAAGTCACTGATGGAGAAATTTTACTTGATGGATAGTTACTTCATGGGATAATAATTAATTAACTCATTTCATTCATGACAGTGACACAATCAAATTCATTACAAACTCCTCTTTATTTCCTCTCCGTAGAATCAAAAGCTAAATTTACTGATTTTGCGGGGTGGGAAATGGCTTTACAATATAGCGGTTTAAAAAAAGAACATCAAGCGGTGAGAGAATCCGTAGGAATGTTTGATATTTCTCATATGGGTAAATTTTCATTACAAGGAAAAGCCTTAAGATCAAGTTTAAATTATCTTGTACCTTCTGACTTGAGTAATTTAGAGTCAGGACAAGCCCAGTATTCGGTATTATTAAACCATAAAGGTGGCATTATTGACGATATTATTTTTTATTATCAAGGGGGAAATGAAGAAAATATCGAGTCTGGAATATTAATTGTTAATGCCTCAACCACTTCTAAAGATTGGCATTGGTTAACGGAAAACTTGAAAAATCAAGACATCGAATTAAAAGACAACTCCCGTGATTTAGCTTTAATCGCTTTACAAGGAAAAAATGCCGTTGAATATCTTAACCCTCTGGTTACCGAAGACTTAACAACTCTCCCTAGTTTTGGACATCTCACCACAGAAATTGACGCAGAAACAGTTTTCATTGCGCGTACTGGTTACACTGGAGAGGATGGTTTTGAAATTATGACAACTCCTACTATTGCTCAAAAATTATGGAAGCATTTTCTTGGTAAAAACGTTACTCCTTGTGGTTTAGGCTGTCGTGATACCCTCCGTTTAGAGGCTTGTATGGGATTGTACGGACAAGACATGAATGAGGAAATAACACCCTTAGAAGCTGGTATATCATGGGTAGTAAATTTCAATCATGATTTTATCGGCAAAGACATTTTATTAACACAAAAGCAAGAAAAAGTCAAGAAGCGTTTAGTTGCTATAGAGATGGAAGGTAAATATATCGCCCGTCATGACTATCCCATTTTGATTAACAATCAAGTAGTTGGACATATTACCAGTGGAACTTTATCTCCCACTTTAAATAAGGCGATCGCCCTTGGTTATGTACCGTATAATTATAGTAAAATAGGGCAAAAACTAGACATAGAAATTAGAGAAAAATTATATCCTGCAAGGATAGTTAAAAAACCATTTTACCATCGATAAAATACGATAAATGTTAAGGTAAGATCATGAGCAATAAAATATACTAAAAGAACAAAGAAAGTCCCCATCATTGGGGATTTAGGGGCAAAATATAAATAAAGAAAGTCCCCATCATTGGGGATTTAGGGGCAAAATATAAATAAAGAAAGTCCCCATCATTGGGGATTTAGGGGCAAAATATAAATAAAGAAAGTCCCCATGATTGGGGATTTAGTGGCAAAATATAAACAAAAAAAGTCTCCATAATTGAGAATTTAGGGGCAAAATATAAAAATGAATAATATTTGGGAAAAAGAAGAAATTATTATCTGGACACAAATTATCTTAAATAGTTATGAAAAATTACTAAGAAAACCTTTAATAACTAGAAAAAATGTTGATAAAATAACTCAGGCAAAAAATTTATTTAATGCTGATTTTGTCGTTTTATCTCATAATAATAATCTAAATCCTATCTATAATTATGGTAATAAAAAAGCCTTAGAATTATGGGAAATGGATTGGGAAACTTTAATCAAAACGCCCTCAAAAAATACGACGGAGGCTATATCACAAGAAGAAAGAGAAGCATTATTAAAAGAAGCAAATCGAAAAGGTTATATCACTAATTATGGTGGTGTTAGAGTTTCTAGCACTGGAAAAAGATATAATATAACAGACATAATTCTTTGGAATTTAACTGATAATAATAATCAATTTTGCGGACAAGCAGCAACATTTTCTCAATGGGAAAAGTTACAATAGATAAGCAATATTGGTTTATATTTAATTCTTCATTCTGTTTTCATGGATAAAAAAGATTTTGGTTGGTCATTAACCCAAAGAGATCCTGATACAATTAAACAATTAATGCCTTTTTGGGAACTACTTTATAAATATTATTTTAGAGTAGAAACCAGTGGTTGGGAAAATATCCCCCAAGGGCAAGTTTTATTAGTGGGCTCTCATAATGGTGGTATTGCTGCCCCTGATATGGTTATGATGATGTATGATTGGTTTAAGCATTTTGGTACTGATCGTTTAGCTTACGGTTTAATGCACCCTATGGCATGGACGGCTTATCAAGGTATAACTCGTTTAGCGGCTAAAACTGGTGCTATTCGTGCTAATCCTAACATGGCCATGGCCGCTATTGAAAATAATGCTAGTGTTTTAGTCTATCCGGGAGGTGCAGAAGATGTCTTTCGTCCCTACACAGAAAGAAATCAAATAAAATTTGTTGGTAGAAAAGGCTTTATAAAATTAGCGTTGCGTTATTCCTTACCCATCGTACCCTTAATTTCTAAAGGAGCTCATGAGAGTATTTTTGTGTTAGCAGACCTATATGAGCAAGTAAAAGGGTTGAATAAACAAGGGTTATTTCCTTGGATTTTCGATCTTGATCCTCAAACTTTTCCGATATATTTAGGCTTACCTTGGGGTTTAGCCATTGGCCCTTTACCTAATATACCATTACCTGTTGCCATGACCACAAAAGTTTGTCAACCAATTTATTTTGATAGTTATGGCATTGAAGCTAGTAGAGATCGCACCTATGTTCAACAATGCTATGATTTAGTGGTGAATAAGATGCAAGAAGATTTGTCTAGCTTATATTCCTCCTAATAGACATCTCCATAAATTTAAAATTAAATCAATTCTTGTTTATAATTTGTCAATTTTAATCTACTATTCCCCGCTCCCTATTTTGTGAAGAAGTCTAATAGAAACAGTTTTTTCAACTTTGAACTATATTTTAACCAAGCAAAATTGGAGTAAAAAATCAAAGGTGAAGATAACCGTATTAGCACTCAGACACCAAGAGCGCTAAATTGATGTATGGTGAATAAATAAAATAGAAATCTATATGTCTAAAATAGTATCATTTAGAGAAGAATCCAGAAGATCTTTAGAACAAGGTGTCAATGCTTTAGCAAATGCTGTTAAAGTAACCTTAGGTCCTAAAGGTAGAAATGTATTATTAGAAAGAAAATTCGGAGCACCTGAAATCGTAAAAGACGGTATCAGTGTTGCAAAAGAAGTAGAATTAGAAAATCCTTTGCAAAATGTTGGTGCAAGATTAGTCAGAGAAGTTGCTTCTAAAACTAAAGACATCGCAGGAGATGGTACAACAACGGCTACAGTTATCGCTCAAGCTATGGTTCATGAAGGCTTGAAAAACGTTACTGCGGGGGCAAATCCTGTGGCTTTACGTCGTGGTATCGATAAGGCTATTACTTTTTTAATCAAAGAAATTGAAGCTGTAGCCCAACCCGTACAAGGTGATGCTATTAATCAAGTAGCTACGGTATCGGCTGGAAATGATGAAGAAATCGGTGCAATGATTGCCACTGCTATGGATAAAGTCACCAAAGATGGTGTTATTACCGTGGAAGAATCTAAATCCTTAGCCACTGAATTGGAAGTCGTTGAAGGTATGCAGATTGATCGTGGTTATGTTTCTCCTTACTTTATCACCGATCAAGAAAAACAGATTGTTGAGTTTGAAAATCCTCTTATTCTCATTACTGATAAAAAAATTAGTGCCATTGCTGACTTAGTTCCTGTATTGGAAAATGTAGCACGAGCTGCTCGTCCTTTATTAATTATCGCCGAAGATATTGACGGTGAAGCCTTAGCTACCCTTGTCGTCAATAAAGCCAGAGGTGTTTTAAATGTAGCCGCTATCAAAGCTCCTAGTTTTGGCGATCGCAGAAAAGCCGCTTTAGAAGATATTGCCATCTTAACAGGGGGAAGAGTAATTTCCGAAGACATCGGTTTAAGCCTAGATACGGCTACTTTAGATCATTTAGGAAAAGCTCATAAAATTACCATCGAAAAAGATAATACCATTATTGTCGCCGATGGTGGAAATAAAGGGGACATTGAGAAAAGAGTTGCCCAAATCCGTAAACAATTAGCGGAAACTGATTCTGATTATGACGCAGAAAAACTAAAAGAGCGCATTGCTAAATTAGCTGGTGGTGTAGCGGTAATTAAAGTAGGTGCAGCGACTGAAACCGAATTAAAAGAGCGTAAATTGCGCATTGAGGATGCTTTAAACGCTACTAAAGCCGCAGTGGAAGAAGGAATTGTAGCTGGTGGTGGTTCAACTTTAATTCACTTAGCCAGTAAAGTAGAAGCCTTCAAAAATAGTTTAACCATTGAAGAAGAAAAAATTGGTGCGCAAATCGTCATCAAAGCTATTGAAGCACCTTTACGTCAAATCGCAACCAATGCGGGGGTAGAAGGCTCTGTAGTGGTAGAAAAAGTCAGAGAATCCGCCGTTAATATCGGTTATAATGCCCTAACTGGTGAATATGAAGACTTAATCGCTTCTGGAATTATCGATCCTGCTAAAGTAGTACGTTCTTCTTTACAAAATGCTGCTTCCATTGCAGGAATGATTTTAACCACAGAAGCCCTTGTAGTAGAAAAACCCGAACCTGAAGCCTCCGCACCTGATATGAGTGGTATGGGTGGCATGGGTGGTATGGGTATGCCCGGTATGGGTGGCATGGGTATGCCCGGTATGATGTAATAATTAATAGGGTGGGCATAGCCCACCAAATCCCTAGTTTAGTATTATTTCATTTAGTTTATTTCAGATGAATATAATTCCTAATTTAAAGAAGTTAGCAAGTCACCCGTCAGTAAAAAAATAAAACTGATAGCTGATAGATAGTTAAAAACTATTCTTCAATGTCTTTAGTCAGAGGAGTAGATTCAGCAAAGTAGCTATAGTATAGAAAACCAGCTAAAACAGCACCTAAAATGGGTGCAAACCAGAATAACCATAATTGCCCGATAATTTCTATATTTCCTGTGAATAAAGCTACTCCCGTACTTCTAGCTGGATTAACAGAAGTATTTGTTACGGGAATACTGATTAAGTGAATTAAAGTTAAACCTAAACCGATAGGAATAGGTGCAAAACCAGCTGGGGCGCGTCTATCCGTTGAGCCTAAAATGATAAATAAGAAGATAAAAGTTAAAACTACTTCTGTAACTAATGCCGCTAAAAGAGAATAACCACCGGGAGAGTGATTACCATAACCATTGGTAGCAAAAGGATTACTTCCGCTTAAATCAAGTCCGCCTTCTACACCACTAGCGATAATAAATAAGATTAAACCTGCTAAAATTGCTCCTATTACTTGAGCGATGATATAAGGTAGTAATTCAGAAGCAGGAAAACGTTTTCCAGCCCATAAACCAAAGGATACGGCTGGGTTAAAATGACCACCCGAAATATGTCATACAGCATAAGCCATTGTTAATACTGTTAAACCAAAGGCGAGGGAAACCCCCACAAAAGCGATACCAAAAGGATTACCGTCACCACCGAAATTAGCAGCTAACACGGCACTACCACAACCGCCAAAAACTAACCAAAAAGTACCGATTAATTCGGCTACATATTTTTTCATATTGCTCATTTTTTGATATTCCTCACAAAAAGTTTCCTCTTAATTCCATAGAATTATAGAAGATTTATTCAAAAATATTATTAATAAATGTTAATTTATCATCTCTAAAAATATTTAATTAGGATTATAGTAATCATAATACCAATGGACAAAATTTTGAACTCCCACTTCAATGGGGGTATTTGGGCTAAATTGTACATCATGGATTAACTCATCGACATCGGCATAAGTAGTTAAAACATCTCCTTGTTGCATCGGTAATAATTCTTTTACGGCTAATTTACCTAAAGATTTTTCTAAAACTTCAATGAGATAAAGTAATTCCACAGGTTGATTATTGCCAATGTTATATAGTTTATAGGGTGGAATTCCCGACGGTGTTTTTTCCATTACTTTTTCGATGCCTAAAACAATATCATCAATATAAGTAAAATCTCTTTGCATTTTGCCGTAGTTAAAAACAGGGATTTTTTCTCCTTTTAAAATTGCTTTGGTGAAGAGAAATAAAGCCATATCAGGTCGTCCCCAAGGGCCATATACTGTAAAAAAGCGTAATCCTGTACAAGGAATGTTATAAAGATGACTATAAGTATAAGCCATTAGTTCATTAGATCTTTTCGTCGCTGCGTATAAACTAATGGGATAATCAACAGGGTCATTAGTACTAAAAGGAATTTTGCTATTCATGCCATAAACAGAGCTAGAAGAAGCAAATACGAGATGTTTAACGGGATTATGACGACAACCTTCTAAAATGTTCAAAAAACCCACTAAATTACTATTAATATAAGCATGGGGGTTTTCAAGGGAATAACGAACTCCAGCTTGAGCAGCTAGATTAACTACTATATCAAATTTTTCTTGTTCAAATAAATGGTTAATTTTTTCCTCATGAGTTAAATCTATGAGATGAAAGTGGAATTTATCAAATATTTCTAATTCTTTGAGACGTGCTTTTTTTAAAGATACATCATAATAATCATTAAGATTATCAATTCCCACTACAGGATGATTTTTTTGCAATAAGTATTTACATAAATGAAAACCAATAAAACCCGCCGCACCAGTAACTAATATTTTATTCGAGAAAAAATCAACACTCACAATTTTACTTTTATACAATGATGAAAATATAACTCAGATTTTACACTTCCTGTAAAGATACTAAAAAAAAGAGAATAGACTATATAAAATTGACTTTAATTGTATTGAAATTTATTTTATCACTTTTATTTATTAAGTATTTTTCTAAATCATAAAAATATAAATTGTATTAATTTGATGTATCAAACTTAATTCGATGATAGAGATTTGTAAAAGATATACTATAATCAACAGTTTTTAGACAAAGATGATTATCTTCTCCTTCTGTGGCTTTAAATAACCATTGTTGATCATCTTGTTTCACGAATTGTTCAAGATAATAACTAGATTGAGAAATTAAAATATATTCTTGTAAGGTAGGTAAAGAACGGTAAAATCTAAATTTATTATGACGATCATAATGTTGTGTGGAAGATGATAAAATTTCGATGATAATTTTAGGATTTGTGACGATAGTAGAATTATTTGATTCGTAACTAGGCTCACCTTCAATAATCATAATATCAGGATAAGTATAAATTTGATATTCAGGAATGGATAGTTTAACATCATTCATATAAATATCATAATCTTGATCGTTAATGGTTAAAGGAAAAGCTCGACAAAAATTAAGAGCTAATTTATTATGATTTGTTGTACCTCCTGCCATAGGGATAATTTCTCCGTTAAGATATTCATTTTTAGTTTCTGATATTTCTTCTAACTGCAAATATTCTTTAGATGTATAGTATTTTGAGTCAATTTGGGCGATCATAATTTTCTATGGTTGTGTTAATCGAGATTGACGTTTTAATTCATAAATTTTAGCATCTACCAAAAAACGATACCAAAATCCTTGTAAAAAGTGAAACATCATACCTTCGATACCGTCTAAAAATCCTAAACCAATGGTATAGCGTAATAACCAATAAATAAATGCTCTTAAAAATAAAGGAGATTTGACATATAAATTTTTTTTAACCCATCTTCGTTGAGATGCTTGAGAAGTTTGACTATTGTCTAAAATATTTTGTTGATTTTCTTCTGCTTTTTCCATAGCTAACATATCTTTTACTTCTCTATCAGCATAACTATTATGTTTATTTACCCAAAAACTTAAACCTTTTTGATTTTCGTCAATAATATCGTTTTGTAAATCCACAATTTCCCCTTCTGAGAGAATAATATGCTCATCCATCCATCTTTGTTCACAAATACCATTACCATTACGCCAAATTCTCAGTAACCAAGTCGGATAATAACCACCGTGACGAATCCAACGCCCCATAAAAAATACTCTTCTTTTCATTTGATAACCGCCAATATTTTTCGGGGTTAAGGGTAATTTCTCTTTTATTTCTGTCACTAATTCTGGGGTTAATCGCTCATCTGCATCTAATCTCATAATCCAAGGGGTTGTAATGGGTAAGTTTTTTAAACCCCAATTAAGTTGTTGTGCATAATTTTCCCACGGATTATTAAATACTTGACAATTATATTCTTTCGCTATTTCAATGGTGCGATCGCTACTCCCTGAGTCAATAATAAAAATTTCTGCGTCTAACTTTTGTAAACTTGATAAAGAAGTATGTAAATTAGCTTCTTCGTTATAGGTAAGAATAATGACTGATAATTCCATGATGAAAGTTACGCAATTTTAGTTAAAAAATGAGATTCTTTTTATTTTCTACTATATAGCTACACCTTGAATAATTTTTCTACTTTATATATATAATATTTTAGTCTTATGTAAAAATCGAAAAGAATTACGATAAAGCATTTATAATTTAATATTGATCAAAGATTCTCACGAAAATTAAAATGAAAATTGGTGTCCCTAAAGAAATTAAAGATCAAGAATTTCGAGTTGGCTTAACTCCAGCGAGTATAAAGGTTTTAACCCAACAAAACCATCAAGTATTTATAGAAGAAAATGCTGGAATTGGTTCTGGTTTTAGCAACGAAGATTATCAAAAAGTAGGGGCAACTATTGTTGATACTCAAACCGCATGGCATCAAGAGTTAATTATTAAAGTCAAAGAGCCTCTTTCTTCTGAGTACAAATATATTAATCAAGAACAAATATTATTTACTTACCTTCATTTAGCAGCAGATCGTAGTTTAACAGAATTTCTCCTTAAAAGTGGTGTAACAGCGATCGCTTATGAAACCGTACAATTAGCTGACGGCAGATTACCTCTTTTGACTCCTATGAGTATTATTGCAGGAAAACTAGCCGTACAAATAGGTGCAAGATATTTAGAAAAACAACAAGGAGGCAAAGGGGTATTATTAGGGGGAATAGCAGGGGTTGAGCAAGGAAATGTGGTGATTTTGGGAGGAGGAATCGTTGGCACGGAAGCGGCTAAAATTGCGGTGGGTATGGGTGCAAAAGTTACTATTCTTGATGTGAGTATTGATAGATTAGCTTACTTAGAAACCCTTTTTGGATCGAGAGTTGAGCTATTATATAGTAACTCTCAACATATCGCTCAAGCAGTGATTAAAGCCGATTTATTAATTGGTGCGGTATTAATTACAGGGAAAAAAGCTCCTATTCTCGTATCAAGGGAATTAGTCAAAAAAATGTCTGAAGGTTCGGTGATTATGGATGTAGCTGTAGATCAAGGTGGTTGTATTGAAACTTTACGCACAACTTCCCATAGTCAACCTAGTTATATAGAAGAAGGGGTAATTCATTTAGGTATTCCTAACCTTCCGGGCGCAGTACCTTGGACAGCTACACAAGCATTAAATAATAATACTTTACCTTATGTTCTCAAATTAGCTAATCAAGGAATTGGGGCGTTAAAACAAGATGCCAGTTTAGCACTAGGGTTAAATATACAATCTCATCATTTAGTACATCCAGCCGTACAACAGGTTTTCCCTGATATGGCGATCGCCCATTAATACTCAGCTCTTGCATCTTATTTCCATTAACTGGTGACGGTGGGGCAAAAGGACAAGGGGCAAAGGGCAAAGGGATTAAAATTGACTAAAACTATACTAAAATTGATTTTTTTACTTTTGCTTATTAAGTATTTTTGATCTAGTGCAAGATCTCAGCATAAACCATAAGAGAATTGATGTGCTCACCTTTAACTATTAAGTATTAATGTAAGTCATGCAAGATCTGAGTCTAATCTGTTATTAATTATCTTAACCAAATCTTAAACCAACTTTTCTTGATTTGAAGATAAAATATTACTGAAAATAAGTTGTAAATAAATTAAAAAAAACTTTAACCAATAGTCTTTGACTGGTGTTTATCTAAAACATTTAAGGATATTTTTAAACAACAACTTTTATTGTTATCTTAACTCATCAAAAAAAGTTTATTTATATGCGTGTTGGCATTAACGGTTTTGGAAGAATCGGCAGATTAGCATTTCGGGCTGGTTGGAATAATCCTGAGATAGAATTTGTACATATTAACGAAATTAAAGGTGGTGTAGCTACAGCAGCCCATTTATTAGAGTTTGATTCTGTGCATGGGCGTTGGCACAAAAATATTACTGTTAAAGAAGATAAATTTATCCTTGACGGAAAAACCGTTACTTTTAGTGAACATTCTACACCCCAACAAGTACCTTGGGCAGATTTAGGAGTAGATTTAGTTATCGAATCTTCAGGTAAATTCCGCACTCCTGAGACTTTAAACCCTTATTTTGAGCATGGTGTCAAAAAAGTTGTGGTTGCTGCACCAGTGAAGGAAAAAGCCCTTAATATTGTGGTAGGTGTGAATGATCATCTTTATAACCCTGAAAAACATCATTTATTAACAGCCGCTTCTTGTACTACTAATTGTTTAGCACCTGTCGTTAAAGTTATTCATGAGGGATTAGGCATTAAACACGGCGTTATCACTACTATTCATGATGTGACTAATACCCAGATTGTAGTTGATGCACCCCATAAAGACTTACGCAGAGCTAGATCTTGTATTCAATCTTTAGTTCCCACAACTACAGGTTCGGCAACGGCGATCGCCATGATTTACCCAGAGTTACAAGGAAAATTAAACGGCATAGCAGTAAGAGTGCCAATGTTAAACGCTTCTTTAACAGATTGTGTGTTTGAAGTTAACCGTAAAACCAGTGTAGAAGAAGTTAACAGTTTATTAAAAAAAGCCTCCGAAGGGGAATTAAAAGACATTTTAGGTTATGAAGAACGTCCTTTAGTTTCAATAGATTACAAAGACGATTCAAGATCCTCAATTATTGATGCCCTTTCAACCATGGTAATCAACGAAACTCAGGTAAAAATTTTAGCATGGTATGACAACGAATGGGGTTATTCTAATCGCCTCGTGGAATTAGTTATTAAGATAGCAAATTCATTTTAGCCTCCCTGCCTCAATTTTGGAAGTGAAATCAAAAAAAGTCCCCAGAATTGGGGATTTAGGGGCGTATTAAAAGTCCCCAGAATTGGGAATTTAGGGGCGATTATCAAATTATAAATAAAAATTATGGATAAAAATTTACGCAATTATGCCTTAGTTACCTCTGCTTATTGGGGTTACACTATCACCGATGGTGCATTAAGAATGCTCGTTTTATTGCATTTTAATAAACTTGGTTTTACCCCTATTGAAATCGCTTTTCTATTCTTATTTTACGAAATTTTTGGCATTATTACTAACTTTTTAGGCGGTTGGATTGGCTCTCAATTTGGGTTAAGATTAACTCTTTATGGTGGTATCTTTTTACAAATTTTTGCCCTCGTTATGTTAGGAGTAATTAACTTTGAATGGGCAACTTGGTTTCAAGTTTTATATGTCATGACTTCCCAAGCATTTTCGGGTATTGCTAAAGATTTAACGAAGATGAGTTCTAAAAGTGCCGTACGTTTAGTTGTACCAAAAGAGCAAGAATCAAAACTCTTTAAATGGGTTGCTATCCTTACAGGATCAAAGAATGCCTTAAAAGGTTTAGGCTTTTTTGTGGGTGCTGCTTTATTAGAATTTTTCGGTTTTAAAAATGCTTTATTTATTCAAGCCTCAGTTTTATTTGTCATCTTTTTAACTGGTAAATTCTTACCGAAAAACTTAGGTAAAATTAAAGCAAAAATTAAATTTAAGCAGTTATTTTCTAAAAGTAAAGCTATCAATATTTTATCCTTAGCTCGATTTTTCTTATTCGGTGCAAGGGATATTTGGTTTGTGGTTGCCTTACCCGTTTTTTTAGGCACAAATTTAGGTTGGACTTTTATTCAAGTCGGTACTTATATGGCTTGTTGGGTTATCGGTTACGGTATTATTCAATCTTTTTCTCCCACAATTTTAAGACAAAATCAGGAGGGAAAAGCACCCCAAGCGCGCACTATTCAAATTTGGACTTCTATTTTAACTATAGTACCTGTTGCCATCGCCATTGCCTTTATGGCAGGATTAAATCCGCAAATCGTGATTACGGGAGGATTAATCATCTTTGGAATAGTATTCGCTTTTAACTCCGCAGTGCATTCTTATTTAGTATTAGCCTACACCGACGATGACAACGTCGCTTTAAATGTTGGCTTTTATTACATGGCAAACTCAGGAGGGCGATTATTAGGTACAATTACTTCAGGCATTGTCTTTCAATGGGGAGGAATAGAAGCCTGTTTATGGATTTCGAGCTTTTTCGTCTTGATTGCGGCGTTAGTATCATTTAAGTTACCCCCATTACTTGCAACAAAGTAAAACTAACTAGCCTGTAGAGTAGAATTAGTTTAGGAGTAACAGGTAATTATTCCTAATCAATACTTTTAATAGACTTTATCGGAAATAAATAAAATCTATAATATATTAGTTGTTTTGTATATTCTTTTTTGTTAATCTTAATTTTTAAGCAAGTTTTTGACTTCTTTAACTTCTACGAAAGTTATGTAATTTACACACTGTTTCCATTACCATATCTACCAACAAATATTTTCTATTACCAAATATTTCACTAACTATTTTACTGCGTTTTGCTCCTAATATATTAAGTTCAATTTCAATTCTCTATGTATGCAATTTCTTTATTTTTTTCTTTTTCTAACTCTGTTAATTCACCCCCGAAGGGTTTTTTCTTTGGTTGAAAGGTTCTCACCCCGAAGGGTTCGTATCCCTTATAACCAGTATCTTTCTACCGTTTACTTCATGGAAAATGGTAATTCACATTAAAATAATTGAGGAATTGCTGATCACAATCTATAAAGAAAAGTAACGAAAAGATAATATTTATTAAATGCTTAATTATAATCCCAGAAGTCTTTTAATATTAACGAAAAAGTTAGTTAATTACTATAAGTGATAAATATTATCTAAAAGTATTAAGCCTTGATCTTAACTAGCTAAACTATATAGTATCAAAAAAATTAGGAAAAAACATAGTGGCTCAACCATATTGGCAGTCCAAAATTTGGGGATTACTTCATGATCCTATATTAAAACCACTACATAATAATACGGGTAGGGGCTTAAACAGTTTTTGGCGACAGTTAGGAATCATGAATAATTGGGTGGAAAACGGATTAAACCCCGAAGAATCCTCAAAAATAATAATGAAGCATATCAAATTAGCTGATTTTCTTACTTCTGCTAGTGATAGGGGTGCTATAGGAAGTGTCACTGCTTCAATTAATTATGGTGATAATGGTTTACAAATATCTCATCTTCTTTCAGGAGAAAAATTAAACCTGCAAATAAAACAACATCAGCAACTAATCAGTAACCGTATAGAATATTTAACCAATCAAGAAAATCAACTATTTAATCAAATTCCCCAAGACTTAAGGGAAAATAGAGACGACATCGAAAAAACCAAAGAATTATATTGGTGGTTATGGCGTTGTTTACCTGAAGCAGTATGCCGACAATTTGATGATTATTCCTTGCTATTATCTCCAGCCGAAACTCGTTTACCTGATAGCAGTATTTGGAATCACGCCAGTTTAACCTCCGCCATGGCAGGAGCATTAACAGGATATAATTTAACTACAGAAGAATTGCAAAGTAATTGGCAAAAAGACAAAAAATTATCTCATCCTTATCTAACGGCTTTTACTTTTTCTCCCATCCAAGAATTAATCAAAGCCAGTCGTAAAATGCGAGATTTTTGGGCAGGTTCATGGATTCTTCATTATCTCAGCGCGAAAGTTAGTTGGAAATTAGCACAAATTTACGGTGCAGACACCCTCCTTTATCCCAGTTTATTTCAACAACCTTTAATTGATCACTGGTTACTAGAAAAATATCCTCATTTTGACAACTGGATTAAACAACCAGAAGGGAGAAAACTGTTAACAGCAGGTTTTCCTAATGTCATTATTTTAATTCTACCCAAAGAAAAAGTAGCTTCGGCGATGGAGACAGCTAAAAATGAACTATTAAACGGATGGCGAGAAGTGAGTAGTTTAGTCTTTAACTATTTACAACATCCTCAGAATGGTGAAAAATCTTGGATGAAAGGATTACTAGAAAATAGTAACACTTGGAAAGGGTGGTTAGATGCTCAGTGGCAAACCTATTATGTGGGTGTACCCATTGGTAAGGAAGGGATAGAATTAAAAAGTAGTGAAATTTTCAAAGATGAGCAAATAGTCGAAAATCCAGAAGAAGATACAAAATGGATTGATACTCAAAATCAGGCTTATAACCTTGTCGGTGAAAAGGCTTTATTTTTAGAAAAAGAATTGGCATTCTTACAAAAAGCTGGGAAAATTCGCCTAGAAACTTGGAGAAGACATCCTGCTAGTGCTAATGTCGGCTCATGGTGGGCTGCAATTTTTGACCAAACCAGATTAGCTTTAGCATCTGTTAAAAATGCCCGTAGTTGGGAAATACCTACAGCATTCGGTGAAAAATCAACAGTATCGGGTATTGGCGCAGTCGTACATCCAGAGGGGAATAAAAATAATGATTGGTTAAGTGAAGGACAAACGAGACAGTATTGGCAACGTCAAGCGGGGTTATTTGATGGTAGAGAAAAACTTAACGCCACTGAGACAGTAAAAAGAGGTTTACATAAAATCTTACCTAACCTATTACACTTAACAGAAGAACAAATTAAGCCCTCTTATCCAGACTTAACCGCAGGAGTCGCAGGATATTTAAAGATAGGTACAGAAGCAGAAAAAGAAGATAAATTAAACTATTTTCATCAAGTTTGCTCTTATCTTAATCAAAAAATTATCGCTGATCACAGAAAAATTCCTGATGCCGTCACCCAAGCATGGGGAATTCCTTGGATTGACAGTCACAGTAATAAAAAATATAGTAAATATCATCCCCGTTTCCTCAATGCAGGTTGGTTAGTCGAAGAATTAGATACAGAAACAGACATTAGTTATCAACAGGAGTTACAACAAAACATAAACGAATATTACTCGGCAAATAACCCTGCTGACTGGTATGTATTATCTGCTGGTGATGGTGATGGTATGAGTGAGTGGTTAAAAGGAGACAAGTTAGGTAAGTATCAAGATTATATCGCCCCTAGTTTATCTGAAAAGATGAAAAATAACTCTGTGTCTCAAGAATATAATGAGTTTATTCAGCTACAGAAAAGAATGGGACCTTCTACTCACAGTTCTCTGAGCCGTGCATTATTAGACTTTTCCAATCAATTAGTACCTTATCTTACAGAAGAAAGATACGCTGGAAGACTAATTTATGGTGGAGGAGATGATGTTCTAGCTTATTCTAATCTTTGGGAGTGGGATAATTGGTTATGGGATTTACGACAATGTTTTAAAGGAGAAGCTGATCCTCATCATCAATTTGATAATCAAGGGGATTATTGGCAGTGGAACAATCAAAATACTATCCCCCCTTCGGTTTCGCCTCGTCCATTATTCACCATGGGCAAAAATGCTACTATTAGTTTTGGTATTATCATCGCTCATCACTCCGTACCAATGGCCATCGCCCTTGAGAATATGTGGGAAGCAGAAGAAGAAGCAAAAGAACACTATTACATGAAAGAGGGTGAAAAAATTGCTAAGGATGCAGTGCAAGTTAGAGTCATTTATGGTAACGGAAATATTTTAAAAGCAACCACCAAATTTGCAGTTTTTGAAAAGTGGCAACAATTATTAAATAGTTCCCTAGAACCGAGTATTTTTGAATTGTCAGCTAATTTGTGGAAATCCCACCCCGCACCCACCAAACAAGCTATTAAAGATTGGGTAATTAACTTTACAACAAATAGAAATATTGATTCAGATCAGCAGAAAATTTTGGAAAGTTGTCTTAATAACTTCTTAGCAGAAATTTGGACAATGACACCACCCAACCGAGTTAACGAAGAAATTATTAACTGGTTCAAACTAGCATCTTTCATGATTCGCAAAAGAGAAATAAAAATCAATTAATTACTAATTATTCATTATTACTTATGTCTTGGTTTACCATAACTCCCCTCGATGTTTTACTATTTCGTGATGCCAAACCTTTTACACCCGGTGAAAGAGCATGGGCTGGAAGCATTTTTCCCCCTAGTCATCATGTCATTGCTGGTGCCATTAGAGGCTTATTGCAAAAAGATTATTTACTTAACTTAAAAGGGATATTTTTAGCTCATAATGAAAGAGAAAATGTCACCCTTTATTTACCTAGTCCTTTAAATTATGTTGGGTCAAAAATGCTCCATCCGTTAATATGGAAACCTGAACATTGTTTGAATCATATTTATTGGGATAAAACTCGTCCTTGCCCTTTAATAACTATCAAAACAGAAAAAGATAGTAATGAGAAAAATTTAGACAAAAATGAAAAAAAATATCATCGTTATTTATCTAGTAATGTGATTGAAAATTGGTTAAAAATAGGAGAAATAAAAGAAGAAGATTTACTTCTAAAAAATAACGGAAAACAATACCCTTGGATAGTAGAAACTCGTTCTCATAATAGTATTGAAACAGGCACAAAAAAAGTTAAAGATAGTGATGGTTATTTTGTCGAAAACTGCATTAGAATGCTTCCTAATTGGTCATTAGCAGTTAAAATAGAAATTAATAATTATCCTCAACAAAATCAAGACTTAAATTCTTTAATAGAAATACCAGAAAAAGGTACAATTATTAAACTAGGAGGAGAAGGACATCAAGCCCTTTTAAAACCTTGTACTCAGTTAAATAAACAATGGAATAATCTAGTTCAATTATCTCAAAATAACTATCAACAAAAGAGAAAAAGTTTAGGTTATTTAGCAACTCCTGCTATTTTTGAAAGAACCGAAAATAATATCGCTAAATGTCGCCCTTATCCGTGGGAATGGAAATTAGCTTATACAGTTAATAAAAACCAGAAAGAAGGAAATTTAGTCAGTGTAGCTACTGAGAAACCTTTAATTATTAGTAATCGTTTCCAAAGTAATAATAATAGTATTCCAGCTCCTCAAGTATTTGCTTCTCCTGCTGGTACAGTGTTTTATCTTAATGAACCAGAAATGCTATTCCAAGACACAGAAAATGCTCCTGAAAAAGTCAAAAAATGGACACGATTAGGTTATGGTGAAATACTTTGGCTACCTTATCAGGAGAATTAATTATGTTTATTCAAATATTAACAAATAATGAGAAATTAAATTTTTTTAATTCAACTTAAATTAATGATCAAAAACCTGTTTCGTAGTAATGACTAAAGTCATTTTTTCAAAATTTCATCAACTCTAAAGAGTTAACTACAAACTTAATTTATAACTATTAAAAATGAATCAAACTTACCTTTATTTATTCGCACCATTACATACAGGTGGTACAACTCAAGAGGGGAATTTAGTAGGTATTGCTAGAGAATCTCACACAAATTTACCCTACATTCCTTCGAGTACCATTAGAGGAAAATTAAGAGCAATTATTGGAGATCAAACAATCAAATTTCAATTATTTGGTAACGAATTAGGAGATAATAATGCCCAATTAGAACAGGGTGATATTTGGATAGGAGATGGATCTATTTTATTCCTTCCTGTGCCTTCTTTAAGTCATGGTATTGTTTGGATTACTTCCCCCTTATTATTGCATCGTTGGGCAAGGTATCAAGAAAATTTACCTCAAATTCCAGAAGTTTATAGTTGCAGTTTTAAACAGAATAATAGTAATGTTTATTTAAAAGATGCGATCTTAAAATCAGGTGATTTAAAAGAGTGGAAAAACTGGAGAGATTTTATTCCTCAAAATAATATTACTCAATCTATTAATAAAGTTTTAGTTTTACCTGATCAACATTGTGCCACATTAATAGAAATGAGTTTATGGCGACAAGTAAAAATCAAATTAGATGAGCATAAAGCTGTTCATGGTGGTTTTCGTTATGAGGAAGCAATTCCCCCTGATACTTTAATGTACTATACCAATGGTTTAACAACTAAAGCTAATGGTAATAGTGAAGAATCTTTGGAAGAATTAAACAGTTTAATTAGCAATAATAAAATTATTCAATTTGGAGGACAAGAAAGTTTAGGGCGTGGTTTTTGTCAACAATGGAATTAATTTTTTACCTCACCCCTACCCCTCTCCTAATAGGAGAAGGGAAATAAAAAAATAATCAAATCTGACATTATGCCAAAGAAAATAGAGAATTAAAAGCTATAGCAGTCCTAAATGATTTGTGGACAATTCCCCCTAACCTCCCTTAATAAGGTAGGAATTTAAAAAGTAAATTTTAATGTTAATAAAGGAGTAAATTATGGTAAATTTTGACACTAGAACTATTAGTAGCCCTGTATATGATGCTTTAAAAAAATTAAGAGAAGCAACAACAGAACTGACTAAATTAAAAGAGCAAAAAAATCAGTCGATCGAACTTTATACTTATCTAGCAACATGGGGATTAATGCGATTAAAAGCTGAAGAAAAAGCCCTCAGTCAACAAGGAAAAATAGATGTTGTCAAAAAATATTTTCAATGTTTAGAAGACATATCATCTCAGCAAAATTTAGCAGGGAATAATGGTTTAGAAACCATCAAAAATTTATCTGCTGATAGCTACTTAGGTTTAACGGGATTAGGCTTACAAATTGCTCAAGAATTTGCTTTTTGGGCTAACGCTATTTATCACGATGTTACGGGGGATAATTAAACTTTAATTATTATCATGAAATTAAGAGAAATCACGACCAAAATTGTGATTGACCATCGTAAAATTACTGAATATGCCCTCAATATAGAAAGTCCGAGAGGTAAAGATAAAGCGTTAATGTTTAAATTGCACTTGGGCTATACTAAACATAATTACAAAAAATTAAAACAACAAATTGAAGATAAGATACTGGATGCAGAAGTAACAAAAACAATTTTTGATAGTTATGGACAACGTTATCAAATAGATTTAGAAATTGAGGGTATTAATGAACAACAAAAAGAAATAGTTAGAACAGGTTGGATTATAGAACCTAACCAAGATTTTGCTAGATTAACTACCTTATATATTAGGAGTAAAAAATGATTAAACCCGAACTTTTTGATGTGGTTGAGTTAATTATTGATATGCCAGATAAAAATATTTTTATAGGCTCTCAAGGCACAATTTTAGAAGATTATGGAGACAATGCTTATGAAATAGAATTTGCTAATGAAAATGGAGAAACTATTTATTTATCCTCATTTACTAGGGATCAATTCATCGTAATTTGGAAAAATAGCACTAAGCAATGGGTTTCCATTTCCGATAAATTAATGTCAATTATTAATAAATTATCAGAAAAAAATCAAGAAGAAGTTTTCAATTTTGCTCGTTCTCTCAATCAAAATTAAGTACAAATATTTTTCGTTCTTAAATTATAAATAAAATAATGACATATTTAGCACCTAAACCAAAATTAAAATCTCCATCTACACCTTCAAAAACTGTATCAGAATCCAGCAGTTTTCCAACTAAAAAATATAGTGGAAGTGGCGGTAGTGGAAAACCTCCTACTTCTAAAGCCAAAAAAGTCGGAGAAAGTGACAAGATGCCTAATCCTTGGTTATTTGAAACAACACCGCCTACCATTGATAACAGTGCCAGTTTTGTGGAGTATTTACGGTGGATGCGATCGCCTGATTACCAATATAAAGACGGTACTAAAGTTGAAATTTTGCATAAAGCCCAAGAAAAAGCCCGAAATTATAGCAGTCGTCTGAATACCCTCAATCAACGTACAAAATTAATGGCGGAGGTATCTTTTGAAGCTAAGTCAACATGGCGGTTACGAGTTGGAGGACATCGAGGACCAGAAAATATTTTATTACCTGCCTTTGACGCTTTAGGAATGCCCTATTTACCCTCTAGTAGTTTGCGTGGGGTTGCTCGTAACTATGGCATCCGAGAATTGATGCACAATGAGAGTATAACATGGAAGGAAGCTGAGAACAAAATTGCTCCTTATTTTGGTTCAATTGACACTAATAATAAAGCAGATCAAGCAGGAAAAGTTGTGTTTTTTGACGCATATCCGAAAGAAGGCAGTATCGAAATGGATATGGCAAATAATATTTGGACATGGGAAAATAATAATCTCAAATATTCCCCTAATCCTAACCCTTTTTTATCTCTTAAAGATGCGACTTTTGTTATTGGTTTAAGATTAGCAAATAACTGTAAAAATCAAGCAATTTTAAAGAAAGTAAAAAACTGGTTAATTAATGGTTTACAAGAAGGTATTGGCTCACAAATTAATAGCGGTTACGGACAACTAAAAGAGTTGGAATCAAAGATAGAATTTAAAGATAAATTTTTAAGAATGGATTTTAGTTTAAAAGGGCAATTAATTCATGGTAGTCAAAAAATAAATAACATTAATCAACCTTTCAAAAAGGATAGAGATGGTAATTTCAGGTTAACAAGAGATGGTAAATATCAGTATGATACTTATGCCGATGAAGAAGTAAGATCAACTGCTTTTAAATCAATGTTAAGATACTGGTTTAGAGTTTTTACATTAGGGGTTTTGTCGGTTGATAAAGTACAAGAATGGGAAAGTAAGTTATTTGGTTTAATTCAGCCTAGAAATATTGCATGGGTAAAATTTAATTTAATTAACGGTAGAATAATTGAATCTGATAATGATGAATGTGATCAACAAAAAGGTACTTTAATTTTAAGTTATACTCCTTTTATTATAGAAGATAAAAAAACCATAGTTGCCGATTTATTTAATAATTTAATTTGGTTAACTTTTCGTCTTGGTGGAGTTGGACAAGGGGCAAGAAGGTCTTATTATGAAAGAAATAATAATCCATATTATCGTGGCTCAAAAATTTATCCTAAAAATCCTGATGATGAGAAATTCTGGACATTAACAAAAAATGGTGAGAAATTATGTATTAAATTTAAGAATAAAATTAAAGGTTTTTATAGAACTTTAGAAATACTTACTAATCAAAATCAATTAATTAATAATATTTGTCAATTTTCACAAGTTACTGAGCATAAATGGACTGAAGTTGTTGATAGTAATTGTAAAATTATTCTTATATCGGGAACAAATAATGGGAATAAACCTTTTGCCTTAAATCTTTTACATGGAGAATTTCACCGACTAGAAAATAATAGTTACGCTGAAGCTAAAAGTTTATGTGGAGGTACAAAAAAAGAAAGAAATTTTTATGGTATGAATCAAGATAGAGATGTCATGTCGTCACCAATTTGGACAAATGATTTAAAATTATTTGAAGTGGTTACAGTATTTGGTGCAACTCAAAATCCCCGCCGAAAATTCTTGGACAATTTAAAAAATAATGCAGAGGAATATTATCAAATTTTTCCATTTAATTAATTATTGATTAAAAACGGTTCTTTATTTTGGTATATTTAATGTATAAACATACATCTCAAACCAAAAATCTATGATTACCCAGAAAATTGGTATGTGGGGAAATTCATTGGGAATTAGACTTCCTCAAGCCATAACTCAACAAGTCAAATTACAAGAAGGGGAATTATTAAATATTGTTATTGAAGATAATAAAATTATCCTTACTCCTGCAAAACCAAAATATACCCTTGAGGAATTGCTCAAAAATGTCACTCCTGAGATGCAACATGATGAGTTAGATTGGGGTGAGTATGTGGGAGAAGAAATTTGGTAAAAATTAGTAATCGTATTCCCCAAAGAGGTGATATTCTCAAACTCGAATTAAATCCTCGTACTGGTAGCGAACAATCGGGGTATCGTCCTGCTATTGTTATATCACCTGTTACTTATAATCAAATTTCTAAAATTATTTTAATTTGTCCGATTACCAGTCGTAAAAAAGGATGGGTTTTTGAAGTGGAATTACCGCCAGAAATGCAAACTCAAGGTGTTGTCTTAGTCGATCAAATTAGAGCAGTTGATTGTGTCGCTAGACAAACTACTTTTATAGAAGAATCGCCCTCATTTTTGATTGATGAAGTTTTAGCTAAATTAGAACCTTTAGTAACTTAAATATTTATGCTTTCTCATAATGATTAGATATTTTTCATATTTTACTGAGATCTTGCATCAGATCAAAAATACTTAATAAGTAAAAGTTAAAAAATCAATTTTAGTATAGTTTAAGTTAATTTTAATCCCTTTGCCCCTTGCCCTTTGCCCTTTGCCCTACCTTCAAAAGTTAATTTTAAACGAGGTGCAAGATCTGAGTTTTACCATTGACTAACTAAAGTAGTTTATGTCTCTGATAAAACATCCTAAAAAAATAGTATATATATGAATTTAATAAAAACAATACTTTTTTATTCTTTGTCTTAAATTATTAAAATATTCACTTAAAAAACTAATTTAATTATGACTCAAAATAAAACAATTTTAGTCGCTACCATCGGCACTCGTGATTTAGCTTTATATTGTGACGATTACAACCAACAATGGTTAAACGTAGGTAATGCTTTTCAATCTAATATTGATCAAGAGGAAAGTCAAGCAGTAACGATTCAATATCAATTAGAAAAACAAGGTACTTTTCGAGAAATCACTAAATATTTATTAGAAAATTGGGAAAAATATCAAGATAGAATTAAGCCTATTATTATCGGTAAATTGATTGAAGATTATCAAGCTAAAATTGACACGGTTTATTTAATTGTTACTAATCAAGAAGGAGTGGCTTTACCTAAATATTGTAGTAAAGATTCTCTTTATTCGGGAGAAGTTATCAAAAAGTATTTAGAAAAAAATTATAATTTTAAAGTCAAAATATTTAAACAAGGGCAACAGAATGAAAACCCCTCAGATTTTGAGGAAATGTTTACTTGGTGGCAAAAATTCTGGGATGTAATCGATCCCAATAAAAAGAATAATCAGAATTTACTATTATGTTTAAAAGGAGGTGTTAATCAATCTTCAGAGGCGGCGAGAATTACTGCTATTACTAGATTTGAAGAAAATGTTATTTTCTTTGATTTTGAAGAAGATATACAAGATAATTTAAAAGGAAATCCATCTCCTTATACTGCTCCATTTAAAGGAGTTAACTATCTTTGGAGTCGGAAACAAGCAGAGGCTTTAAGATTATTAGATAGGTGTGATTATGAAGGGGTAAATTCTATTCTTTTACCTTATTATCAAGATAGTAATAATGAGGATATTCGTAAGTTAAAACTTTATTTAAGCAAGGCAATTAAGTGGAATATTACTGATTTTGATACTTTTATTAGTGGTTTACAACAGATACCAAATAATAACTGGTGGTGGAAGGGTTATGAGTCTGCTTATCTGGGTTTTGTGCGTTTTAAACAAGGCAATAATATTGAGGCTTTTTTCCATGCTTTTCGTGCCATCGAAGGTTTAATGAGTGAATTAATTACTTTTAAATATAATGATTATGTGATTTTTCCTAAAGGTGAAACGCCCTATTTAAGCTCAAAAATTTGTGATAAAAATAGCCCTTTTTCTGAATTTAAAAATGAGCGTGACTTATTTAATCAAGATGGTAGAGTTTATCTATATGGGGGAGGTTTATATTCTTTAGTAAAAATTGTTTTACCTCACATTAAAAATGAGCAAAATTGGCAACGTTTTGAGCATATAAAAGAATGGCGTAATCGAATTTTTCATCGTTTAAAACATTTAGAAAAAGGTGATTTATTTAGTGTTTGTTGGGAAGTGCAAGATGTACAGGCGTGGAAAAATAAGGTTTTATACTATTTAAACTCTCTTTCAGAACAAAATTATTCTAGTTTAGAAAAGGCGAGTTTTATGGCGGAATATCATCGTCAAATTAAGGATTTAATTCAAAAATATCAGCCTAAATAATTTTATGGATTATTAAAAAAAAGTTGTGAAAAATTAATCGAGCTTTTGTCATTTTTTCGGGAAAATTAGATTAAATTAATCATACCTTTTAGTTAGTTCCATCGCACCTTTTTGGTGTTTTTCTCGTAAATATTGAGGGGAGATAATTTCAACATAGCTACCATAACTTTGTACCCAAAATAAAAATTCATTCACAGAACGAGGCGGAAGGGTAATAAAGTAATCAAGATATAAAATTTTGTTATCAGTGGAGTTTTTGGTTAACTTAATACTTTGTTGAGGATGTCTTAATTCTCCTTCTTTTATAAATTGACTAACAGGAGGATAAAATCTAACTTTGATTTTTTCTAAGGTTAATTTTCCTTGTAACTCTAATTCTTGTTCTTCTTTATTTCCTAAGTTTAAACCCCACCCATTTTTTAGTAAAAATTCAGTTTTTTTAAGGCTTTCTTTTTGAGCTTCAGTATGTCTTCCAGCAAAAGAAACTACTTTAAAATAATTACTAAAACGATTTATTCTGCCGATTATTAGTTGATTATTAACACAGTTTTCATAAACTAAGTACCAAGCAATATTATAATAAATTAGTTGTAACGGTATGATAATTTCTAAACCGATATTTCCTTGATTAAATAAATCTTCCTTCCTAGAAACTTCGATAGCTTGACCTTTCATAATAGCTGTTTGTAATTCTGGGATATGATGATATAAATTACGTTGATTTTTCCCTTTTAAAATCATTTCTTCGGAGTCTGTATAATTAATAGCACGATTTAAGTTTTTTCTAATAGGATAAAAAAAATCTTCTTTTTTACTAATATCTAAACCCTTAATTCTTTTCTTTAATTTAAAATTAATTTGTCTGGCAACGGCATCCCCTTGATAAATTGCCATAGATTCTAAAGCATCAAAGGCGATTTTTAATTCTTGTTTATTCATTACTCCCGTACCGACATAATACCCCCAACGATACATTTTTTTCTCTAAAATCCCCATTTCTCTTAGGGTTTCTAAATCTTTTCTAAGGGTTGCGATGGCAGGTTTTTCGATATTGATAGGGAGATTTTTGGCGTTGATTTCCATTTGGTTTTGTAACAAAGTTAAAGCATTATGATGATTTTCTGTGGATTCTTCATCTTCACGACAACCGATACCCGGATGGTTAATCAAGGTAGCAATTAATAACATTAGTCTCTGAAAAGAGAGTAAGTCACTATAGCGATGTAACTTCGGTTTTTTTGCCATAATTTTGAGAAAAAATAATATTAATAGTTATATCTTAAACCTTTATATATCAATAAATTAAACTCTAAAAAGAATCCGTATGAATATTATCTTTTTACGGTTATTCTCCTGTGACTAGATCAAAATGGTAATTGTTAAACATTAGAGATTTTAAAAAATTCCTTTCCCTCTTTCTCTTTTCACTTCACACAATCCTTAAATTTTAGTCCCATTTATCCTCAATTTTATCAATCAGGAAAATTAAATGACTCAACCTCAGAAGGACAAATTAAATCAGGTACTCTCTTAGTCAGTTTAGATACTACTCAAGTATATAACAAACTATTCAACGGTGAATGATCACAATTAGGATTGTCATTTAAAATCAATATTTTTACCGAATATTAATGAGTTTTTGAAAGACATTAATTATTAATTTATCTAAGTTTAAATAACAATTAAAATTATGAATAAAAATCAAAATAATTATCAAACATATATTGCTGAAATAGAAGAAAAAAATAAGAAGAAGAAAGTATTACATACTATTTATTTATCTCGCCGTGCCATCTGGGCTAATGTACTTATATCATTTTTATTAGCTCCTTTAGCCTCTTATATTCACACGAGAAGATGGAAACAAATGGGAATATTTACCCTTTTATTTATGGTTTTTTTTATGATTATTCCCTCTGATTCAGATTCTTTTATGGATAGTGTTAGAAAAGGACAAAGATTTTCACTTTTAGCTAGTTTAATCGCCACTATTGATAACAGTATTGCTATTAAAAAAGCTCGTAAAAAAACTTATAATAAAGAGTCTTAAATTATGACTATCTCTCTTAAAAAACATCTAGTTAAAAATGTTGCTTCCGCATTTATTAACGGTTTAATTACCTTAATTTTACTATTAATTGCACCCCTAGGACTAGCATCAGTTATATTTATAACTTTTACGGTAACTATTTCAACTTTTATGGTGACAATGACCTTTGATTTTATCACTATATGGCTACTTAATTCTTCTCATCAACAATATTTTGATCGACCATTAAATAATCTTTATAATAACCCCATAACCAAACAAAATAATCCCGATTTATCTCGAAGAAATGACGATATTAATTTATAGTTATCTTCTTCTATAGGAGAGGAATTAGGGGTGAGGGTTAAACTAAATTTACAAAAAAAATGAAAACATTATATATATCTCAACAGGGGTGTTATGTCTGTTTAGAAAAAGATTTATTATTAATAAAAAAAGATAAAAAAGTTCTTAATCAAGTACAAATACCTCTCCTAGAACAAATCTTAATTTTTGGGAAATCACAGATAACAACCCAGGCCATAAGAGCTTGTTTATTTAAAAATATTCCCATCGTTTATTTATCCCGTATGGGTTATTGTTATGGACGCACGATCGCCCTAGAAAGAGGTTATCGACAACTATCTCGTTATCAACAACAAGTAGAATTGTATAATAAATTATTAGTAGCTAGAGCGATTATTAAAGGTAAATTAAATAACTCAAAAATTATCTTACAAAGACAATTAAGAAGAAAACCAAATTTAGATTTACAAGACGCAATTAACACCTTAAATTATCTTCAAGAAAAAGTAGATAAAGCAGAATATATTGAAAAAATAATGGGCTATGAAGGAGCAGGAGCAGTAACTTATTTTTCAGCTTTTGGACAATGTTTAACTAACCCTGATTTTATCTTTTATTCTCGCTCCCGTCGTCCTCCCGCTAATCCCATTAATGCCCTTTTAAGTTTCGGTTATCAAGTATTATGGAATCATTTATTAGCCTTAATTGAACTACAAGGTTTAGACCCTTATTATGCCTGTTTACATCAAAATAATGAGCGTCACGCTACTTTAGCATCTGATTTAATCGAAGAATTTAGAGCAGGAATTGTGGACTCTTTAGTGCTTTATTTAGTTAATAAAAACATCATCAATGCCCAAGAGGATTTTATTTTTCGTGATGGTGGTTGCTTTTTAAACGATTCAGGGAGGAAAAAATATTTACAGGCTTTTATCATCAGAATGGAAGAAATTATTACTAATGAAAAAGGAGAAAAAGAACCACGTTGGGATTTATTAATGCAACAAATAAGAAAAATAAAACAGTTTTTCTATAATCCGATTACTGGTTATCAACCATACTTATTAAGATAAAAATTTATGCTTTTTTATGTTATTTGCTATGATATTCCAGACGATAAAAGACGCAAAAAAATATCAGACTTATTAGAAGGTTATGGTTCAAGGGTTCAGTATAGTGTTTTTGAATGCGTTTTACCTGATAAAAAATATAAAGAATTACAAACAAGAATGAAGAAAATCTTTAAGTCCGAAGAAGATAATTTAAGGTTTTATCCTGTCTCTAGTCATACTTTGACTAAGGTGGAGGTATGGGGTGTTGGTGCGGAAATTACGCAACCTGCTACTTCTGTGATTGTATAGAAATGTAACAAAAATCGACTGATAATGAAAATGCCCTCAAATCCAGTAAACTCATGTTATCCACCGATATATTGCTGTGTAAGGGTTTCAGCAATTTTGGATTGACAAAAAAGACGATTACAAGTTATAATTTTAGTATCGTTCGCAAACTGCCTCTGGAATTAAGACACCATAAGCACTCTACGGACTGCCCTCTCCCTTTATGAGGGAAACTACTTGAATGGAAACTGTATAACTATTAATACTTAAAGTATCTAGTAAGCTCGGCTCTCCCTTTATGAGGGAAACTACTTGAATGGAAACTGGGAATGTTGTTTAGTTCAGTCATTGGTTTAATTCTCTCCCTTTATGAGGGAAACTACTTGAATGGAAACCTTCTAAACAGGATATGAAGTTTTGTTTCATTCTCTCTATACGCTCTCCCTTTATGAGGGAAACTACTTGAATGGAAACTGGTGTATATGATTAATTTCAGTCATTTAACAACAATATCTCTCCCTTTATGAGGGAAACTACTTGAATGGAAACGGCACTGACATCAACACCTGCTTCTACACAAGCATTGAACTCTCCCTTTATGAGGGAAACTACTTGAATGGAAACTGTAGGTATCTAAACCAATAAGAGATAGTTCAGAGTATCTCTCCCTTTATGAGGGAAACTACTTGAATGGAAACTCCATGAACTTACGGGTCATGTCTTTCTTTAGACTTTCAGGCTCTCCCTTTATGAGGGAAACTACTTGAATGGAAACAGGGATTAAGCTAGTTAGCTCTTTCCATTCTGCCCATTCTCTCCCTTTATGAGGGAAACTACTTGAATGGAAACATTCGTAACTAGGTTTAAAACTTTGCATAACTTTACCTCTCCCTTTATGAGGGAAACTACTTGAATGGAAACAAGAAGGATTCTATATTGGGCATGATGGTACAAGAATCGCTCTCCCTTTATGAGGGAAACTACTTGAATGGAAACGAACTCTTTATCACCTGCTTGGCGGATATTACTTTCTAAACGCTCTCCCTTTATGAGGGAAACTACTTGAATGGAAACGGTAAATTGTCTAAATCCTTTAGCCCTTGCAAGGTTGGTCTCTCCCTTTATGAGGGAAACTACTTGAATGGAAACACTCAAGAAAGATGGTTATTTACTAAACGATAACTTCAAAACTCTCCCTTTATGAGGGAAACTACTTGAATGGAAACTCTTATGCTCCCTGTGGTAGTGAAGTTATGTGTATCAACTCTCCCTTTATGAGGGAAACTACTTGAATGGAAACTATTGAATCTATTTTTTCTACCGTTCCTCGTTGTAACTCTCCCTTTATGAGGGAAACTACTTGAATGGAAACCTATCCTGAAAAAGGATGGGTAGTGAACACCTTGTTCTCTCCCTTTATGAGGGAAACTACTTGAATGGAAACAGGGGTGGAAGGATAAGAAGATTTCATTGCTTCCGCTTCTCTCCCTTTATGAGGGAAACTACTTGAATGGAAACTCAAACTGTAAATAGTTTCTTAAGACTGTACTGATGTCTCTCCCTTTATGAGGGAAACTACTTGAATGGAAACAAACTTATTGTACTGAACACGCATTCCGTGGGTTTCTGCTCCTCTCTCCCTTTATGAGGGAAACTACTTGAATGGAAACACTAGTCATATTTTTACCTATGTGTTTGTTTATTTTGTATCTCTCCCTTTATGAGGGAAACTACTTGAATGGAAACGTGAACCTAGAGTGGAGGAAACTTCGGAGGATAGTTGAATTCTCTCCCTTTATGAGGGAAACTACTTGAATGGAAACTCTTAGTTCTTGTCCGTTAATCATAGCCATAAGCACTGAGTCTCTCCCTTTATGAGGGAAACTACTTGAATGGAAACATTTAGAGATGGTGTTAGCGGTGCAGTAGCAAATGCTCCAGCTCTCCCTTTATGAGGGAAACTACTTGAATGGAAACTATTAAAGAGTTACGTAAACAAATAGCTGTAGATTTAGAGTCTCTCCCTTTATGAGGGAAACTACTTGAATGGAAACCTTATGGGATTCCACATTCAGATCCTTCGATGGTCTCTCCCTTTATGAGGGAAACTACTTGAATGGAAACTTAGTCCTGAAGTACCCTTCTTGCCATATGATCCCTCCTCTCCCTTTATGAGGGAAACTACTTGAATGGAAACTTTATAGCTATTTGCTGGGAATGATTTTATTGCTTCTTTTACTCTCCCTTTATGAGGGAAACTACTTGAATGGAAACTAGTTTTAACCATTCCTGTCTGTCTTCTGTTTCAAATTTGATCTCTCCCTTTATGAGGGAAACTACTTGAATGGAAACACTTTGTTTGCTTTTTCGCTGTAAGCGAGAGCAAACTTATCTCTCCCTTTATGAGGGAAACTACTTGAATGGAAACCTGATTAACTTTGACGATTGACTCTTCTAAGCCATTACGCTCTCCCTTTATGAGGGAAACTACTTGAATGGAAACGTAAGATCAGGTTATAGAAAGTAACAATAGTTTAATTGCTCTCCCTTTATGAGGGAAACTACTTGAATGGAAACGAAAGTGAACGATTAGCAGAAGCCAATGATTTATTACTCTCCCTTTATGAGGGAAACTACTTGAATGGAAACGTCTACATAGCGAAAGCTAGTTTCATTATGGGATATTTGTTCACTCTCCCTTTATGAGGGAAACTACTTGAATGGAAACCTATCGTAAGCTTCTACTTCACTCCACATGGAGTAGCTCTCCCTTTATGAGGGAAACTACTTGAATGGAAACGACTTCTTCATGAATGTATTTGGTGAACAGCCCAATATCTCTCCCTTTATGAGGGAAACTACTTGAATGGAAACATCGGTTTATATTCCACTACCTTACGACAAGCCCATGATTGACGGCTCTCCCTTTATGAGGGAAACTACTTGAATGGAAACTTGAGATACTCCTCAACTAATTGTTGATTCAACCATAACTCTCCCTTTATGAGGGAAACTACTTGAATGGAAACATTTATTTAATCAAACAAAAGTAGGGGCGAATAATTCTTCACTCTCCCTTTATGAGGGAAACTACTTGAATGGAAACTAATTTTATAGCAGAACCTTGGACATTATATATTGTTGATCTCTCCCTTTATGAGGGAAACTACTTGAATGGAAACTTAATATACTAGCCGTAAGTGCAGTCCAGACATATCTTACTCTCCCTTTATGAGGGAAACTACTTGAATGGAAACACTACGACATCTAGTTTCCCTTCTGAGTCGAAGTAAATGTCGACTCTCCCTTTATGAGGGAAACTACTTGAATGGAAACAAAAGAGACCTAGCTACCACTGGGATAATGATAAATATCTCTCCCTTTATGAGGGAAACTACTTGAATGGAAACAATTGATATAAACTATTTGCATCTAAACTAAGTGGCGGCTCTCCCTTTATGAGGGAAACTACTTGAATGGAAACTAGAAATAGAGTTACTTTGTATTGAGTTAAAGTAGTTCTTTCCTCTCCCTTTATGAGGGAAACTACTTGAATGGAAACATTCTTTCTATACGAGCACCGATGCAGCCTATTTTCTTTACTCTCCCTTTATGAGGGAAACTACTTGAATGGAAACTACCACCGCCACTGAAAGTCTCAATGGACAAGCCTTTGTACTCTCCCTTTATGAGGGAAACTACTTGAATGGAAACTATGGGTAGTTTTAGGTCAGAAGAAGTTTTTAATCCATCAGCTCTCCCTTTATGAGGGAAACTACTTGAATGGAAACGCTAAGGTTTTTTTGTTTGAACGAATACGGGTAGATCCTCTCCCTTTATGAGGGAAACTACTTGAATGGAAACGGTTAGGAGATAATGTACCTAATTTTTCTAACCATCTCTCCCTTTATGAGGGAAACTACTTGAATGGAAACTTTGTTCTGAATACTTTAAGGTACTCAGTAACTCAACTCTCCCTTTATGAGGGAAACTACTTGAATGGAAACCTAACCTAGTTCCTATGGATAGTGAAGAAGAATCTGGTGCTTTAACTCTCCCTTTATGAGGGAAACTACTTGAATGGAAACTTTTATTAATGACCTACAGTATGAACCTTCTTTACTCTACTGCTCTCCCTTTATGAGGGAAACTACTTGAATGGAAACACTTTTTATACCTCTTTATTGATTCTATTCTCATTAGACCTCTCCCTTTATGAGGGAAACTACTTGAATGGAAACGTTCGTACTCAATGCTATCAGTTAATCTTAGATAAGACTCTCCCTTTATGAGGGAAACTACTTGAATGGAAACCTGAGAATTGAAACTGAAAGCTTGAGCGATGGTTTTACTCTCCCTTTATGAGGGAAACTACTTGAATGGAAACTCTGTAGTTGCAACACTACATTATTTCATCTCTCAGTAACTGCTCTCCCTTTATGAGGGAAACTACTTGAATGGAAACTAGATCACGGTATGGGGAGAGAGGTAATGCTAAAGAAGTTATCCTCTCCCTTTATGAGGGAAACTACTTGAATGGAAACTTTATTTATAGCCACTCTGTAATCGCATTCATTCAAGCCTCTCCCTTTATGAGGGAAACTACTTGAATGGAAACAAAACTTGGGATATATTTACGGAAGACCCTAAAGCTACTCTCCCTTTATGAGGGAAACTACTTGAATGGAAACTAATGAAAATGTTGATCCGCAAAATTACCACCAACACCATCTCTCCCTTTATGAGGGAAACTACTTGAATGGAAACTGAAATTATCTCAGGCAACATTGAAGGGATTACTCAAGCTCTCCCTTTATGAGGGAAACTACTTGAATGGAAACAAACTATCTACAGCTAAGGAAAATAATTTAGGATCATCTCTCCCTTTATGAGGGAAACTACTTGAATGGAAACTCTCTAAACTGTACATCGCCTCCAAATGCTCACATATTCTCTCCCTTTATGAGGGAAACTACTTGAATGGAAACCTATTAAATCTGGTTTATCTTTTTTATCTGTCATCACCACCTCTCCCTTTATGAGGGAAACTACTTGAATGGAAACTTTCCATTTTGACACAACCAAAAATTTATACCATCCAATCTCTCCCTTTATGAGGGAAACTACTTGAATGGAAACTTCCATGTGTTGTCAATCACTAAGTTTTGCATTTTTTCTTTCTCTCCCTTTATGAGGGAAACTACTTGAATGGAAACATTCCACAGGTATCTCAAGCTATCGGCAATGAAAGGCACTCTCCCTTTATGAGGGAAACTACTTGAATGGAAACTTCGGTAACTGTCTCATAGATGTCATCCAGCATCAATGACTCTCCCTTTATGAGGGAAACTACTTGAATGGAAACTCAATAGCTATTGCATATAAATCTTCTTTTTTGACTCTCCCTTTATGAGGGAAACTACTTGAATGGAAACCATCTATAACATATACTTGAATATTGCTTGTAGGATTAAGAGCTCTCCCTTTATGAGGGAAACTACTTGAATGGAAACTAAGTTTAAAGGCTTTTTTCCAGTTTTATTATATTTACTCTCCCTTTATGAGGGAAACTACTTGAATGGAAACGACAAGAAGACTGTGCTGAACGTCCGGCCCGCCTTCCCTCTCCCTTTATGAGGGAAACTACTTGAATGGAAACTCCAAGGTTAATGTAATCTTATCACAATGGAATATACTGCCTCTCCCTTTATGAGGGAAACTACTTGAATGGAAACTGAGTAGCCTTTATTATGTGATAATCTATAGTCACCTCTCCCTTTATGAGGGAAACTACTTGAATGGAAACGGCATAAATCATGTTAGGGAAGTAACCAGCACTATAACGATCTCTCCCTTTATGAGGGAAACTACTTGAATGGAAACGCTCCACACTGGTAACTGAGCCTTTACTGCGTCGGTGAGATCTCTCCCTTTATGAGGGAAACTACTTGAATGGAAACCAAGGTAAACCCTTTACCATTAGAATCTTTTAAGTCTCTCTCCCTTTATGAGGGAAACTACTTGAATGGAAACGAGTTAGATAAAGTTAATAGACTCAGCAAAAGACTATTAACTCTCCCTTTATGAGGGAAACTACTTGAATGGAAACGTATAAGCAGCACCGTCAGTAAAGATGGTTGGGAGTTCTCTCTCCCTTTATGAGGGAAACTACTTGAATGGAAACACCTCACGCTTAAACGTCAGCGTACGATTAATTAATGTTATCAGACTCTCCCTTTATGAGGGAAACTACTTGAATGGAAACTTATTACAATTAATTGTTGAAAAACTAAATCTGTCTAACTCTCCCTTTATGAGGGAAACTACTTGAATGGAAACCGTAGTTCTTGATCTGCTAAATCTACATGAAGTGACCCTCTCCCTTTATGAGGGAAACTACTTGAATGGAAACTTACCTTGAGCTTTGAACTCATTGGATTTAGTCTGAGCTTCTCTCCCTTTATGAGGGAAACTACTTGAATGGAAACGCACTAGCTGTTATTTTTTATTGATAATTTTAGTTTTAGCTCTCCCTTTATGAGGGAAACTACTTGAATGGAAACCTAACATAGCAGAAGCTATATTTTCGCCTGCAGCGTCAGCCTCTCCCTTTATGAGGGAAACTACTTGAATGGAAACACCCTTATATTAATTTAGACAGAATACTATGAAACTTTGGGCTCTCCCTTTATGAGGGAAACTACTTGAATGGAAACTAACTTCTATAACATTTTCTAATCTCAACTTATACTTATCTCTCCCTTTATGAGGGAAACTACTTGAATGGAAACTTTACACAACCCTTATACAGTAAATATCCTAGACTTGGAACTCTCCCTTTATGAGGGAAACTACTTGAATGGAAACGATACATGATATTAGTATCTTGGACAGTCTTATACTCCTCTCCCTTTATGAGGGAAACTACTTGAATGGAAACGATGTGTTTTATCTTCATCAAAACACATTATCATTCCTACTCTCCCTTTATGAGGGAAACTACTTGAATGGAAACCCTCAACAAGCGGCAGCCCCTGCTAGTCGCATCGAAGAACTCTCCCTTTATGAGGGAAACTACTTGAATGGAAACGTCTTGTTCTTTGATGTTTATGTTTACAGTTTCCAAATCTCTCCCTTTATGAGGGAAACTACTTGAATGGAAACAATAGATTTAATAACAGGGAAGTATGACAATGCCAACTCTCCCTTTATGAGGGAAACTACTTGAATGGAAACCAAAAGTTCTGCTATAAGAAGTAGAAAATGCTCCAGTATCTCTCCCTTTATGAGGGAAACTACTTGAATGGAAACCTAAAGTTTTAAATAATCCTACAGGTTTAAGAGTTTTATATTCTCTCCCTTTATGAGGGAAACTACTTGAATGGAAACAAGACTTTAAGGTTAGACATCAAGACGTACAAGAACGTCTCTCCCTTTATGAGGGAAACTACTTGAATGGAAACTTGCCATTAGAATCTTTTAGGTCTTTAACGTATTTATCTCTCCCTTTATGAGGGAAACTACTTGAATGGAAACAATATCTTTACGATGAAAGACTTTATCCTCCATATTGATTTCTCTCCCTTTATGAGGGAAACTACTTGAATGGAAACCATGACTCAAGTATCTGAATCAATTGATAAACCTGCTCCTCTCCCTTTATGAGGGAAACTACTTGAATGGAAACCTTCTTTAGGGAAGTAATGATCTTTGAAGTAAGATTTTTGGGCTCTCCCTTTATGAGGGAAACTACTTGAATGGAAACTATTTAGCGAGGCTTTCTTTTCTACGTCCTAGGGTTTCGCTCTCCCTTTATGAGGGAAACTACTTGAATGGAAACTAAATAAATAAAAAATGGAATCACTATAGGCTCACTATAGGCTCTCCCTTTATGAGGGAAACTACTTGAATGGAAACGAACTTTTTATAAAAAGTTCCCAGTTGGGGACGGATGGGAACTCTCCCTTTATGAGGGAAACTACTTGAATGGAAACGCTAATTTCTGTTCTTGGGCAATCTGTGATTTAGATTTACCTCTCCCTTTATGAGGGAAACTACTTGAATGGAAACTAGGGACTGGGGTTAGTTACTTCCCTGAGAGTGGTGATCTCTCCCTTTATGAGGGAAACTACTTGAATGGAAACGTCACCCCAGAAAACTGGGATGAGGACGAGTGGGAGGACTCTCCCTTTATGAGGGAAACTACTTGAATGGAAACTTGATGCCTTACTTGAGCTACCCCGTAAAAAGGGTGAAGCTCTCTCCCTTTATGAGGGAAACTACTTGAATGGAAACTATCTCGAATTTGACCTTTTATAGACCATAAAGAAACTCTCCCTTTATGAGGGAAACTACTTGAATGGAAACAAAGTATTTGCTGCATCTAGCAGTAATGTAATTAGCTCTCCCTTTATGAGGGAAACTACTTGAATGGAAACACAAAGTTCACGCCTTCTGCTACGGTACCAGACTGGGTACTCTCCCTTTATGAGGGAAACTACTTGAATGGAAACGTTTTCTAAGCGTAATTTGTATTTATCATTGTTCAACTCTCCCTTTATGAGGGAAACTACTTGAATGGAAACTTTGAATAACTAGGAGGTTATTATTTACATACAAGGTAGCTCTCCCTTTATGAGGGAAACTACTTGAATGGAAACTAACAACAAATACTGCTCAGTTTCTTGATATATATAACTTAAGTCTCTCCCTTTATGAGGGAAACTACTTGAATGGAAACAGGGATAATTCCAAGTTTTTGTCTATCATCCGAACATCTCTCCCTTTATGAGGGAAACTACTTGAATGGAAACTAATTGGCTCAATACTTCAATACGAGTTGTAACGACCTCTCCCTTTATGAGGGAAACTACTTGAATGGAAACTTAATAGATGTGTTATCTCTACAACATAAAAATTCAGACTCTCCCTTTATGAGGGAAACTACTTGAATGGAAACATACTTACGGTTAGGTAAGGCAATCCGTTTACCAATACCACCTCTCCCTTTATGAGGGAAACTACTTGAATGGAAACCTATGGCTTTCTTCGCCAATAGCTTTATCTGTACTCGCCTCTCTCCCTTTATGAGGGAAACTACTTGAATGGAAACTACGTATTAGTCTTTTTGCACAAGTCAATGTACAGGGGATCCTCTCCCTTTATGAGGGAAACTACTTGAATGGAAACTTAGCCATGATGTCTTGTTCTTTGATATTTACTTGAACTCTCCCTTTATGAGGGAAACTACTTGAATGGAAACGGTGCGAAGGTCAGATTTGAATGATACACCAGAAACCACTCTCTCCCTTTATGAGGGAAACTACTTGAATGGAAACGGGTTTGTCCGTAACGTTCCCAGAAAAATACTCTTAACTCTCCCTTTATGAGGGAAACTACTTGAATGGAAACTAAGTCATTTTTCCTCATCCAAAAATACACTGTATTCTACTCTCCCTTTATGAGGGAAACTACTTGAATGGAAACTCTACCACAGGGCGAAATTGTAAAGGTACACATCGGTTAAGACTCTCCCTTTATGAGGGAAACTACTTGAATGGAAACATTAATTTAGCGTATTTGATTTGTAAAAAAGCCAAAGCTCTCCCTTTATGAGGGAAACTACTTGAATGGAAACGGCATTACATACCTATCGTTGAAAATAATAATAATGGCTCTCCCTTTATGAGGGAAACTACTTGAATGGAAACGACGCTCAAGGCAATAAGACAGTGCCTTCAGGTATGTTTCTCTCCCTTTATGAGGGAAACTACTTGAATGGAAACATCCCACCTAAATCACATTTACCAGTATATAAAACTTCTCTCCCTTTATGAGGGAAACTACTTGAATGGAAACGCTATTAATAACGGCTTTATAGTCTGTTAACTCTAGGTTCTCTCCCTTTATGAGGGAAACTACTTGAATGGAAACTATCTATACAGACTATAGTGTTTTTTGTTATCATTACCTCTCCCTTTATGAGGGAAACTACTTGAATGGAAACCTATTTAATGTGTTGTTTTAAGTCTACTAGACTATGCCCTCTCCCTTTATGAGGGAAACTACTTGAATGGAAACGCTACCTAACTCAACGCCAGTAGGAACTTTAACGTTCTCTAGCTCTCCCTTTATGAGGGAAACTACTTGAATGGAAACCCGATGGAAGCCCAGACTACTGGGAATTTAGGTTGATCTCCTCTCCCTTTATGAGGGAAACTACTTGAATGGAAACCAAGTGCCACTAAAACTTAAATTATTAATAAAAAATAACACTCTCCCTTTATGAGGGAAACTACTTGAATGGAAACCCGTTGGCGTGGTAAGGGGTCTCAATAGCTTGCTCTTTGCTCTCCCTTTATGAGGGAAACTACTTGAATGGAAACTGATTAAGCCTTTATTTACTAACGTGTTCATTGCCTTACCTCTCCCTTTATGAGGGAAACTACTTGAATGGAAACTGTTTATAACTCCATTCTTATTACTACTACTTATAACGCTCTCCCTTTATGAGGGAAACTACTTGAATGGAAACACAGCAGCTGCAATTAAGTTTACTCCAGCCCAAACCTTTGCTCTCCCTTTATGAGGGAAACTACTTGAATGGAAACGGAATTAAAGACTCAGCTTCAAGGAAAGCCAGCTCTCTCTCCCTTTATGAGGGAAACTACTTGAATGGAAACGGTGTAAAGCTGGGTTTTGTATTTTGTCAGCCCTGATTCTCTCCCTTTATGAGGGAAACTACTTGAATGGAAACATTGCTTAATCGATATTTTTGCAATAGAATCATCTTTTGTTCTCTCCCTTTATGAGGGAAACTACTTGAATGGAAACTTAATTAGATCAATTTCCTCTAATTCAAATATTTTAGCCTCTCCCTTTATGAGGGAAACTACTTGAATGGAAACGATGGAAGTCTAACAGTTTATCGTCCAGATTTAGATAGTGAAGTTCTCTCCCTTTATGAGGGAAACTACTTGAATGGAAACACAAGTGAAGTCTCCAAACGCTAAACCATATTCTTGGCTCTCCCTTTATGAGGGAAACTACTTGAATGGAAACATAAAAGTGGCAGATATAACTACCATACCTAGAGTAGAACTCTCCCTTTATGAGGGAAACTACTTGAATGGAAACTTTCTTTCTTTTTGTTCTTTTTGTTCAGAAAGAAGCTTCGCTCTCCCTTTATGAGGGAAACTACTTGAATGGAAACTACTTCTTTGAGAAGTATAGGCATTATGCAGAGTTTGTCCCTCTCCCTTTATGAGGGAAACTACTTGAATGGAAACTAAATATCCAGACTATAGCGTCATATGGATCATCATCCTCTCCCTTTATGAGGGAAACTACTTGAATGGAAACCTGCATAGTATAGCCTAAGCGGTGGCTATTATAATTCTCTCCCTTTATGAGGGAAACTACTTGAATGGAAACATAAAGCAGCAGACAGTTTTTTAGAAAATAGCATAATTCTCTCCCTTTATGAGGGAAACTACTTGAATGGAAACGTAAGAGCTTTTTAAATTATGTTTTTTAACAGGAGTGCCGCTCTCCCTTTATGAGGGAAACTACTTGAATGGAAACAAAATACCTTCCTTTAATTACAATATTCAATCATTATTTAATTGTCTCTCCCTTTATGAGGGAAACTACTTGAATGGAAACTCATCTCTTCATACATTGAGTTAAGACAGTAGCCTTCTTCAAGCTCTCCCTTTATGAGGGAAACTACTTGAATGGAAACATCATCTAACACTGCCATATCTGATTCAGATAACTCTTCGCTCTCCCTTTATGAGGGAAACTACTTGAATGGAAACAAAGAGAATGAAAAACTAAAAGCAGGAATAGAGTATTTAACTCTCCCTTTATGAGGGAAACTACTTGAATGGAAACGACGTGAGCGATTGCCCATTAATTTAATGAAAAAGGATAACTCTCCCTTTATGAGGGAAACTACTTGAATGGAAACCCACCACACCTATCCAAAGAATAGTCTCCGTTTATACTCTCCCTTTATGAGGGAAACTACTTGAATGGAAACCTTTAACTATTTGTTCTTTTTCTGCATACTCTTTTAACTAATTGTATTCAAGCTCATTCAATCTAACCTCTACTTTTTAATTCAGTGTGGGTAGTTCACAACTAATAAAATAAATTGATCAACTATAATAAGAATTGTAAAGAAATGTTGAGAATATTAAGAAAAATATGAGTAAGGTTAACTTAGCAGAAATATCTAGTAAATTAGATAGTAGTAACTCTAAAGATAGATTATTAGCCTTAGCATCCTTAAGGGAAGTAGAAGCACAAGACGCTGTACCTTTGATAAAGAAAGTTCTCAATGATGAGATGTTACCTGTGCGCTCTATGGCAGTATTTGCTTTAGGCATCAAAAAAACTGATGAATGTATGCCTATTTTAGTTAAATTATTAGAAACAGATCCAGATTATGGCATTCGTGCCGATGCTGCTGGTGCATTAGGTTACCTAAAAGATATTAACGCTTTTGAGGCTTTGGTAAGAGCTTTTTATGAAGATACAGAATGGTTAGTCAGATTTAGTGCGGCGGTGTCTTTAGGCAATTTAGGAGACGTTCGAGCTAAACAAGTTTTATTACAAGCATTACACAGCTCAGAACCAGTTTTGCAACAAGCCGCAATTTCAGCATTAGGAGAAGTAAAAGCAGAAGATTGTATCGAGGAAATATTAGTTTTTGCTCAATCTCAAGATTGGTTAATTAGACAACGATTAGCAGAATCTTTAGGTAATTTTAACACAGAAAAAAGCATCTCAGCCTTAAAATTTCTCCTCAAAGATTCTAACCCACAAGTATCTGAAGCGGCAGCGCATTCTCTGGAAAAAGTTAAAGCGGAAAAATAATTATTGACAATATCAAAAAATACTTAACGATTCTTTATAATAAGAAGAATCACGATTAACCCTTATCAACACAATAAAGCTGATGTATCCATTGTTACTAAGTTTGAGTGTCTAGTGTGAATTAATATAACGAATCTAAGTATGCAAGGTCAAGATATAATGACGAATTACCCCATTGATAATAGTTTAACTCCCTTTCAAGGACAACCTTGGTTAGTAGAAGACAGAGATGCTTGTGGTGTTGGTTTTATCGCCTATCAAGATAACCGTCAATCCCATAAATTGGTAAAACAAGCCCTTAAGGCTTTACACTGTATGGAACATCGGGGAGGATGTAGTGCAGATCAAGACAGTGGTGACGGTTCGGGGATTTTAACAGGAATTCCGAAACAAGTATTTAAGCCTTGGTTTAGTGACAATAATTTTGAAATGCCTCCAGAAGGAGAATGGGGTATCGGGATGGTATTTTTACCCCAAGATGAAAAAGAAGCGGAAAAAGGGCGCTTATTTGTGGAGGAAATGGTAGCGGTAGAAAGTCTTAAAACCCTCGGTTGGCGTAAAGTACCTATTAATTCAGATGTTTTGGGCAAACAAGCTAAAGAAAATCAACCTCGTATTGAGCAAATTATTGTTACTTCAGGGGAAACTCATTATCAAGGTGATGAGCTTGATCGTCGTCTCTATGTAGCACGGTCAAGAGTGGGAAAACAATTATCAGATGATTTTTATATCTGTTCTTTTTCTTGTCGTACTATAGTTTATAAAGGTTTAGTACGGGGGGAAATTTTAGAACAATTTTACTTAGATTTACAAAACCCAGAATATCAAAGTCGTTTTGCGGTATATCATCGTCGTTTTAGTACTAATACCATGCCAAAATGGCCTTTTGCTCAACCCATGCGAATTTTAGGGCATAATGGCGAAATTAATACTCTCATTGGTAATATTAATTGGATGAGTGTACGGGAAGCAAATTTAGAGTTACCCGGTTGGAGTCAAGAAGAGTTTGAAGGAGTTACACCTATTGTTAACATGAATAATAGTGATTCTTACAACCTTGACAGTTCTTTAGAATTATTAGTTCGTACAGGTCGCAGTATTCCTGAAGCCTTGATGATTCTTGTGCCTGAAGCCTATAAAAATCAGCCCGAATTAGACAAATATCCCGAAATTACTGACTTTTATAATTACTATAGCGGATTAAAAGAACCTTGGGATGGTCCTGCTTTACTGGCTTTTAGTGAAGGTAAAACCGTTGGTGCTTGTCTTGATCGTAATGGTTTACGTCCTGCTCGTTATGCTATCACAAAAGATGGCTATGTGGTGGTAGGTTCAGAAACTGGAGTCGTTGACTTAGACGAGTCAGAAATCATCGAAAAAGGTAAACTTGGACCAGGTCAGATGATTGTCGTTGATTTAGAACATAATAAAATTCTCAAAAACTGGGAAGTTAAACAGGCGATCGCCATTCAAAAACCCTATGGGCAATGGTTAAAAGAATATCGAGTACATTTAGACAGACAAGCTATAACCCCCCTTGCTAAGGGAGAATCTACCCCCCTAACCCCCCTTGCTAAGGGGGGAGACGTAGTCGGGGGGTTAAGTAATTTCGACTTAGTGCAACAACAGACAGCATTCGGCTATAACCTCGAAGATTTAGAAATGGTTATCACTGCTATGGCAAGAGATGGGAAGGAAGCGACTTTTTGTATGGGTGATGATATTCCCCTCGCTGTGTTATCCCATAAGCCTCGTTTATTATACGATTACTTTAAGCAACGTTTTGCTCAAGTTACTAACCCCCCTATTGATCCTTTACGAGAAAGTCTGGTAATGTCATTACGGATGCACTTAGGAGCAAGGGGAAATGTATTACATATAGAGCCAAAAAATGCTCATACTCTCTTACTTGATTCCCCTGTGTTGTCAGAATCAGAGTTAGACTTCATCAAAAAAACTGACTTCTCTGCCATAGAATTATCTACTCTTTTCCCGATCAGTGATGGACCTAATGGGTTAAAATTAGCCTTAGAAAGATTATGTAATGAAGCTACCCAAGCCGTCAATAAAGGGCATCAAATTATTATTTTAAGCGATCGCACCTCCCCTAGCTCCCCCTTGAAAGGTGGGGAAAATGGGCAAGAAGTCTCCCTTGCTAAAGGGGATTTAGGAAGTTCAATTTCCACTGAATATTCCTATATTCCACCTCTCCTTGCTATGGGTGCAGTACATCAACATCTAATTAAAGAAGGATTACGGTTAAAAACTTCTTTGATTGCCGATACCGCTCAATGTTGGAGTACGCATCACTACGCTTGTTTAATCGGTTTTGGAGCTTCTGCTGTTTGCCCTTACTTAACCTTACAAACAGTTTCCGCTTGGTGGGGCGATGATAAAACTCAGAAATTGATGGAAAATGAGAAAATTCAACCTATCACTGAAGTACAAGCCTTAAATAATTATCGTCAATCCGTAGAAGCAGGATTACTCAAAATATTATCAAAAATGGGCATTTCTCTCTTAGCTTCTTATCATGGTGCGCAGATTTTTGAAGCCATTGGATTGGGTGCAGATGTCATCGAATTAGCCTTTAAAGGCACAACCAGTCGAGTGGGTGGTTTAAATCTTCAAGAAGTAGCTAACGAGGTGATTTCTTTTCATCATAAAGCCTTCCCTGAGTTACAAGCCAAAAAACTCGAAAATTACGGCTATGTAAATTATAAAAAAGGTGGGGAATATCACATGAATTCTCCCGAAATGGCAAAAGCCTTACACAAAGCCGTTGCCACCTACGGTACAGAGGAAGGTTATGATCATTATGAGTGGTATCGTAACTATTTGGAAAATCGCCCTGTTACCGCTTTAAGAGATTTACTAGACTTTAACTCTGATAAAAATTCCATCTCTATCGATGATGTAGAATCCGTAGAAGACATTGTCAAACGTTTTTGTACGGGGGGGATGTCTTTAGGTGCGTTAAGCCAAGAAGCCCACGAAACCCTCGCTATAGCGATGAATCGTATCGGCGGAAAATCTAACTCTGGGGAGGGAGGAGAAGATCCTAATCGCTATGATACTATCGATGATGTCGATGATAATGGTAAAAGTCCTCGCTTTCCTAACCTTAAAGGTTTACAAAAAGGAGATCGCGCTACATCTGCCATTAAACAAATTGCTTCAGGACGTTTTGGAGTAACACCTGAGTATTTAATGAGCGGTCAACAGTTGGAAATCAAGATGGCTCAAGGAGCAAAACCGGGTGAAGGTGGACAGTTACCGGGTAAAAAAGTTAGTGAATATATCGCTATGTTACGCCGTTCTAAACCGGGTGTTACCCTCATTTCTCCTCCTCCTCACCATGACATCTATTCCATTGAGGATTTAGCCCAATTAATCCACGACTTACACCAAATAAATCCCAGCGCTAAAGTATCTGTTAAGTTAGTGTCAGAAGTGGGTATCGGTACGATTGCCGCAGGAGTAGCTAAAGCCAATGCCGATGTAATCCAAATTTCTGGTCATGATGGTGGTACTGGTGCATCACCATTAAGTTCCATTAAACACGCTGGTTGTCCTTGGGAACTAGGTATAACTGAAGTACATAGAACTTTACTAGAAAATCAACTGCGTGATCGAGTATTACTCCGTGCTGATGGTGGTTTAAAAACAGGTTGGGATGTCGTTATGGCTGCTTTAATGGGTGCGCAAGAATATGGTTTTGGTACAGTTGCCATGATTGCAGAAGGCTGTATTATGGCTCGTGTTTGTCATACTAATCAATGCCCTGTGGGAGTTACCAGTCAACAAGAGCGTTTACGTCAACGTTTTTCAGGTGTACCCGCCGATGTCGTTAATTTCTTCTATTTTGTCGCTGAAGAAGTGCGATCTATTCTTGCTAAACTAGGTTATCGTAGCTTAGATGAAGTTATCGGGCGCGGTGACTTGTTAACCTATCGTCAAGAGGTAAAACTTACTAAAACTAAAGCCCTTATATTAGACTGTTTAACTAACCTTCCTGATGTAAAAACTAATCGTGACTGGTTGAATCATGGTGATACTCACACTAACGGTAACGTTTTAGATGATGAAATCCTTGCCGATAGTGTTATTAGAGATGCGATCGCCAATCAAGGTATCGTTACTAAAGAGATTACCATAATTAATACTGATCGATCCGTTGGTGCAAGAATTGCAGGGATTATTGCTAAAAAATACGGAGATTACGGCTTTAATGGGCAACTTAATCTTAACTTCAAAGGCAGTGCAGGACAGAGTTTTGGTGCTTTCAATATTCAAGGCATGAATCTTCACCTTGAAGGGGAAGCCAATGACTATGTTGGTAAAGGTATCAATGGCGGTTCTATCGTTATTGTACCCCCTAAAGAGTCCATTTTTGAGGCATCGGAAAACGTAATTTTAGGCAATACTTGCTTATACGGTGCAACTGGTGGTGAATTATACGCCAATGGAAGAGCTGGAGAGCGTTTTGGGGTGCGTAACTCTAATGCTACGGCTGTCATCGAAGGTGCAGGAGATCACTGTTGCGAATACATGACAGGAGGCTTAATCGCTGTCTTAGGAAGCGTAGGGCGTAACGTGGGTGCAGGGATGACAGGGGGCTTAGGTTATTTTCTTGATGAAGAGGGCAATTTTGAAGCAAAAGTTAACCCTGAAATCGTCAAAATTCAGCGTATTTGCACCCCTGAAGGTGAGGCACAATTAAAAGAATTAATCACTAATCATGTCCATAAAACAGGTAGTAAAAAAGCTCAATTAATCTTAGATAATTGGGTTAATTATGTACCGAAATTTTGGCAAGTTGTTCCTCCTTCGGAAGCAGAAAATCCTGAAGTTAAGGCTCAAAAAGAGTTAACTACTGTGTAATTTAATTTGATTTTGGTGGGCTTTGCCCACCCTACTTTTATGATTAACTGCTTTCTGAAAATTTAGAATAGTTTTTATGTTTATATTAAAGATCTTGATTTAATTGTTATTAATGGAAACATTGATTAATATAATTACGTCTATCTGTTAATGGTTTTTTTGTTCAAAATTTATACATAGTTGTGGAAATTTGAATATATACTAGGTGAACTATCATAAGTTAGAATAATTATTTATTTTCTGAAAAATAACATACAATCAATTACTCAATGTCAAAAAAAGAATATAAAATTTTAATTGTTAATCAATTTTTTCCTCCTGATTATGCCGCCACAGGACAATTAATTGAGGAATTAGCCACCGCTATTAGTAAAGAAGATCTTAAAGTTAGAGTCTTTAGCGGACAACCGGGCTACGCTTTTGATACGAATCAAGCACCAAGAGATGAAAAAATGGGCAAAGTTCATGTCAGACGAACAAGAACTGCTCAAATGTGGCCTCAACGTATTAGAGGTAAAGCGGTTAACAGTTTTTTATTCTTTTTACGCGCTTTTATTCATACTGCTCGTTATCAAAAAGGTGATGATTTACTAATAATAACTACTGCACCAGCTTTTATGACTTGGTTAGGTTATTTTGTTTATGTAATTTGGAAGAAAAAATATGTTTGTTTAATTTATGATTTATATCCTAATGTTATAACCGCATTAAAAGTTCTACCTGAAACGAATATAATTGTCAAGTTATGGAATAAATTAAATCATCAAACATGGACTAATGCTCAAGAAATTATTGTCTTATCAAGCACCATGAAAGAGCTTATATTAGAAGCCTGTCCAAAAGTAAGTAATAAAATTTCAATTATTCATAATTGGGCTGATGGAGATACCATTAAACCCATTAAAAAAGAAGATAATTGGTTTGCTCAACAATATGGTTTAGATAAAAAATTTACGATTCTTTATTCTGGTAATATGGGACGTTGCCATGATATGGAAACTATTATTGAAGCGGCTTATATTCTCAAAGATTATCACAATTCTATTCAATTTGTCTTTATCGGTAGTGGCCCTCAACAAGAAGCAATTAAAGAGAAAATTAATGGTTTAGAATTAGATAATATTTTATTTCTTCCCTATCAAAAAAAAGAAGATTTACCTTATTCTCTAACGGCTTGTGATGTTTCCTTAATTTCAATGGCTCAAGGAATGGAAGGAATTGTAGCTCCGAGTAAACTTTATTCTACTTTAGCCGCAGGAAACGCCGTGGGGGTAATTTGCCCTGAAAGATCTTTTTTGAAACAATTAGTTGTGGATGCTCAATGTGGTGAAAGTTTTACAAATGGAGACGCCCTAGGATTGGCTAATTTCTTTTTAAAATTAAAGGAAGATAGTTCACTTTGCGAAAAAATGGGATACAATGCTAGACAATATTTTTGTAATCACTTTACTAAAGACATCGCTATTAATAAATATCTTGACGTTATTGATAATATTCGTAGAGAATCATCTTTAGAATTGATTACTAGATAATTATTATTAACAATTTATTATGTTTAAATCAGCTTTTTATAAAACACTATGGACTCTTTTTTTTGTAAGTTTTTCCCCCCCAGTATTTGCTCAAGAATCTAATGCAAGAAAGCCTTTAATTCCTTTATCTCCCCCTAAAAATACCCCTGTAAATATTACGTCACCACCATCTACTATTAATACCCGTCAAGAATTTCCTTATACTCTTGATGCTGGGGATATTATTTCTCTTGATATTTTCAATGTTCCTGAATATAGTCGAGAATACCCTGTTTTAGTGGATGGTACTATTAATTTACCTTTGATTAATCGTATTTCTGTGGTGGGATTAACTTTAGCTGAAGTGGAATCTATCATACGTCAAGAGTATTTAGATCAAGGATTATTACGAGATCCCATTGTTAGTATTAATTTAACCGCTCCTCGTCCGATTATGGTGGCTATTGTGGGGGAAATTAGAACTCCCGGTTCTTATTTTGTTCCTTTTGAGGGTATTCCTACAGATAAGGGTAGAAAATTTCCTAGTCTCATTAGTGCTTTAAAATTAGCTAACGGAATTAATGCCTCCGCTGATACTCGTCAAGTCAAAGTTATTCGTAATTATAAAGGTCAAGAATATACTATTGCTATTAATTTCTGGGATTTTCTCGAACAAGGGGATTTAAAACAAAATATTCTTTTACGAGATGGCGATCGCATAATTATTCCTAGTGCTGCAGAATTAAATCCTACAGAAGTATTAAGAGTCGCTACTGCCAATTTTTCCGCTAATTTAAGTATTCCCATTACCGTTAGCTTAGTAGGTGAAGTTAATCGTCCCGGTCCTTATACTTTAACAGGAGATGACGTGAGATCTAATAACTTAAATGATCAATTAAATTTTCAAAGTAATACAGTTATTCGAGATCAACAAGTTTTAGCAGGAATTCCCACCGCCACAAGGGCAATTAAAACCGCAGGAGGCTTAACGGCAAAAGCAGATATTAGAAATATTGAAGTAAGACGTACTTTACCATCAGGACAAGAACAAGTCATCAAAGTAAATTTATGGGAATTTTTACAAACGGGAAGATTTACCGATGATTCTTTATTGCAAAACGGCGATCGCATTTTTGTACCTACAGCAAAATCTATAGAAGATAACGAAGCGCGTCAAATAGCCGTAGCCAGTTTTTCTCCTAATCGTATTAATGTTAGTGTAGTAGGAGAAGTGAAAAAGCCTGGTTTACAAGAACTACCGCCTAATGTTAGTTTACAACAAGCCTTATTACAAGCTGGAGGATTTGATAATCGTCGAGCCCGAGAAGCCACCGCTCAATTAATCCGACTTAATCCTAATGGTACAGTAACAAAACGTACTATCAAAGTGGACTTTAATTCACCATTGAATGAAGAAAATAATCCTCCTTTATTAAATAATGATGTAATATTTATAGAACGTTCTGGATTAGCGGTAGCAGGAGATGCCACTTTTGCTGTACTTAATCCCTTTACTCAGATTATTAATTTAATTGGAAATGCTGTATTAATCTTCGATAGACTCAATAATAATTAAGTTTATAAATAGATATTTATCGAATTTTTTAAAAAGTTTTAAAATAAATTTAATCTTAACTTTTATTAATAAAATAAACTTGAATTTTTAAGATGGAAGAACTATTAATATATATCAAAATTGTTAAAAGAAGATGGCCTTTTGCTCTGGTTACATTTATGGCGGTATTTTACTTTTTAGGTTATCAAAGATCTAAAGAAACAGTACCTCTTTACCGTGCTACAGGGACAATTATTTTTGATCAACAAACCGCTACTATTACTGATCCATTTTCTTTAGGAGGACAGAATAAATTAACTAATGATTTAGTGTTAATAAAATCAGAATCTTTAGCCGAAAAAGTCAAAAAAGATTTAGAATTTTCCTTGGAAATGGATACGAAAAAACTTCTTCAAAATTTAGTAGCAATTAATCCAGAAAAAAGTGACGTAATTCAGTTATCTTTTACCGATGAAGATCCAAAAAAAGCCTCTGAAATTGTTAACGCTTGGATTAATAATTATGTGCAATTAGATAAAGATCAAAAAGTTTCTCAAACTAAAGAATTAGCCAAATTTTTAGAAAAACAAATTCCCGAAAGTCAAAAATCTTTAGAATCAACAGCAGAAAAACTGAAAAATTTTAAACAAGATAATCGTATTTTAGATATTACCGCAGAAGCCACTTCTACCATTACTATTATTAGCCAATTAGATAGTCAAATCGCTACTATTCAAGCTGATTTAGCTGCTCAAAAATCTCGCCGAGATTCTCTGAAACAAATTTTTTCGGTAGATGCTCAAAGTGCTATTACTTCTAGTTTTGTGAGTGAATCTCCTATTGTTGCTTCTTTAGTTAAACAAATTGAAGAAATTAAAACTAAAATTGAACAAGAAAAAGTCCGTTTTGGCGATCGCCATCCCCAAGTAATTACGTTACAAAAACAAGAAGCAGTTTTACAAGAACAATTAGCAAAATATGCACAAAATACTAATATTCAAGGAAACTTACCACAAAATTTAGAAGGTATTTATCAACCGGGTACAACCCAAAGTACATTATTAGCAGAATATGCCACTACAGAAAGACAAATACAAAGTTTAGAAGCTCAATTAAGTTCATTAAAAGATCTCATTAATGTGTATCGACAAAGAGTTGATGTACTTCCTAATTTAGAATTTCAACAACAACAATTACAACGGGAATTAACCGCTAGAAGTGATGTATTACAGAACTTAATTAAAAATTATCAAGATGCTCAAATTGCCATCAATAATACCCAAGGAAATATTCGTTCGGCAGAATTAGCAACCATACCCAAAGAAGCCGCTATTAACCGTCGATTAAGTTATTTATTTCAAGGTTTTTTGGGGGGTATTCTTGCAGGTTCTATAGTAGCTTATTTAGTCGAAAAACTAGATCAAAAAGTTAATAGTATTGAACAGGTTAAAGAATATTTTGAGCAACCTGTAATGGGTAAAATACCTGATTTTAATCGACGGAAAAAAGATGAAATTAAAAGTAATTTACCGACAAGAGATAACCCTTCTTCTCCTATTAGTGAGAATTTTCGGGCGCTTTGTACCAGTATCAACTTTATGACAAATAATGATAAACCCTTAAAAGTCATTACTATTTCTAGCTCGGTAGCAGGGGAAGGAAAATCGACTATTGCGGCAAATATCGCCGTGGCTGCGGCAGGATTAGGTAGTAAAGTACTGTTAATGGAAGCCGATTTACGCAAACCGGGGCAAAGAAAAATATGGGAAAATATAGATAAAAAAGCAGGTTTAAGCGATTTATTACATAGCGATGGACAATCGGAATTATCTGAGTCTGTTGTGACGGTAATGCCCAATTTAGATATTTTACCCGCAGGAAACACTAAATCTAATCCTGTAGCCTTAATTGGTTCTGCTCAAATGGTACATTTACTAGAAAAAATCAGAGATGAATATGATTTAGTGATTATTGACGCACCTCCTGTTAGTGTAGCGGCTGATGCTCAAATTTTGTCAAGAATGAGCGATGGAATGTTGATGGTTATAAGACAAGGAAAAGCTACCAATTCGATTTTAGCTAATGCCGCTGAATCCTTATTACAAGCTGAGGTTAATGTTTTGGGTATATTATTAAACTGTTTCACCTCTGACAGTGATAGTTACTATTATTACTATAATTATTCATACTATTACGATAAAAAAGACAAGAAAAAAAGTAAATTATTTGGTTAAAAATATATAAATATAAAAGTTTCATTGATTAATACTGCATAAAATTAGTTTTCAAGACTGATAAATGGATATATAGACATTTTGATCATCCGACTTAGATAAATATATTAGTCGTAAAAGACTAAACATGGTATAAACATAAACGCATAATTATGTAGGCATTAGGTAAGCAATAATCATGATATTTATTCTCTAAGTCGGATTTTTTTATCTCTTTTTCAGAAATAAATTTGCAAAAAATGTAGTTAACCTAACATCATATTTACTATTATTACAATATAATTGAAATTAATGTCAATGAAATCAGTTTAATTATAAGATTTTATGCTGAGACATAAAGTTATGACGAAAATAAAAATAGTCGTGGCAAATATGGGAGAAAGTAAATCTTTCTTTAGGGGCATAACACTTATAGAATTATTAATAGCCATAGTGGTTGGGAGTATTGTCTTAACGGCGGCAGCTAGTGGAATGATTAATTTATTAACAGTAAATAACAGTATAGAATCAAAAACTATTCGTAATGCTGGGTTAGTAAAAGCATTAGCTTATATTCAAGATGACATTAAAAGGGCAAAATATATCACGGCAGAAAAAGCTACATCTGGTGGTAATTGTAATTCGTTAGATATTGATTCTGGTGATTGTTTAGTTTTAACTTATCCTGATAATACACCTTTAAGAGTGGGATGTGATGGCGTTACTCCCACAATTTATTATGGATTTAAAGATATTAGTAATAACAAAAATGAAATTTGGCTTAAACCGGGTATTCTGAAAAGAAAAATTATTTGTACTAATGGTAGTGTGGGTAATTGGATTGTTATTGCTGATGGGTTATTAGGCAAAAAAGAAGTTAATCTCATCACAACATTGATTAATAATCCCGATTTTTGTACTCAAGATAGCATTAAATGGACAGGAAATTTAACAGTTTATGGTGAAGGAGGATTTAGATTTTGTTTGCAGGAGAGTCATAATCAAAATAGATTGGCAAGAATTTTTTTATATGGACATATTATTAACGATAAACCCATTAGTTTAAGTACTATCATTTTTACAAGAAGCCAATAGATTTTAACTCATATCTTGCACCCCATTGACTGGTTAGGAGGAGTAATGAGTAAGAAGTAATGAGTAATGAGTTTCAGAATTGATACTAACCGCTATAAAATTGATTACCTCACTTTAGAGTATTAAGTATTTTTGTTCTGGTGCAAGATCTCAGTTTAAGATAAAATAAAAAAAACCGTTGAAAAGTGAACTAACTAATGAAAAACCTTGCCCAGTTGTTGACTTGGTTAAAAGAATCTACCGCTATCGGTATTTTATCAGATGAAATTCTCAGGGCGATCGCATCTTTATTGGAAAAAATTTCTTTTGGGGAAAATGAAATCATCACTACAGAAAATCAACCCATTGAAAGAGTATATATTGTAGAAGAAGGTCAACTTCAAACTCAAGGAAATAACGAAAATTATTGTTTAATTTCAGGTTCAATAATTAATCTCAAAGAATTATTATTACAACAACCAGCAAAAAATACCATTAAAAGTTTAACTCAAGTAAAATTATGGTATCTTTCTAGTGTCAATATTCAAAAATTAGTGGCACAATATCCGCAAATTAGTCAAATATTTACCCAAAAATTAGCCCAAGAAGTTGCTAACTTATCTTCTCAATTGAGCTTTGAGCAAGAAAGACAAACCATATTACGACCATATTTAATTACCAAAGCCAAACGAGGAATTGTTGGCAAAAGTCGCTATGCCGTCAGAATCAGACAACAGGTAAAAAATGCCACAGAAGATCGTAAACCAGTTGTAATTTTTGGTGAACAAGGATTAGAAAAAGATAACCTAGCGGCTTTAATTCATTATAGTTCGCCTGATCGCCGAGAGCCTATTATAAAAGTTAATTGCGCAAAATTACAAGCTAGTGGAGCAGAATTATTTGGACGAGAAGGAGGAAAATTAGGTTTAATTGAAGCATTAGGAAACGGTACTTTAATTTTTAATAATATTCAAGATTTACCGCCAGAATTAAATGATGACATTTTACAACTTTTAAAACATAAAACTTATACCCCTGTTAATCGCTCTGATAATAGTAATAAATCAGTCAAAATCTGTCAAGCTCGTCTCATATTTATTAATGAAAAAGCCATTGCTAAAATTAATAATACCGTCACTCATTTAATTAAAGTGCCTCCTTTACGAGTCAGAAAAGCTGATTTAGAAGATCAAGTAAACTACTATATCAGTTTAATTTCCCGTAACCGCAGAGTTAATAAACCAAAAATAACTCCTGAAGCCTTACGCCGACTTCAAGGCTATGATTTTCCCAATAATTTACGAGAATTAGAAAACCTCATTGAAAGGGCGATGGTACAACTTTCTGGTTGTAATGAATTAACGGAAGAAATTATCTGGCAATCTCGCAATAAAAAGCAACAATTTCGGTTTAATTTACTTAATGCCTATCCTAAATTGCGTAGTTTTCTCCGAAGTCCTTGGTATCCAGATCGTATCAATTATGCCTTTACTTTAATCATTTTTGCTTTTATTGTCGGAATTTTATTTTTAGCCCCACAAAATCGTCAGGAAAACTTCGCTCTTAACCTTTTTTGGGCATGGTGGTGGCCTTTAATTTTAGTATCCTTTCCTTTTGTCGGTAGGTTGTGGTGTTCTTTTTGTCCCTTTATGATTTATGGGGAAGTTACACAAAAAATTTCTTTATGGCTATTCCCTAGACAATTAAAATCATGGCCCAGACAAGAAGCTGAAAAATGGGGGGGATGGTTTTTATTTGGATTATTCACCTTGATTATATTATGGGAAGAGCTTTGGAATTTACCTAACACTGCCTATCTTTCTGCTTGGTTATTACTCTTGATTACCGCAGGAGCTATGATCTGTTCAACTATCTTTGAAAGACGCTTCTGGTGTCGTTATTTATGTCCCATCGGAGGCATGAATGGTATGTTTGCTAAACTTTCCATGACGGAATTACGAGCCCAACAGGGAACTTGTTCCGCAGAATGTACTACTTATCAATGCTATAAAGGTGGAGTGCAAAAAGGAGAAGGATTAGAAACCCTTGGTTGCCCTTTATACTCCCATCCAGCGCAATTGCAGGATAATCGAGATTGTGTATTATGTATGACTTGCTTAAAAGCCTGTCCCCATCGCTCAGTCACTTTTAATCTTCGCCCTCCTGCTATTGAATTATGGACAACTCATCAACCTCGTAATTATGAAGTAGCATTATTATTTCTCCTATTAAATGCCGTTTTTCTGCATAAATTGCCTGAAATTAATCTCTTTTTCCGTTTATCCTTAGATTTGACTCAATTTTGGCTACATTCAGCCATGGCGATCGCCGTTTTAATTTTACCGATGATTTTACCCTTGATGGGGTACAGCATTATAAAGTTAATTTGTCAAGTTAAAAATATACAATGTCGTGGTTTTATGGAATTAGCCTATGGTTATTTACCCTTAGTGTTGTGTGCAAATTTAGCCTACTATCTACATTTAGGTTTAGGAGAAGCTGGGAGAATTTTACCAGTAGCTTGGGCAACTTTTGGCTTAGATGGTAGTAGTTTACCGATTTTTGTGGCTCATCCTGCCGTTATTACATTTTTACAAGGAATTACCATTATTTTCGGTGTTATCCTCGCAGTTATTCTCAGTCAAAAAATTTCTCGTCAATCCATTAAAACATTATTTCCGCAACATTTTTCAACAATTATTTTTGGTATTCTTTTTTGGGTAATTATTTAATTTTTTTTCAGTAATTAAAAAGAATTTTACGATAAATCAATAGTTTCTACTATCCAATCTTCCGAAGATAAATCAGCAGTTTCCATAGCTTTTTGACAGAAAGAATAAATGTCTTTTGAAGATAATTGAACTTCAACAAAAGCACCATTTTTAAGTTGACGATTACAGCGTAAATCTTTCTCATCCCATGCCAAAAAACGAGGAAATTGCTCCATTATTTCTTTAAATTTTTCTGGTTCAGAATCTGCTAAAATGTTTAGTGTCGTTTCTAAAACATCTCGCCAACTTTTGACAGAATATTCCTCTCCAAAAAGTCGTAAAATTTTAGGAATAGTACCCGTAACGTTACTTTTTATTAAAACAGGTTGAGATTTATCACCAAAATATGACCATATTTTAAGACATTTTTCAACTAATAATCTTGCCCTTTTTTCTATGTCTTCTCTTTGCCAATAATTAACGGTAGTGAAATATTTATTTAACTCTAAATGACTCTCTTTTAAGGCTTTTTGTTTATTAATAAAAGTATCATTAGAAAGTTCAGAATTATAAGCAGTTAAAGTTAAATTGCCTAAAGAATGTATCAATAAATTATAAGTAATATCTGAATCTTCACCTAAATAATTTTTCCACCAATCACTTAAAGTTTGAGGCATAATATGTTCAATAGTTAGATTATCAAAAGATACTTTTTCTTTATGCTCGAAAGATTCTTCTAAAGACTCTAAAATAAGTTTAGCTTTTTCTGAACGATTGCCACCATAAAGTTTTACTTCCATTAATCTAGTTTTAAAATCATCATCTTGAGGGTAATTTTGATTTTGTAAACTTAACTTTAATTGTTGTAAAAAAGTACGAGAAGATAAATTAATTTCTTTCCTTATTTGAGAATATAATGTTGCAAAAATACGATTTAATCCTCTAGTTTGAACATTACAAATAAATCTTCGTAAAAGATAATTTTCAATAATTTTAAAAATATTAATTAACTCTTCTTCATTAATAAAATTAGTTTTCCATCCATGATAGCAATTCAAAATAAAAGGATAAACAGTTTTAACATCTAAACGTTTAAGACGATATAAATATTTTCTGATTAAAGGATTTTCTTCTAAAGTTGGATTAAGAATAATAGCATAATATTTACTAAATCTAAATAAGTCTTTTAAATAAGAAAGTGTTTGAGCTCTATTAACCTTATTCTTAAGATAAAAATAAATCTCATTTTGATTAATAATAACTCCATTTTTTGTTAAATAATGACGAATAAAATCCGTTAAATTTTCCCCTAAAAGACGTTGCATAGGTAGCCAATATTGACGATAAATTAAATCTTGTTCATCCTCATTTATTTGCATAAAGAAATAATTACGAATCAAGTCAGCTTGAGTTAATGGCTTTCCTTTAGCATTAAGACTTTCAAATACCAGATAAGGATTATCATCTTTACCTAATAAAATTCTTACCACAATTAAGCTATTACAAATAATATTTTTTATTTTCTGTATTTCTAAATCTTTTCTTTGCTTAATTTTCTTTTCAAAGAATAAATAACAATCATTAATATTATTAATATTTTTGTCAATATTTGACTCTCTTTTAACTATATTATAAAAAGATTTTCTATCAACTTGAGTCGGATTTAATTTAAAATAATCTGATTCTTTACTATAAGCATTTACCAAAAAACGATCATTAATTTCTGCCGCTAATTGAAGACTATCTAAAGAAGTAGCTTTATCTCTTAAAACAGCTAACAAAATAAAGATAGTAGTTAATCTTTGTTGCCCATCAATTAATAAAAATTTAGTGACACCTTCGGGTAAAGATTCCGTTTGCATTGTCACAATTGAACCCATAAAATGAGGGTATAAATTATCACTATAATAAAGTTCTATAATATCTTCCCACAACAATTCCCAATGAGATTTTTCCCAACTATAAGAGCGCTGAAATAAAGGAATAACATATTGTTTTGTACCTTCAATAATTTCTTGTAATTTAGTCTCAGAGGCTTGCATTTAATCTTGATGTTAATCTACTTTTAGATTATTGTATAACATTATGAAGTTACTCAAGAAAAAATACTCTAATTAACATTAACTGACAAAGGAAATATTTTTTAAAATAAACCCCGACATCCCCAGCTTTTTTCCCTCAGAACTAAGCAAGAGAAGGAGGCCAAACTCAGATATAATCATGGAAGATTATTCTAAACCCCATTGATGTTTAAGCACATCTTTATACATATTTTCTCTAACTAACATTTCCTCATACAATTTAACTAAAAAATCCGTTGCTTGTTCTCTGGTCATTTGTGCTACCTGAGATTGAAAAGAACGTAAATTAAATTGTTGTTCAAGAGATAATTCCATTGAATTAGACATAATCTTAGATTCTCCTTTACTTTAGGACTAAAACTTGTTATTCTTATTTATTGGTAAGCTATGAGACTTTCCTTATCTAAAATAACTACTTTAATGAATATCACAGCAGAATTTGATAAACTGCTCATTTTGAACAATGAGTATAAATACCTATTATTGTTTAGTAAATTTAGGTATTAAAAAAATTTATCAATATTAATCATAACAAAAGTTAACAAAAAGTTAGAGTTGTGATAATATTTAAGCAATAGATATAACCCATAACATTCTCCATTAAAGAAAAATCAAATTAAATTCTTATAATAAAATTGATAGCACAGCAGTCAATGATCTTAAAGTCTTCCTCTAATGGTGAGACAAATTATAAAATCAAAGATATAGAGTTAGTTACTCCATTAAAAGGTTTGACTAGCTAGTTTGTGGTGAAAAATAAGAGTTAATCTGTGATAACTTTATAAATCTTAAGAAAAATAATCAAATATAAAAAACGGGAGGAAAACTCGATGTCAGTACGTTTATATGTCAAATTACCTAAAGCAGAATTAGAAAAAGAAGGCTTTGAAAAAATGTTCAGTGAATTTGAACCCTCTTTTACCACTAAACTAATTAAAGAACGTAAAAAAAATGAATGTCGTGGTTTTGGATTTGTTACCGTGCCCACCGATGAAAATGCTGACGAATTTATTAGTAAATATAACGAGCAAGTTTTTTATTACAATGGAGAACCTTTTAAAGACGAAAACGGTGCTGATTTTATCTTATTGATTGAAAAAGCATTACCACGCACTAAAGGAGAATCTGGGGAAACAGAGCAAGGAAATCAAGGGGAAAAAACCGATAATGTTGAAGCTAGTGACACTGAATCCACTGGAGAAAATGTTGCTGCGTTGGAAGTAGAAACCGCTAAACCAACTCGCCGAGAAGCCCCTAAAAAAGCTAAAAAAGCTAAGAAAACTCCCAATAAAACTAAAACAGATAGAACTATCTCTGTATCTGATTCAGTACAACCAGATCCTCGTTGGGCAAATGAGTTAAGTAAACTGAAAGAAATGTTTGCTAGTCAAACGGCTAATTAATTTAAAAAATCTTTATCTTTAGATGCCTTGCTCTGTTTTTCGGAGTAGGGTTTTTTTGTGATAATTTATCTGTTTTGTTCAAAAAGAGAATCGACGACTTTCCTTGTTTCGTCTCGACTCTCTTTTTGGTTCACTCCCCACTGGTAATGAATATAAACCATGTTTTAATTTTTGTCAATACTTTAGTCAAAATTACTCTCAAAATGTTAAAATTAATACCATTAAAACCTTATTACTGCTTATGTTTAACCTTATTTTTTCCGAGCAGTTTTTAGAGCATAAAACTGGTAGGTATCATCCCGAATCACCTCAAAGGTTGGTGGCTATTCGACAAAAGCTATTAAATTCTTCTTTGAAGGATAAATTACAATGGCAAGAACCTACGGCTGTAAATGAAAGTATTGCATTTTCATGGGTAGAAAAAATCCACGATAGCAATTATATTGAAAGAGTTAAAACCATAGCAAAAAGAGGGGGAGGGAAGTTAGATGAAGATACCCCTGTTTCTGCAAGAAGCTATGATGTGGCTTTACTAGCGGTTAGTGCGTGGTTAGATGGGGTTAATTTAGTTTTAAGGGAAAATCAACCTTGCTTCATTTTAGCACGTCCTCCTGGACATCATGCTACCTGTAATATAGGTATGGGTTTTTGTTTATTTTCTAATGCTGCCATTGCGGCTAACTACGCTTTAACTCAAAAAGGTGTTAAAAAAGTTGCAATTTTAGATTGGGATGTACATCATGGGAATGGTACAGAAGAAATTATAGCTGATAATCCAAATATAATTTATTGTTCATTACATCAATATCCTTATTATCCGGGTACAGGAAAAGAAACAGATAAAGGTTATTATAATAATGTGTTAAATATTCCTTTATTAGCAGGAAGTACTATTAAAGAATATGAGTTATATTTTCAAGAAAAAGTGATTCCTTTTCTAAGCAAATTTGAACCTGATTTGTTAATAATTAGTGCTGGATATGATGCTAATCATGATGATTTTTTAGCTGGAGTTTCCTTATTTCCACAAGATTATTATACCTTAACTAAATATTGTTTAAAAGTAACAAAAAAAATTGTTTTTGGTTTAGAAGGAGGATACCATTTACAAGCCTTATCAGAATCTATTGAGCAAACTATTCTCGCTTGTTTATAATATAGGTAAACATCAGGTTTTAGGTTTGATAGTAAACATTAGCTTTTTTACTAATAAAAGTTTCAGGCTTTCCTACAGTAGTTATGACAAATTAATAGAAAATAATTAATGTAAACTTTAATCAGTATGGCTTTAAGTATTTTAAAAATGCAATTATTATAAATTAACAGTTTGAATTTAACCTAATACCTGATACCTGACACCTTTTTTTAGACATAATTTATCCTATTGAAAGTGTAGAGCCAAGTTTCATTTTTTATAAGCATACTCTTATTATTTAACAAAGCTATCATCAAAGAGTAATTTTTCCGCATCATCACCTACACGGATGGTAATTTCCGAGTCAATATCTCCTGTGGAAGAAGATTCTAATTCACCAAAATTAAGGAGATTTTTTAAAGTTTTTGCAGACTCATAATCCCCTTTTTGGACAATAATTTTTGTCACGGAAGTGGGATAAGGAGAATTATTAGAAATATAAACATTTTGGTATTGATTTTCTTCTAAAAATAAGGCTAATTTTTTCGCTAATTCAGGATTAGATGTTGAGTTTTGAATGGCTATTCTAATATTTTGAGAAGATTGGTTATTTTCAGGTAAAGAAGATTCAGAAGTGAGGAATTTTTCAATTATTTGAGATTTATTTTCCTCAGAAATTAGCCAATAACTAAGGCGATATTCTGTAGGATAACTAGCTCTACCGGGTAACATGACCATCCGAATATCCTGTTTATCTAAACTTAAACTGTAAGCCACAAGGCTAAAGATTTCTTCTTGGGTTAAATCTGAATCAACTTCTTGTTGTAATAATTTTAATCCTTGAGGAATTTTAAACATTGCTTGAGGAGATTGTAATTTTTCTCGCAATGCTTTTAAGAGTATTTGTTGTCTTTGAACTCTACCAATATCTCCTAGGTTATCATGACGGAAACGAGCAAATTGTTCAGCTTGATTACCATTTAAAGTTTGTTTTCCTTCCTTTAAATCAATATACAATCCCTGAGTTTGATCAGTATATCGCATATCCATAGGCACATAAACTTCAACACCGCCCATTAAATCGATTAAATCTTTAAAGGCGTTGGTGGTAACTCGAATATATTTATCAATGGTGATACCGTCTAAATTTCCTTCAATAACTTCTTTGGTAAAAGGAATACCACCTATGGCATTAGCGCTATTAATTTTATCATAACTACCGTTAGGTAATCTCACACGACTATCCCTGGGGATGGAAAGAATTTTCAAGGAATGATCTTGAGGCTCGAAACGTACTAATAACATTGTGTCACTACGTCCAGAAAAACGAATTTCAGGATTTTGTTTACTATCAGCCACTCGATCAATACCCATCACTAAAATATTAACAGGTTCTTTTAATTGTTGCGCAAAAAGAGAACTTAAACCAAAATTTTTGAAGCCTTGGAGTTTTTCTAAAACTGGGTTAATATCGATAGAAATTGGGCTTTTTAAAGCAACAGTCATACCAATAAAACCAGAAATAGCGGCAGTGACAGTGAAACATCCTCCCCAAATAAACCCTTGAAATAACGGTGATGATGGTTTTTTCGAGGTAGATTTTCTTTTGCCTTTAGAGTTATGAGATTGACTAGCGGATTTATTTTTCAATTTCACCATTAATTTATTCGGTTTTGATCTCTAATATTGATAGCATAATCTTTGATTAATTGTTTACTTATTATCTCTTTTATTGGGAAAAAAATTATGACAACAACATTTGTACCAGTTATTTTAGCTGGAGGAAAAGGTGAAAGATTTTGGCCTCTTAGCCGACTACACAATCCAAAACAGTTTCTTTGTCTCGATGGTAGCGGAAAAAGTTTATTGCAAAACACGGCTAATCGTTTATTATCTTTGGCAAATGGTTGGGAAAACTTATTAGTTATTACTTCGGAGTTGTTAGCTGAAGGAGTTAAACAACAATTACCTTTTTTACCCGTAGATAACATTTTAGTTGAGCCTATAGGTAAGGATACCGCACCTGCGGTTACATGGGCAAGTTTAGAGGTTAAATCTCGTTATGGTGAAGATGCTATTATCGGCTTTTTCCCTGCCGATCATTATATTGGTAATCAAAATGAATTTGAAAAAATAATTAACGCTTCCATCAATTTTGCCATAGCTAATGATGCTATTGTGACATTAGGCATTAAACCAGATTATCCTAGCACGGGTTATGGTTATATTGAGCAAGGAAAAGAAAAAGCAGAAATTAATAATTTGCCGATATATAAAGTAAGTCGCTTTGCGGAAAAACCTAACGAAAAAACAGCTAAAGAATTTATTGCTACAGGTAGATATAGTTGGAATAGTGGAATGTTTATTTTTAAGACAGAAATTGTTTTAAAAGAATTAGCTAATTATGCACCACAAATTTTAATTCCGTTACAGGAGAAAGGAAAATTAGCCTATGAAGATTTAGCCAAAATTAGCATCGATTATGCCTTAATGGAAAAAACTACCCTTGCTTATGTAATTCCTGCGGATTTTGGTTGGGATGATTTAGGGGATTGGAATGCTTTAGAAAGAATGTTAACTCCTCAAAATAGTAATGTAGTGATAGGAAATCATATCAGTCAAGACACAAAAAACTCCATTATTTATAATAACCAAAAAGAAGAAGTGATTATGACCATCGGTTTAGAAGATGTCGTGATAGTTAGAGAAGGGAATGCAACGTTAGTAGTTAATAAAAATAAAACTCAAGACATCAAAAAAGCCTTACAAATTTTACAACAAAAAAAAGATAGTCAAAATTTTCTGTAAATTAATCAAGAATAGGATAAGATTGTATCTCAAGTTAAAATCATATTAACTTAAAAACAAAGAAACTTCGATAATTATGATAGAAACCTATAAGTATTAAAGCATTTAGGAATTATATACTTTAATAAAAATAACTAATAATCTTCGTTGTTTTTTGTCTGAATGCCTTTAAGAAAGTAAACATACAATTAATTTTGCCTACTTACTCATTAAGTCTCTTATCTGTTTATAAACTCCTAACTTTTAACCAATGGATATATCCCCTATCTTTTTGACTATCACTGTTTTGATTGTTGCCTTAATTGCCTTTATCGCCGAATGGTTACCAGTGGATTTAACCTCCTTATCCGTAGCGGTGGTATTGATGCTTTTAGGGTTAGTTTCTCCTAGTGAGGGAATTTCTGGCTTCGGTAATTCTGCTACTATCACCGTTATGGCGATGTTTATTCTTAGCGCTGGATTGACTAAAACTGGAATTTTAAATACTGTTAGGGATTGGTTAATAAAATTTGGAGGAAAAAATCCTAGTCAACAAATTTTTACCTTAGGAATGATTATTGGACCTATTAGTGCCTTTATTAATAATACCGCAGTGGTAGCGATTTTTTTACCCATTGTTGAGCAGTGGAGTAAACAAACAAAAATTTCTGTTTCTAAGTTATTAATTCCCATGTCTTTTTTAACCATATTAGGGGGATTAATTACTCTTTTAGGTACTTCTACAAACATTTTAGCTAGTGGTATTGCGGTACAATTAGGTTATAAAGAATTTAGTATTTTTCAATTTACCGCTTTAGGAATCCCCGTATTTCTAATTGGTTTAATTTATATTTCTTTAGCTGCACCTAAAATCTTACCCTCAAGAAAACCAGCAGGAGGAGAGTCTTTCAGTGAGGATTATGAGTTAAAAGAATATGTGAGTGAGATGATTATTCCTCCTAAATCTAGCCTAATTGGGCAAACTTTACGCAGTAGTGAGATTCAACGAAAATTTGACTTAGATATTTTAGAAATTATCCGTAATGATGAGCATTTTCCACCCCCTTTAGCTGATAAAGTTTTAGCATTAGGGGATATTTTATTAGTAAGAGGAAGTCGTAATAATTTACTTAATATTAAGGATGAAAGAGGAGTAGAAATATTAGCTGATTTTAAATTTAATTCTACTAATTTAGAAAAAGAAAATAATAATGAGGAAGAAAAAATTGCAGAAGTTTTAATATTATCTAATTCTCGTTTAATTGGTGCAACTTTAAAAGATTTACGCTTCCGTCAACGTTATAATTGTACAGTTTTAGCTATCAGAAGAGGGCAAGAGTTAATTAGGGAAAGATTAGGAAAAGTTACTTTAAAATTCGGTGATTTATTATTAATTCAAGCACCAAAAGAGAGTTTTATTGGTTTACAAACTACCAGAGAATTATTAGTTTTAGAAGAAAAAAATAGAGAAGGTTTAAGACAAGATAAAGCTTTAATTTCTTTAACTATTATTATGGGGGTAATTTTAATTTCTGCTTTGGATATTATTCCCATTTTAAGCGCTAGTTTAACAGGAGTTATTTTAATGGTAATTACTGGTTGTCTCAAACCCGGAGAAATTTATGGCACAGTGAGATGGGATATTATCTTTTTATTAGCAGGATTAATCCCCCTAGGAGTAGCTATGGATAATTCAGGCACAAATCAATGGTTAGTAGATAAATTATTATTAGTTGGTGGTAATTTGTCAGGGTATTGGATTTTAGTATTACTTTATTTTGCTACTTCTATGTTGACGGAAGTTTTATCTAACAATGCAGCAGTGGTTTTAATGATTCCTATTGCGGTTAAAATAGCAGAAAGTATGGGTTATGATGCTTTATCTTTTATGTATGTAGTAACTTTTGCCGCTTCTAATAGTTATTTAGCACCAATCGGCTATCAAACAAATACAATGGTATATGCCCCCGGTGGTTATAAATTTTTAGACTATACTCGTCTTGGCTTACCTTTGACTATAACTTTAACTCTAATAGTGCCTTTATTAATTATGAAAATTTATGGAATTTAAAATAATTAGGTATCAGGCTTCAGGTGTTAGAAATTAGAAAGGAAACGGGAATTAGAAAGAAATAAGGAATGCAAATAATAACTAATTGTCAATAATATAAAAGCGTTTTTTATCTTCATCAAAAAAGATACCATATTCTATAAGTTGATCACCTTTTGCTTTTAAAAAACTATCATAACCAGAGTATTTTATATACTCAGTTTTTTTTAGTCTTTGCCATACTTCTTGACGAGGTAAATAAACTCTTTTACTAATTTCTTCTTGGGATATATTTACAGGTATTTGTGGGGATAAAGTATTAAGATTATGTTGAGAAGAAAAAGAATCATTTGTTGGTGTTAATTGGGATTCTAATTTTTCGATTCTATCTAGGATTGGTTGTAGAGATTTATTAATGAGAATACTTATCTTGTCTTCAAAATTAACCTCCTCTTTTTGATAAATAATACTATTAAGAATAACTTGATTATTTTCTAGGCAAGAATCAATTAGTTTTTCAATAATAACTAGGTAGTCAACTTTATTTTTGATACACCATTCCTGAAATTTAAGTAATTTTTTATCGTCGATTTTCAAAGACTCTAAATCATTATTAAACATATTAAACTAACCTTTATTTATTTGCTCAACTAAATGAGTTAATTCTGGTATAATTAGTTTTTCTAAACCTAATTTAACTGCATTTTGAGAGCCGGGTAAGGAAAAGACTATTTTACCATTATACAACCCTGCTGTTGCTCTTGATGCTATAGCTCTTGAGGCTATTTCTTGATAGCTTAAATAACGGAAAATTTCCCCGAAACCATATAAGGTTTTCTCTAACATTTCACTAATTATATCATAGGTATTATCCCTTAAAGAAATACCAGTACCCCCTGAAAAAATAATGACGTTTAATGCTTTATTAGAAGCTAAATTTATCAATAAAGATTTTATCTGAAATGACTCATCTTTGATAATTTCATAATGAATAATTTTATGATTAGCATTAATCAACATTTTTTGGGCAATTTTACCACTCATATCTGTTTCAAAAGTGCGAGTATCGCTGACGGTAATAACGGCACAATTAACACTATTTATCTGAGAATATTGATGAGGAATAGGCATGACAATAAACAATAAAAAATTCGAGAAAATTTAGTCACTTTTATAATTTTATAAATAATTTATGACCGTTATATGTTAAAAATTAGAACAGGATAAAATGATGAAAAATATTAATTGTTAATTGTCAATTATGAATTATTAATTACTATTCAGATTTAGTAAAACCTAAGTCTTTTTCTTCAGCGTAGCGCTCCATAAAACGCATAAATCTATCCCATTCTTGAGGAGATTTCATTAAATAAATTGCTTCTATAGCTTTAGGTTCACCGTTGATAAATTTACATTTTACCTCACGAGTGATCAATTCTCCTTCTTCATCGGTCAAATACATTCCTGTAACTTCTTGAGTGTTACCGCCGTCTAGTATTTTTGAACTTTCAAAACGAAATGTTGCAGTACCATTGCTACCGTCACGAGAACGAGTTAACTTAACATCAGGGATAGATTCTTCTACTATGCCTTTGGCAAATTCAATTTTAGCCATTAATGATATTTCCTATGATTTTGATTAAACTATAACTTTACTTATTTTCTCATAACAGTGAATAATCAAAGTTAAAATTTGAGAATTAAAACAATAGTTACTTGTTAACTAATTATATAACCAATTAGTAATGTTAGAAGTAGAAGTACATTTAGAATTTAAAAAATTTTTGCGTCAGAAACCACATTGGGATTGGATACATAATTTAACCATGGCGAGAATAGTTGCTCGTGGGATAAGATTAAGAAAATCAACAATTATTCAAACTGGGGTAAATTATCTACAGTATTATCCTAGTTATTTAACTCCTGTTTTATTGTCTTCTGTTTCGGTTGTTATCGTTGTAAAAAAAGAAATTCAATCAATATTAGTTAAAGAAAAAATACCTTTCTTACAACAATGGCTAAATACAACAAAAATTGTTACTACTGAGTATCAACAAAATCTCGCTAAAAAATCTATTTTATATGTTATTAGTTATGATGATTGGTTAAATTTAGTTATTAATAATTTATTTGATAATGACATCATTACTATTATTGATGAAGCAGAAAATTTGCCTGATATAATTACTCAATATTTGACTCAAGAAATAACTTTTCAAGACTGGTATAGTTTACAGTTATTGTTTCCCCAATATCAAAATATTATTCGAGAAAATTTAGCAAAATTAACTAAATCAATTTATAGCCATCCTAAAAATCCTGATAATAGTTATTTGCTAGAGGAGGAAGAAATTATTATTATTGATAATTTATATAATGTCTTTCATCAACAAATAGAAAATAGCGAAATCTGCCAAAAATTTATAAATCTCAAACTATTTTTAGCTCAAAATGATAAGTATATTAATTATTTTACTACCCATAGAGAAAAAGGTTCTTTTAGTCTCAAATCCTCTCCTTTAGAGTTGAAATCTTTAATTAGTAATATTTGGCAGAATAAATCTTTAATTTTATTATCTAATTATTTAGAACAAAACAAATATCCTGTAGATTATTGTGAATATTTAGGATTAAAATTAGATACTTTTACTTGTTTAAAATTTTCTTTTGATATACAAAGTCAACATCTTAAACTCTATATTCCTCATAACTTTCCTTTCCCTAATAATCCAGAGTTTCAAAGTAGAGTTACTCAAGAAATTTTAGCCTTAGTTAGCAGTATAAAAATTAATCATCATCCCATTATTGTTATTATTGATGATGTACCTTTACAAGGGCAAATTACTTCTAATTTAGCCGCTTATTTCGGCTCAAGAGTGCAGTTAAATTCTTTAAATATAGGAAAAAATAGTATTCTTGTTTGTGATATAAAATTTTGGTTAAATTATCAATCTCAATTGCTAACACCAATATTATTAATCTTTGCTACTTTACCAATTCCACCCTTAGAAAATCCTCTAATTTCCGCACAAGTTACTCATTATAAAAATCAGAAGAAAGATTGGTTTCGTTTTTATTTATTACCATCTGCTATTAAACTTTTACAACAAGCGACTATTTCTATTAGAAAAAATCAAGGAGTTATAGCATTATTAGATAATCGAGTTAATTATCGTAGTTATGGTGTTAATATTTTACAATCTTTAGAGCCTTATGCTAAAATTAATTATCTTGATTTAGACTGGGTAAATCATTCTTAAAAATTAGTAATTTAAAATAAATTATCAACTATCAATTATTCTTAATGATTATTAAAATTGTCGGTATTGGCTTAGATGGTAAAAAAAGTTTAACTGATTCTGTCTTAGAAATTATTAATCAAGCTACGGTTTTAATCGGTGGCGATCGCCATTTAAAATACTTTAGTAATCATAGAGCAAAAAAGAAAGTAATTAATAACTTAGAAACAGTAATTAATGGGATAAAAAAATATCAAAAAAAAGGAGAAAATATAGTAATATTAGCTACAGGAGATCCTTTATTTTTTGGAATTGGTAGAATATTATTAAATAACTTTTTATGGGAAGAATTAGAATTTTATCCCCATAGTAGTTGTGTACAATTAGCTTTTAATAAATTAAAAATCCCTTGGCAAGATGCAAAATTTATTAGTCTTCATGGGAGAGAAATTGACTTATTAATCAAGGAATTAAAAAAAAGTTATGAAAAACTAGCGATATTAACAGATAAAGAAAATAATCCTTTAGTTATTTGGCAAATATATCAACAACTAAAGTCATCAATTAATTATGATTTTTGGTTATGTGAAAATTTAGGAAGTCAAGAAGAAAAAATAACAAAAATAGAAAAAGAAGACAGTATTAATTTAAACCTTATCTCCCTTTTAAATATGGTGGTTTTAGTGAGAAAAGAAATTAATAATTTTACCCTAGATTTAGAGAAATTACCGCTAATAGGATTATGTGATAAACTTTTTAAAACTTTTCCAGATCAAGAGGGATTAATAACAAAAAAAGAGGTAAGATTAATGATATTAGGAGCATTAGCTTTACAAGAAAAACAAATAATTTGGGATATTGGAGCTGGTACTGGTAGTGTATCAATAGAAATAGCTAGATTGATAAATAGTAGTAAAATTTATGCTATAGAAAAAACAACTATGGGAGTGACTTTAATTAAAGAAAATTGTCAAAGATTCCAAGTAAATAATATACAAGTGATTCATGATTATGCTGAAAAAATAATTAATAATTTACCTAATCCTCATCGTATTTTTATTGGTGGTAATGGAGGTAATTTAACAAATTTATTAGAGATAATTAAAACTAAAATAAATGATGAAGGAAAAATAGTGATTGCTTTAGCCACCATAGAAAACTTAAACGAAGCCTTGCAATGGTTAAAAAAAAATAACTGGCATTATGAGATTACTAATTTACAAATATCGAAGTCTTTAGCTATCGGTAAAAATACTCGTTTAAATCCTCTTAATCCCGTTAATATTATCACAGCAAATCCATTAATAAGTCGAGAAAAATAACTAACTATTCTCTGTACTGAATTAATATATACTAATTATAATAAATAAGGAAAAAATTATTATAAATGATATGTTAGAAAACCAAGAATTACCAGAAATTTTGGCATCCCGTTTATTTTTTCAAGGGAAAAAGTTTCAATTTGAAGTCAATAAATTAAGATTACCTAATGGAGTAGAAGGTGAATGGGAATGTATTCGTCACCCAGGAGGTGCTTTAGCAGTACCTGTTACCAATGATGGACAATTAGTGTTAGTGCGTCAATACCGTTTTGCGGTGAAAAATCGATTATTAGAATTTCCAGCTGGTACAATTGAACTAGGAGAAGAGCCAGAAATAACAATAAAAAGAGAAATTGGGGAAGAAACAGGTTATTGTGCTAATAAATGGCGTAATTTAGGAAAATTTGCCCTTGCACCCGGATATTCTGATGAGTACATTTATGTCTTCCTTGCCCAAGAGTTGGAAAAGTTACCCAATCCACCGAAACAAGATGATGATGAGGATATTGAAGTGGTGTTGATGAGTCCTTCGGAGTTTGAAAAATTAGCGATGACTGGTAATGAAATTGATGCTAAAACTATCAGTAGTTATTTTTTAGCCCGTCCTTTTCTGCTATAATTTTTCTAAAATAGGGTTATTATGTCCAAAATTACTCAAATAAAGATAAATCATCTTAAAATTATGGAAAAAAATTAAGTCAAAAAAACTAAAAAATGAGCATTAATTATCAACCTAAAGTTATCTTTTTAGATGCGGTAGGTACAATTTTTGGAGTAAAAAATAGTGTTGGTGATATTTATACTAAACTAGCGAAAAAGTATGGAGTAAATCGGGAAGCAGAAATAATTAATCATTATTTTTATCAAGCCTTTAAAAATTCTTCTCCCCTTGCTTTTGAGGAAGAAAATGAGGAAAAAATTAAAGATTTAGAATTTCAATGGTGGCAAAATGTGACTTATAAAACTTTCCATCAAAATGAGACTATTAATGATTTTACTGATTTTAATACCTTTTTCATCGAACTTTATAACTACTTTAAAACCAGTCAACCTTGGGTTATTTATGATGATGTTATACCTAGTTTAAATCAATGGCAAAAACAAGGAATTGAGTTAGGAATTATCTCTAATTTTGATACTCGAATTTATGATGTTTTAGATAACTTAAATTTAAGACAATATTTTCAAACAATCACTATTTCTTCTTTAACAGGAGTTGCTAAACCAGAGGATAAAATTTTTTTGACAGCCTTAGCAAAACATAACTGTCAACCTGAAAATGCTTGGTATATTGGCGATAGTGTGAAAGAAGATTATTGGGGGGGAAAATCTGTGGGAATGCAGTGTTTTTGGCTAAATAGAAAAAAAGTAACGAGTTAGAAGAAATAGAGAGGAAAAAAATAGAAAGAAGAAATAGAGAGGAAAAAAATAGAAAGAAGAAATAGAGAGGAAAAAAATAGAAAGAAGAAATAGAGAGGAAAAAAATAGAAAGAAGAAATAGAGAGGAAAAAAAATAGAAAGAAGAAATAAGTGTTAACCTAAGTAGGTAAACAAAATTAATTATATATTTACTTGATGAAAGGCAAAAGGCAAGGAAAATTATGAGTTATTTTTATTAATTTTAAATATATAATCCCTAAATTCTTTAATAAGACGCATTTTACTTAAATTAAACATTAAAAATATCCATCAAAGTCGATGAAACTTACCTTGATGATGGATAACAAATAATTCCTGACTCTTTATCTTTAAGGTAAAATGTAAGTTAAGATAAAAAGGATAAAATTACCATGCAAGATGGAGTAATATTGATTCGATGGATAGTATCACTTATTTAGTTATTAATACTATAACTAATTTTATTCAATTATATTTAATACTAATATTTGCCAGAATTCTTTTAAGTTGGTTTCAAACTACTGAATGGGCAGGTAACATAATTTCATTTTTAGCACCTATTACTGATCCTTATCTTAATATATTTCGTTCTTTTATACCACCATTAGGGGGTATTGATTTTTCTGCAATTCTAGCTATTTTTGTTTTACAGTTAATTCCTCAATTATTAAATTCTATTATTTGAGTAATTTAGAAAGTGGGATAAACTTTGCTAGAAAAACCTGTTGCTTTAAATTGTTTTAATTGTAAAGGAGTGGGTTGATTTGATGGTACACTAATTCTCAACTCAAACTCACTCATTCCTATAGGTACTTGTTCTAATGCACCTAGTCTGCTACGATTTTGTAGAACTGGTTCATTATTAGCATCGTAAATTCTACCAAAAACATCAGCATCGTAGAGAATTTTTCCTGATGTATTGTTAGTCTTTCCTGTAATTAAATAACAAGTTGCAGGTAAGGCGCTTCCTCCACTGGTAACACTTCCTTCGCCTACTCCTGTGGGACATTCTTTGTAGTTTATATCTGTAACTTTTATCTGTACAAGTGCTTCAGCAGGAGGAGAAAAAATCCCAGTGGTGAGAAAAAAGAAGATTGAGATAGTAAAGATAATAAAAAGGCGACGAAACATAATTTTTATCTAATTAATTAAATATACAAGTTGTTGATGTTTATTTTACTCGTCAATTGTCTTTTTTTTCTATTTTAAATCTAATAAACCATCTTCTTTCAATTTTGGATTGAAGCGAATTTCCATGGTTACTTTTCGATTTTCTAATTTTTGTTTGACTTTTTCTTCTAACCTTCTTGCTATTTTTTTGAGAAATTTAATTTTGCCTAATTCATCATTTTTTTGATATTCAATTTTATCTTCCTCTGTCATTGTCAATTTAGCATCAATAGGTTGTATCCATAAATTTTCTTCTTCATTATTTCCTTTTGGTAAATTAATATTTTCTGTTAACCAGTTACTCCGAATTTCTTCTAAAATAGTCCGACTGGGGCGCGGGATGAGATAAAATTTTAACCAATAGCATTTATCGGGTTGTCTCACTAAATGTTGTTTTAAACTCATGAATAAGTTACGAGAATAACCAACATATTCTAAGATTTTATCTTCATTGAAAATAGCATAAATTCCAATTTTACCTTCTAATTCAGGATTTATAACTCCTTTTTCTTCTATATAAGAAACAAAGTTTAAATCTTTAAGTAAAATTTTAAGAGAAGAATCAGACATTTTTTAATAATTGATAATGGAGAAAATCTTTATAATTCTTAATCCTTAATTCTTAATCCTTAATTCCTAATTCTTTATTCTTTATTTACCAATTTTTGATGCCATACTTTTAAAACCGTCTAAACTAGGACCAGGACGACGACGAGATTGTGCTACGCTATTAGTAACATATTTACCCGCAAAATTTTCTCCTTCAGAAGTGGAAGTATTATTACTTTGATGGGAATAATTTTTGATGGCTTTTACCCACTCAGGTGTATCGTCACTGATATTCACTTGAGGTTTAATCGTTGTTGTGACTATGGCTTCTTTTTCTTCAGTAGTTGCTATTTCTGAAGTAGAATTTACTACTGTTGGGGAAGATTCACTGTCAGTTTTTGTTTCAATTTCTAAAAAATAAGTTTCTTTTTTCTTGCCAAAAAATTTATTTAATACCATGTTTCTCCTTTGAGTTGATTTTAAAATTTATGTTTAGTTTTTAGCAGTATATCATTTTTAATATGATTTTCTCTCAAGAATATATCAGAATTTGTGTCATTATTTTTGATTTTTTTCTCATTTCCCTAAGAATAAATACTTAGAATAATTATCAATCCTTTGTGAATAATCAATTATGGTAATTTTACCAATGGGAAAGTCGTGAGAAATAATTATATTTAATTAGCAGTTAGCTATCCGTTAGGATTTAATCATTAAAGGTATCTAAAATTCTCCAATTATGAAAACCAACTCTTATTAATTATAAAAGATAATTATAATAATCTTAATGTTGAAAATTATCATTAAAATGTTTTTCTGACATTACAAAATCTACAATTTTTTCCTGTATTTTTTCTCTCATTTTAGTGGCATCAATTCTTAAATAAGGATGCTTATATTTATTTAAAATTTTCTCAAAATTATCTTTTACTAGGGTTAATTTTTCTTGATTTTCATAAATCTCTAATGTGTTGCGATTTTTAATACGACTTAAAGCAATATCTACGGGAATATCAAGATAAATAAGAAAATGGGGAGGAGGAAAATCTTGATTTAATAAACTAACAAATTGAAAATCTTTTTCGGTTTTTGCATTATAAGCAAGGGAGGAAAAATAATATCGAGTAGTGATGACGTGAGTATTTTCTTGAATAAGTTTTTGCACTCCATCAATATTATTATATAAGTGATAATGACGATCTGCTGCAAATAAATAAGCCATTTGTTGATCAAATAAATCTTGATTGCTAAAATGATTTTGATGGGCTAAAAATTCTCTTAATAATTTTCCTATTTTACCAGAAGAAGGTTCAGGACTTATAACTACTTTTTGCCCTTTCGTAATAAAATATTGTTGCAATAACTCTGCTTGAGTAGTACTTCCAGCACCATCTATACCTTCTAAAACGATGAAATAACCTTGTTTTTTTTGTTGATTAATCATACTTAATTTATTACTTTTTCCAAATAAAAAAAGTTTCTGTTAAATCCATTATAAACTGATGTTGTCTTTTATTTTTTTCTAACCATACTTGTTGAATATATTTAATTATTTGTAATGAAGAAGGCTGACTAAATTTAACGTCAAATAGATAGTTAAAAGGTTTTTCTTGTCTCTTTAATAATGTTATTGCTATTAAAATTTCTTCCAGGACATATCCAATACTATGAAAACCTAATATATAGTTATTTTTATCTATAATTATTTTAATAAATAGATCATTTTGAGTTAGGCTTAAAGATGATTCTAAAGTAAAATTAATAAGTAAAATTCTGATATTATTACCGATTAATAATTTTGCTTGTTTTTCTGTATATCCCAATCTATAAATAGAAGGATTATTCATTAAACTATAAGGAATTTTACTATAATTAATGTCTTGCCAAGGAAAAAATAAAGCATTATTAACGGCAACTTTTACTTCATATTCTGTGATGTTATCTAAATTATAACCTCCTAATAAATCTCCACAACTATAAATTTGAGGGTGGAAAGTCTGCAATTTTTTATTGACAGATATTTTTCCTTTATTAATATTTATACCTAAACTTTTTAAGCCAATTTTATCCACATTTAAGTCTAGTTTTTTATTCGTAATTATCACACTATCTCCCCATTTTTGTCGATTATTAAAATCAAAATTTTTAAAATTAGATTGTGTATAAATTTTAATTCCTTTTCCTTCTAAAATTAGTTGTAACTGAAAAGATATATTTTCATCTTCTGATGGTAAAAGTTGTTTATTTTCGGTTACTAAAGTGATATTTTTATTCAGTTTATTAGCTAAATAAATTCCATTAATGTCATTACTAATAATTATGATATTATCTGGTAAATCAATATCAATTTCCTGCGAAATTAGATTATCCATTGTTAAATAATTTTCTTTATTAGTTAATAATTCTTCAGGAAATAATTGTTGTAAAGTCATAGCTAATAAATAAGAAGAAGACTCTAATTCATGATTATTAGTCAACAATACAAGTTTTTTTTGCTGACTAAATTGACATTTATCTTTAATTAAATCTACTCCTAATAATGTCAAATTAGGCAAATATTTATTAGTAAAAAGGTTATCTTTTTCTTTTAAAAATTGTTGACGATTAATATTACCATTTAAGTTTAATAAATCACTTTTATATTCTTCTTTTAAATAGCTAAAATTATCTTCTAAAGAATTATTATCGTCAAAAATTAAAGCAACTCTAGCACCTAATTTTACAGCATATTCTGCAGCAAAAATAGCTTGTTTTGTAAGTCCAATAACCACTAAATCATATTTGAGTTTCATTTAATTTACTTTTTTTTAATAGCAATCTTAAATAAGATATAAGAAATAAAAAAATATTCTGAAATTGTTATTAAGACTAAATTCTATCACATTTTAGATATACAATACCCTAAAACACCTTTAATGAGTAATTTTATCTTTTGCTTTTTCGACAATTTTAATAGTAAAATTAACTAGGTTTTTATTTTTAAAGTATTTTATTTTTAAAGACAAAATTAGCTAATTCAGTACGATTATTAGAATTAGTTTTTTTTAATAAACTACTGACATATTTTTCTATTGTTTTTGGACTTAAGTACAATTTATTAGCTATTTTTAAATTAGATAAGCCTTTAATTAGTAATTCTAAAACTTCTATTTCTCTCTTAGTTAAATAAATATTATTTTCTGCTATTTTATCTCGATTATTAGTAATTAAATTACTTACTGGTTGAGGATAATTATGATTAATTTCTGTAAATAATAATTCTGATTGAATAATTTGTGTCTTTTCTAATAAATGACGTACAATAGCCGTTAATTCATTAGGTTGAAAAGGTTTTGCTAAATAAATATCACCCCCAGCTTGATAGCCATGAATTTTATCTTCGGTAGTGTTTTTATGAGTTAAAAATATAACTGGTAATAGACGAAAATTAGGATTTTCCCGTAATTCTTTAACTAGATGATAACCGTCTTTATTTGGCATTTTTATATCAGAAATTAACAGATGAGGATGATATTTATTCGCTAAAGATAAGGCTTCTTCTCCATCAGAAGCTAAAATCACGGAATAACCATGTAATTCAAGACAATCTTTAATTAATCGCCGAATGGTAAAATCATCATCGGTTACGAGAATTTGTAAAGGCATAAACGATTAACTTAACCTAATATTATAGATTTACGTTTTTTTTATTTTATCTTAAAATACTCTTTATTATCTAATTTTAATAATTGTAAAATTATCTTACATTAACACCATAAAAATTAATATAAATAGACAAAATTTAATTAATATTAATCATTAATTAATAAATATTTAAAGGGGTAAAATCAATGATAGTTTTACTGAAATAGTTGTTTAAAATTTGATTAATTTACCTGAATGTTTGATAATTAACAACGAAAACTAGATTATAACCTTATGGCAACGGACATGGAATCTCAATTACAAACCCTTGCAGAATCAGCACAAAAAGCCATCGCTACTGCTGACAGCTTACAAAAGCTAGAAGAATTAAGAGTGAGTTATTTAGGCAAAAAAGGGGAATTATCTTTAATTTTAAAGGAAATGGGTAAATTATCAGCCGAAGATCGTCCTCGCATTGGAGCAGTTGCCAACGAAATCAAAAATGAAATACAAATAAATTTAGTTGATAGACAAAATAAGTTACAACAAGCAGAAATTAATCAGAAAATATTAGCTGAAACCTTAGATGTAACAATGCCGGGGGTTAGTTACTCATTAGGGAAGTCTCATCCATTACAAAGTACTATTGATCGAGTAATAGATATATTTGTAGGCTTAGGATATACTATAGCAGAAGGTCCGCAAATAGAGGGAGATTATTACAATTTTACCGCTTTAAATACTCCCGAAGATCATCCTGCTAGAGATATGCAAGATACTTTTTATTTTGAAGATGGAAATTTATTGCGGACTCATACATCATCAGTACAAATTAGATACATGGAAAAAAATGAGCCACCTTTAAGAATTATCGCACCAGGGAGAGTCTATAGACGAGATACCGTTGACGCAACCCATTCTGCCGTCTTTCATCAAATCGAAATTTTAGCTATCGATAAAGGTTTAACCTTCACGGATTTAAAAGGTACAATTAAGGAGTTTTTACGTCAAATGTTTGGGGATGATTTACCCACTTTATTTCGTGGCAGTTATTTCCCTTTTACTGAACCATCGGCTGAAGTTGATGTACAATGGCAAGGAAAATGGCTAGAAGTGTTAGGCTGTGGCATGGTTGATCCTAATGTCCTTAAAGCGGTAGGATATGATCCAGAAGTTTATAGTGGGTTTGCTGCAGGATTAGGTGTTGAGCGTTTTGCGATGATTTTACACAAAATTGATGATATTCGCCGATTATACAATAGCGATCTTCGTTTTTTACAACAATTCTAACCAAAGAAATCGAAAATGGATAAATTTAATCAAATGATTCAATGAATAAATTGTCTATTACCATTACAATAATAATTACTAATTCCTAATTCCTAATTATCGTGGGGTTTACTTGTGTTTTTTAGTGTTGTTATTCCTACTTATAATCGTTTACCTATTTTACAAAAATGTCTCCTTGCTTTGGAGAATCAGCAATTTAACTCAGATTTAGTTACTGATTATGAAATTGTTGTAGTAGATGATGGCTCAAGCGATGAAACAATCCTATGGATAACCACCGCAAAACATCTTTTACCCCACGTTAAACTTTATACTCAAAATCACAAGGGAGCAGCCTCTGCTCGTAATTTAGGAGTACAAAAAGCCCTAGGAGATTGGATTATTTTTATTGATAGCGACTTAGTTGTAACATCTTCTTTCCTACAAGCCCATAGTCAAACTTTAGATTCTGCTAATAGCAACCGTATTTTTAGTTATGGTGCGGTAATTAATACTTCTAACTTTAATGATCCCACTTCTGAACCTTATAAAATTACGGATTTTTCCGCCGCTTATTTTGCTACTGGTAATGTGGCGATCGCCAAAAAATGGTTATTAGAAGCAGGATTGTTTGACACCATGTTTAAGCAATATGGATGGGAGGATTTAGAGTTAGGAGTAAGGTTAAAAAAACTAGGTTTAAAATTAATAAAATGTCCCCAAGCAGTAGGTTATCATTGGCATCCACCATTTAATATTGAACAAATACCCAAGTTAATTGAGCAAGAAATTCAAAGGGGGAAAATGGGAGTATTATTCTATCAAAAACATCCCACTTATGAAGTAAAAATGATGATTCAAATGACATGGATACATAAAATATTATGGGGAGTTTTATCCTTAAGGGGTGCATTAAATGAGAAAACCCTGAAACCGCTTTTAAAATGGCTAATCAATCAAGGGAAACCTAACTTAGCTTTAGAAGTAGCGCGTATCTTCTTAAATTGGTATAACGTTCAAGGAGTATATGCCGCTTACGAAAAAACTAAGTAAAAATACTTAATTCATAAAAATAAGATAACTAAATAAAATTTGTCCATATAATACTGTTAGATCTGAATAGATCTATCAAAATAACAAAAGTACGATAATAAACTCTTATAGAAAATTACGGAGGAATGATTAATGAATTATATTATAGGTGCTATTATAGGCGGGATTATTGGGTTTGTGGTTAATTTAGTCTTAAATAAAGATAAAATATCTGCAACTCAGAAAGATGAAGAGGTTAGAAAAGCCTTAGAAACTGCGGAAAGAGATTTTGAGCCTCGGAAACAAGAAATAATTGCATCCTTAAGTAAACAATATCAAGTAGAAGCAGATAAAAAAGTTGCTGAAGTAGAAACCACCTATCAAACACAAATTCAAGACTATGAAAATAAAGTTAGTGAATTAGAAGCAAATCTAGCTTTTTTTCAATCCTCCGAAGGACAACTCTTGGAACTACAATCAGAAAATCCAAAATTACAAGCTAGAATTTCAGAATTAGAGGAGTTACTAGAAACACAAACACCTGTTAATGATGAAAATAGAATAGCGGAATTAGAGCAACAATTACAACAGCAAACTCAAGATTTTGAAAATCGACAATATCAGCTACAAGAATCTTTCCAAATTCAACTCGAACAACTACAAGCTAGTCATCAATCAGAAATTGAAGGTTATCAATATCAAATAAATGATCTTACAAATCAAATAGATGATCTTACAAATCAAATAGATAATCTTAGAACAACTATTACTGAGATGAGTACATCTACTCAGATAACTACACCTATAGAACAAGAGCAAACTCCAACTCCTGAAATTACAGCGTATCCAGAGGATACAACTGACGAATTTAATGTTGTTGATGGGATTTTAGACGAACCAGAAACATCGGAATTTACCCCAGAGTTAGGATTAGAAACAGAAGAAACTAATTTTGATTTTGGTGGTGAAGAAGTAGCAGAATTTACCCCAGAGTTAGGATTAGAAACAGAAGAAACTAATTTTGATTTTGGTAGTGAAGAAGTAGCAGAATTTACCCCAGAGTTAGGATTAGAAACAGAAGAAACTAATTTTGATTTTGGTAGTGAAGAAGTAGCAGAATTTACCCCAGAATTAGCCATAGAAACAGAAGAAACTAATTTTGATTTTGGTGGTGAAGAAGTAGCAGAATTTACCCCAGAATTAGCCATAGAAACAGAAGAAACTAATTTTGATTTTGGTGGTGAAGAAGTAGCAGAATTTACCCCAGAATTAGCCATAGAAACAGAAGAAACTAATTTTGATTTTGGTGGTGAAGAAGTAGCAGAATTTACCCCAGAGTTAGAAGTAGAAGAAACTAATTTTGATTTTGGTGGTGAAGAAGTAGCAGAATTTACCCCAGAGTTAGAAGTAGAAGAAACTAATTTTGATTTTGGCACTGAAGAAGTAGCGGAATTTACCCCAGAGTTAGCCATAGAAACAGAAGAAACTAATTTTGATTTTGGTAGTGAAGAAGTAGCAGAATTTACCCCAGAATTAGCCATAGAAACAGAAGAAACTAATTTTGATTTTGGTAGTGAAGAAGTAGCAGAATTTACCCCAGAATTAGCCATAGAAACAGAAGAAACTAATTTTGATTTTGGTGGTGAAGAAGTAGCAGAATTTACTGATAATTCAGATTTATCAGCTTTTGCATTAGAAGAAACAAATAATTTAGAAGATGAATTAAACTTAGATGCTTTCTCTGAATCAGAATCAAGTTTTGACTCCGAAATAGAAATGTTTACTGATTCAACAAGTTTAGATAATGATGGTTTTGAAGAATTTAATGCAGATACTTTTTCTAATACTGAATATAATTCTCAAACAGAAGTAGAAATGTTTAACGAAAGTTTAGATTTCTCTAGTGATGATGATTTATCTTTAATTTCGGATTCTGAAGAAGATTTTAATTTTGAGAGTTATAGCGACTCTGCTTCTGCATCTATTGAGCCTGAAATAGAAATGTTTAATGATGATTTCGATTTTGACGTTAATTTATCTGATAATTCTGAAGATGATAATGAATTAGATTTATCTAGCTTTATGAATGATAATTCAATCTCTTCAGGTGATGATAATGATAACTTCAATTTAGATGATTTATTAGAAGAGGAAACAGAGGAAAAATAACTATTGTTAATTGTCATTTATTATAAATTTTTCCTGATTAATAAACAATTTCGATGATCAGGAAAATGATTATAATCTAATTCATCGGCAATTTTTTCTAAAATCTCAATACCTCTTCCTCCAATAGCTAAGTCTTCGGGGGAAGATATTTTTTTCGGTTTTGCTTTTAACTTAAATGGTTTTCCATAATCCCATATCTTTATTTTAATTTCTTTTTCTGTAACGCTAATTTCAATATCGATGGGAGTATCTGATGATTTATCTTTGTGTGCATGGCGTACTGCATTTGTAAATCCTTCTGCTAAAGCTAACTGACATTGTAGCCAATCTTTTTGATTTATCCATGTCTGTTTCAATGATTCAAACTTAGATAACACTTCCTGTAAATAAGTTAAATCACTCTTGACTTGGAATATGATCTCTTGAGAAATTTTCAACTGTAATCTAAACCTCTTTTAATTATTTTGCTCGTGTACCAATCTAATTTAAACTACCATTATCTAAAGTTATTTTAGCCTAAATTTTATCACATCAAACTATGACATTTTTACCATCAACGAACTATTATTCTTGGAATAAATATCAGTGTGCTTACACTAGCTATAATACTGAAAGTGATCACGATGTAGCTTTAGTGTTAATTCATCCTATTGGTGTCGGTTTATCAGGCAATTTTTGGCATCGTTTTCTAGCCGCCGAAGCTAATTTAAGCAGTAATTTACCTATTTATAACCCTGATTTATTAGGTTGTGGAGAAAGTGATTTAAAACGTATTGCATATGATCCTAAAGATTGGGCAAATCAACTAAATTATTTTATTACTAATGTGGTTAAAAAACCTGTTATTTTAGTTGTACAAGGTGCATCTTTTCCCATCGCTATTTATCTGTGTGCAGGGGAGATAAAATCAGATTTAATTAAAGGTTTAATCTTGTCAGGACCCCCCGCTTGGAATATTATGACTATAGGAGGTAATCTTAGAATTAGTGAAATTATTTGGAATATCTTTTTTGATTCTTTTATTGGTTCATTATTTTATCAGTATGCTCGTCGTCGTGATTTTATTAAATCTTTCTCTATTAAACAACTATTTGCTGAGGCTAAAGACGTTGATGAAGAATGGTTAGATCTGTTAGAAAAAGCCGCTATTAATCCTGAAAATCGTTATGCTGTTTACTCATTTTTAGCTGGTTTTTGGCGCAAAGATTATTCAAAATTAATGAAAAAATTAGACCAAAAAATATTACTTTTAATTGGAGAAAAAGCCACCAGTGTTAGTAAAGATGGTTTTAAAGAAACTCCTGATAAAAAAATAAAATTATACCAAGAAAATATCCCTAATATTGAAGCGAAAAAAATTAAAGGAAGAAATGTTTTACCCTATGAATCAACACAAGAATTTTTAACAGAAGTTGTTAATTTTTATCATCAATTTTCACTGTAACTGTTAACTGTTAACTATTAACTATTAACTATTAACTATTAACTATTAACTATTAACTATTAACTATTAACTATTAATTAAAATTTTATGGATAATATTCAAGCTATTAGAGGTACAAAAGATATTTTACCGTCAGAGGTTATCTACTGGCAACATCTGGAAAAAACCGCTTCCAAAATACTAGAAAAAGCTAACTATCATGAAATTCGCACCCCAATTTTTGAACAAACTCCCTTATTTGAAAGGGGTATCGGGGAAGCTACCGACGTAGTTGGGAAAGAAATGTACACATTTACAGATAGAGGTGATCGCTCTATAACATTACGTCCTGAAGGTACAGCAGGAGTAGTACGTTCTTACATTCAACATAAATTATTTGCCAGTGGTGGAATAGATAGATTATGGTATAGTGGAGCGATGTTTCGTTATGAACGTCCCCAAGCAGGAAGACAGCGACAGTTTCATCAAATAGGCTTGGAGTTGTTGGGTAGTCGAGCAGCAAGAGCAGATGTGGAAGTAATTGCGATCGCTACAGACATATTAAAAGCCTTGGGATTAAAAAATCTTAGTTTACAACTTAATTCCGTAGGTAGCAAAGAAGATAGACAAACCTATCGACAGGCTTTGGTTAACTATTTTACTCCCTATCAAAATGACTTAGATACTGATTCACAGGATAGATTAACTCGTAACCCGTTACGGATTTTAGATAGTAAAGATCAAAAAACCCAAGAAATCGCTAAAAATGCCCCCAATATTCTTGATTTTCTGCAAGATGACTCCCGAAGCCATTTTGACAAAGTATGTACCTTACTAACTGATTTAGGTATTTTATACGAATTAAATCCAAGACTAGTTAGGGGTTTAGATTACTATACTCACACTGCTTTTGAAATTATCTCAGAAGATTTAGGCGCTCAAGCAACGGTATGTGGTGGTGGAAGATATGACGGTTTAGTGACTCAGTTAGGAGGAGTAGAAACTCCCGCTATTGGTTGGGCTATGGGTATGGAAAGGTTAATATTATTATTAGAACAGTTACAGCCTCTTAAACCTCAATCTCCAGATATTTATTTTGTCTCCCGAGGAGAAAAAGCAGAAAATCAAGCTCTTGTCATGGCTCAAAATTTACGTCAACATGGTTTTAAAGTAGAATTAGATCTTAGTGGCAGTAATTTCGCTAAACAGTTTAAACGTGGCGATCGCAGTGGTGCTAAAATTTGTTTAGTATTAGGAGACAGTGAAGTAGAAACGGGTATAATTCAGGTTAAAAACTTAGAAAATGCCGAACAAAAAACCGTATCTCAAGATCAATTATTAGAGATTTTGTCATTGTCATTATAATTAGAAGATTATTTCAATATAATGAAAAGATAAAAAGTATTATAAAACTATGGATAATAACGATTGGCTAAAGCAATTACTCATGATTGGTGTGGGTACAACTTCTCTAGCGGCGGAAAAAATCAAAGAAGTTAGTGAGCAATGGGTAAAAGAAGGTAGAATAAACCCAGATCAAGCTAAAGGAATTGTGGACGATTTACTACAACAAATTCAATCAGATCAAAATACAATTCAATCTCAAATAGAACGACAAATTAGAAATGTTTTACAAGATTTAGGTGTACCGAAACAGTCAGAAATGGACGAACTAAGGGGTAGAATTGACCGTTTAGAGCGTCAAATTAGAGATTTGGAAAATAAATCTTGGCGATAAATAACTAGAAATTAGAAATTAGGAATTATTAATTAACTGTGATCTTGCATCAGATCAAAAATACTTAATAAACAAAAGTCAAAAAATCAATTTTAGTATAGTTTGAGTGAATTTTAATCCCTTTGTCCTTTGCCCCTTGCCCTTTGCCCTAGCATCACCAGTTAATTTTTAACGAGGTGCAAGATCTGAGATTAATTTTCAACAGTCCTAACTAAGATAAGATTTGAGTATAATATGATCAGAAAATCAGTAAAAACTAGATCATGTCAAAAGTTCAGACTATTGCTCAAACGGCTACCGCCGCATCTGCTAAATTAGGCATAAACAAATTTGATATATACGGCTCTGCCATTGATCAAACTAGCGTACAAGTGTTTCAAGGAGAACCAAAACAAGTTAAAGCCTCCCAGAAATCTAGTGTAATTGTTAGAGTCTGGAACGAAAAAAAACAAATAGGAGTTACTTCTACTACAGATGTTGATCCCGTTGGCATTGAATTAGCCCTAAAAACAGCCTATGAAGCGAGTTATTTTGGTGTAACAGATAATATTCCTGATTTTAGCGACGAAGCAAAATCCCCTTTACCCTTCGCCAAAAGTGAATTAGCTACTCCTACCCCAGCAGCCGAATTAATTACAAAGTTGTTGAAAATTGAACAGGATTTATTAAATGCCCATGAAGCAATAACTTCTGTACCTTATAATGGTATTGCAGAGCAAGAAATTGAACGTTTTTACCTTAACAGTGACGGTGCATTAAGAGAAGAAACCAGATCTTTCTCCTCTATTTATTTATATACTACCACCGAGCAAGAAAATAGAAAACCTCGTAGTGGTGGTGCATATAAAATAGCCAATACCTTAGAAAAACTAGACATCGATGGTTGTTTTCAAGAAACCGTAGAGAAAACCATTAGTCACCTTAATTATAAAGCAATCCCTTCAGGAAAATATCGAGTTGTTTTTTCCCCCGAAGCATTTTTAAGTCTTTTAGGTGCATTTAGTAACCTTTATAACGCCCAAAATATTCTGGATAAACAAAGTCTTTCCACTCCTGAATCTCTAGGAAAATCCATCGCATCCCCTTTACTTTCAGTTAGTGATAATGCCTTACATTCAGGGAATATAAGTGCAGAAACCTTTGACGGCGAAGGTACACCAACGGGTAATTTACCCATCATCGAAAATGGTATCTTAGTCAATTTCTTACATAGTAGCGTTACCGCTAAAAGAATGAATGCTAAACCCACAGGTAATGCCAGTATTGGAGCAAAAGTAAGTATTGGGGTTAACTACTATCATGTTTTTCGAGGGGAACAACCCACCACTGAATATAATTTAGATACCGCAGAAAATATTATCTTAATCGATGATGTCCAAGCCTTACACGCTGGGGTTAATTCTTTACAAGGTTCATTTTCTCTACCTTTTGATGGCTGGTTAGTAAATAAAGGGGAAAAAGTTAGTATCGAAGCTGCGACAGTAGCAGGAGATTTTCTTGATGTTTTAAAATCTATTATCTTTGTGGAAGCCGAAGCCGAAGTTACTCCTAGTGGTGTTTGTCCTCGTATTTGGGTTGATAGCTTATCTATTACAGGACAATAAAAAATATTTAATCTGCAAACCCATTCTTAAAACCATGTTAAAAATACTATTCATAAGTATAATTTTTTCTCTCTCCCTATTCATAACTCCCGTTATGGCAGAAGAAGCAGTTAATATTCCTTTCTCTGAAGCACAATTACAACAGGGAGAAAATATAGCTCAAGAAGCTATTTTAGCTACGGAAAAAGGAGATTTTGTTCAAGCTGAAGCATATTGGACTCAATTAGTTACCCAATTTCCTACTAATCCTGCTGTATGGAGTAATCGGGGTAATGCTAGAGTTAGTCAAAATAAATTAGAAGATGCTATTTCTGACTATAACCAGTCTATCGAACTTGCTCCCACTGCACCAGATCCTTACCTTAATCGTGGTACTGCTTATGAAGGTTTAAGAGAATATGACAAAGCGATCGCCGATTATGAACAAGTGTTAAAATTAGATCCAGAAGATGCGATGGCTTATAATAATTTAGGTAATGCCAACGCAGGGCTATCTAACTGGGATATTGCCTTAGAGTATTATAATAAAGCAATAGAATTATCTCCTAATTTTGCTTTTGCAAGGGCCAATGAATCTCTAGCCTTATATGAATTAGGTAGAAAACAAGAGGCATTAACACAAATGCGTAACTTAGTGCGTAAATATCCTATGTTTCCTGACGTAAGAGCTGCTTTAACCGCAGTTTTGTGGGAAAATGGTAAACAAGGAGAAGCAGAAAGTAACTGGGTTGCTACCATCGGTATGGATAGCCGCTACCGAGATTTACAGTGGCTTAAAGAGGTTAGAAGGTGGCCTCCTACCATGATAGTTGCGTTAGAAAAATTCTTGACCTTAGAGAGCAATTAATCAATTACTAATGATTCAAAAATAAATAAGTTTGAAATACTATTAACTATTCCCTTACTAATGATTCAAAAATAAATAAGTTTGAAATACTATTAACTATTCCCTGATGAATTCAAAATGTCTATTGACTAAAGAAGGAAAATCAATTATAATAGGTAACTGTAAAAAATAAAGGCTTGGTAGCTCAGTAGGTTAGAGCAGGGGACTCATAAGCCCAAGGTCGGCAGTTCAAATCTGCCTCGAGCCATTTCTAAAGGGTCAATTAATCCCATTCTCAGGGTTTCAATTTTACTTTTAATTGCTTAAATCTTAATCATTTCAGCTATTTTGTTTATCATTTGTTTATCAAAAACTATTAACCATAAATCAAGGCTTTTAGTTTTTTGTTCTTTAATTTGTTTATCGTTTGTTTATCAATAATCCCGTACTCACAATTCAGGTACTTCAGTTTTAGTTAATCCAGCATAATGTTTTAAAATTATCTCTGGTGAATTACCTACCCATGAAGCAATATCCGAAATCGGTACACCTGCACTAATACATAAAGTAATGAAAGTATGACGAGTATTATAACCCACATTCCGCACGTCATCATGTAGTTCGTAAAAAACAATACTTGAATTATATCTAACTTTTATTCAGATATAGAAAATCTTTATCTTCTGACTAAAAATTATAATTTTTTGACTATCTTTTTTATTTTTTGACAGCACAAATAAAAGCTTTTTTGACCTTATTTTTTATTTTGCCTATTCTTTTTTCTTGTTTATTTCTTGTCTAATAACTATAATATTTTTGACATTTTTTACTAATATATCCTAATATTTTCCTTCATAAATTGTTTTAAATCTTGTCTTTTATCTTTAGAATACCCATAAGTTATTTCTAATAAATTTTCTTCTTCATTTCCTTGATAATTATATTCCCCATTTACTGATATTGAACTAGAATCTAAATGGCTATAGAGAGTATTTATCTTAAATAGTTTAATCATATTTAATCCAATTTGAGTCCAGAGATGAAATGGGAATTGTATGTCATAGTGCCTTGAGAGTTCATAATTAGGGTTTACTGATGGGAGTCAGAAAGCTATAAAAATCAAGGCTTAAAACAGATTATCTGAACAAAAAGTGCGTTGTTGGTAACTTCGATCGAGCGTTCTATAGTTACTTCTGAAACATTTGACCCTATCTCAGTTCCTTTGATCTTCTCATAGAAATAATGAAAGTAGTTTTTCTACCAGCGGTTCACCTAACGACATTAATTTAACAGAGGGATGTTCCTCGTAAACTTCAGGGTAAAAGGTAACGTGATAGGTTGACTTTTGCCATTTTAATAGCCAAATGCGATCGCTCAAAGAGCAGTCTTCCAGATGCCATAGTAGCGTTTCATCATCGTCCTTGTCTTGAAATGTAATACCCTGACTTTGTAACCATCGAGATTGAGTGAAGATTTGTTCAACTTTTTTAGGGGGGAGAGGATTGGGAGGTATTTTTTGGTTGACTAACTGTAAATCAGCCGAAACATTTATTGCCGTCATTTGTTCTAAATCAGGACGAATCGGGGGATTATCTAGTAAATTCTCCAACTCACTTAATAAAACTCCTTCTTCCTCTGGATCTGCCGCCATAACTGCCTGTTCAATAAAAGTGGGTACTTGTGCTAAAATGGGTTGTAAGTTGCCCACTACAGTCTCAAAAGCATTAATTCGAGATCTCAGTTTCTGATATACCTTTGCTTCCACCGTACCATCATAGTAAAAATTATGAATGCGAATAGTAGGGTGAATTTGTCCAATTCTATCTAAACGCCCGATTTGTTGTTCAATTTGCATCGGATTCCACGGGCAAGAATACTGAAATAATACCCCACAAGTTTGTAAATTTAACCCCTCACTCGCCGACTTAGTACACAATAAAATCTTAATATTAGGCAATCTTTCATTATTAATTGTAGATTGTTTACTATTAATTAATCCTTCATTATTAATTATTAATTGTTCATTATTCATTGTGAAAAGCCTTTTAATCACCTCTTTTTTAACAACCTTCCATCTACCATTTTCGTATAACTCCCCTCCCCTTCCAGAATAACAAGCCACTTGATTGCCATATAATTGAACTAAAGTATCTCTTACATAATCCATCGTGTCAGTATATTGAAAAAAAGTGATCACTGTTTCTCTATTCATCAATTCTTGCCGCAAAAGAGTCAAATAATGAGATAATTTGGTATCTTCTCCCATTTGCTCACATTGTCTTAAAATATTCTCTAAATATTCAATTTCTGCTGGATCTGTTGCTTGAAAATAACCCTCTAATCCCTCTATAATGTTATCGTCTGCATCGTCTAAATCCATTAAATCATCATCGGTGATACTGATACCCTCTAAACGTCTTTCCAAAGATTTCTTAATGGCATAAAATGAGCTAGTAAGGCGACGGCGATATAATGTCATTAAAAACCCTAATCCAAATCTATTTTGTTGTTGGGCAAGGTTATAAAAGTGTCTCACATAATCACTCACCGCTTGATATAACGGAATTTCATTAATCGGGTTAAGTATGATGGCATTATCAAAAACTAAGCGATTAGGTATAGGATATTTTAAAATGCCTCGGCGATAATATTCCCTTAATGTCTCTCTGGTATGGCGAAACATCAAATCCTTGAGAGGGGTATTAATCGTTAAAAATTGCTTAGAAGTATCGATAAATTCTTGATTTTGACAGACTTTACGAGGATTAACGCTCGCGCAGCGCCACGGAGTGATCAATTTTCCCTTTTCCCATGTATCTTTAAGAGAATAGAGTAAAAGACGATTGTTTTGTTGTAAATATTGTTCAAAAATAGCACAGGGTTTTCCCCCTTGTTGAAAATAGTCAACTGTCAGAGATTGCCAAAAATTAAGCCTTAAATCATTGACAGGTAGCGGTAAACTATCAAAATAGTCACAGAAATTATCTTGATATTGCCATAATCCTTTTAACCCCACCAGATTGAGTAAATCAAATACTTCTATGGTATCCAACTGCATGGGAGTAGCCGTTAGCAGTAGTAAAGACTTGGTTTTTGCTTTTAATTCCCTGAGTAAAGCCAACAGACGATTAGGGTTATCTTCCCTTTGACTTGGATTACGGCGACGTGCATGGTGTGCCTCATCTACCACAACTAAATCCCAATCTTTAGCCTGTAATAACTCTTGGCTACGACTTCCCTGACGTGCTAAATGAGAGGAAGCCAACACCAAATCTACCTCATTCCAAATATTATTAATGGGGGTAATGGTTTTACCATCAGGATTAGTGAAAACACCCTTACTATAACTCCAAAAATGTAAGTTAAACTTTTCCCTTAACTCCTCATGCCATTGAGATTGTACACTCTTCGGAGCAAGAATTAATACCCGTTGCACTTGACGAGAAATGAGCAAATAACGGACAATAATGCCAGTGCTGATAGTTTTACCCAATCCTACCTCATCAGAAATCAGGGCAGAAGTAGGAAAATCAGCGATAAACTTTAACAGTATTTTCCGTTGATGTATCCAAGGTTTAACGGGGATAGACTCTAAACAATAAGCCAAACACCCTTCATGATTATGTATATCGAGTAAAGGTGCAAACTTTTCTTTTTCCGCCTCTATTTCTTCAGCCGTTAAATTAACTTTTTCCTCAATATTAGAGATATTATTTTCCTCTAATTCTCTTTCTTTATATTGCTCATTATTAATTAATTCTTTATTATTAACTGTTAATTCTACATTATTAACTAATTTTTCACTGTTAATTAATATTGGTTTATTTTTAGGAGTATATCTGAGTAATTTAGTTTTAATAGCGGTAGGAATATCAAAAACCTTAACATTTGGGGCTAAATTATCCCATAATTGATCAAAGCGAAATTGCTCCTCATTGACTCTTTGTAAATCCCTTTCTCCTTCCCAAGCACAATAAACGTGGAATGATTCTACATTGGTTTCCCATCCTCCTAAAGACTCATTATTTGAACCACTAAAAGCAATTTTATTCCCCTCTTTATCGGTAAAAATGCCTGTTTTTTCATGGAATAATTTATGTCTATTTAACTGTTCTGGTAAGCCATTTTTTTGTAAAGGAATAGCTATCTTTATCTCTAAAAAATTGTTAGCAATTAACCAACTAAGTATCTCAAAATGTTTTAACTCAATTAAGTTTTCTGGTTCTAACAATTGTCTATTTAAACAACTATTTAACCGCTCTTTTAATTCATATCCCTTACTAATGGCTTGTAAATCATCCTCACTAAATTCACAACCCATAATTAAACGCATTTGCCCTTCATTATAAACCATTACCTCTAATCCTTGGGCAACTTTAGAAAGGATAGCACTATTAAAAAACCCTGATTTTCGATCATACTTTATGGCACATTCGAGGGCGGGAATATAAAAATCTGCAATGGGATTATTTTCATTACTAGAATAACTAATTAACCAATCTTTTTCTACTAATAATAAGGTCATTTTTTTTGCTTTATGTAGGAATAAATCTTCAATTAATCTGATATTTCTACAATATTTTCACCCTGTTTTAATAACTCTAAAGCGAGGATAAAAGTCTTAGTAAAAATAGTTTTTAAATGGCGGTTAGTCACATTTCCACAAGTTACCCAAAGAATTTGAGGAGGAGAATTAAAACGATTAACTAATTCAATAAAATCCCTATCTTTAGTGATAATAACAACTTCCTCAACTTTCGCCCTCTCAAAAATTTCTGTATCTTCAGCATCTCTTAAACCTAAATCTCTTAATGAAAAAGCCTTTACCGAAAAAGTATCGGTTAACCATGACGCTAATTGTGGTGGTAACTGTGCATCAATCCAAAATTTCATGCTGTTAGACGTGGAATAGTTGTATATTGAGAAGCAAGTAGTAAACAGGCTTGAATATCTTGCAATTCTAAATCGGGAAAATCTGCTAAAATCTCGGCAATATCTATATTTAAAGCTAACATCTCTAATATGTCACAAACTCTAATTCTCATACCTCGAATACAAGGTTTTCCTCCGCATTGTTGAGGGTTATAGGTTATTCTTGTCAGCAATTCTCTTTTATTGTTCATAATATCAAAAGTAAAAACTGTTTATGCAACCATATGATAAAATACAATCCGTTAATTGTTAATTGTACATTGTTAACTGTACATTGAAAAGTGCAAGAATTTCAATTAAAAATTAGTTCTTTAAAAGATAATAATTTTGCCCTTGAATTATACCAATGTGCTTATAAAAAAGCAGGAGAGAAAAAACGTCCTTCTGCTAAAAAAATGGGAAGAATTAAAGGTAATAGCTTAATCTTAATTAGACAGACTATTTATCAAGTATTAAAAGGGAATAAATATGATCCTCAAACATTAAATTATAAAAGACGTACACCTTATATTTTAACGGAAGAATCAGGAATTAATTTGGCAATTCTATTTCAGACAATTCAACCATTAAAAAAAGAAGACAAAATTGTTAATATTCGGGATGCAGTCATGGCAATGAGTTATGAGGAAGCGCATTATTGGTTTGCGAAAATTAATCATGGTAAACGTAATGTTGCCTTACGCGCTTTAAGGATTCTTTTAGGAGAAAATTAATTAATAATTAATAATTAATAATGATTTTAGTTCAATTCATTTAAGGATCGATACTAGCCGTTTAATTCATTACACGGTGGGTTCTGATTACCATAGGAAAATCGCTCGTCCACTGATATAATAAAATTATCAAATATTGATAATAACAGAAAGAAAATATGGTAGTTACTGTAACCTATTGGCAAAGTATTAAAACCGAAAACTTCCTTAGATTTAGAGATAGATAAAGAATATCAAATTCAGTTAATTTCTGATTCCAATGAGGTAATAGAAAATGAAGTTAAATTAGATAATTTAGATCAAGAATTTGATTGGTTAGTAGCTGATTTGGGGGTAAATGTACCATTAAAAAGAAAGGAAGTTTATGACATTTAAACATAAAAAATTAGAAAGTTTTATTAGAGATAAATCCAGTTAAAGGTTCATAAGTTTTTGATCTTTTTCATTTAGCAACTATGTTAATCTACATCATTAAACATATTTACACTTTTAATGATCGTGATTTTAATTTGTATCAAGATATAGATGTAATTTTACCTCAATAATATTAAACTATTCTATCTTAAAGCGCGATAGAACCTCCCCTATAATCATTATTAATTATTCATTAATTGATAGCTGAAAATACTGCACCTTAGACTTAATCTCATCGATACCCAACCAAAGATTAATTAACGTCTGTTTCTCCTTCATGCTATCGGGAATCACCTTAAAAGCAATTTCCATCGCCTTAGTGAGTAAATCATTATCATTTAACCCCGTTTTCTTCATAAATTGGCGCACCGCCTCCAAATTACCCTCCTCCTCATACACCGCAATTAAGGCGTGTAAACCATCGATTAAGTAATCCATCTTAAACTCTTGAGGGTTGACGGTAAAAGCCCGTTTTTTCAGTCGTTGTTGAGGGGTTAACAGTTTACAAGTGCCACTAGCGGAGTCAATGAGTTTATATTCCCTTGCTAAATCGTTAACGTTAAAACCACCAATAGCCAAGGCTAATTGTCGCGCTTCATCAAAGGGAAATTCACGCGCAGAAAAGGCATCCCACGCTAATAAATACCATTGGGTTAAGGCATCAAAACCCACCGTATCGGTTTGTAATAATTTACGAAAACGGTAACTGGCGATCGCCTTCCTTGCCTCCGCAAAGGCTACCTCTGGGCGCACTTCATTTCCTGTATTGTCGAGGATGGGGTAAGACTTGGAAAAGACGTTTAAAGCCACCCCAAAGGCACTTAAATATAAGTCAATGCCTGTTATATCATTATCCTCAAAATAACCTGCCCTTGCTTCCACTTGGTTAGCTACTTCGGGGCGCAAATCATCCCACCACGCACCAGTGAATGGTTGACTTGCCCCTAAATCCCCAATACTGGGGACTTTTTTCTCTGACTCCCCCAAAGTTGGGGGTTGGGGGGCGGAGGAGATATTTGCCCCTAAATCCCCAATACTGGGGACTTCCATCGATTTTTCTCCCCCAAAATTGGGGGCTGGGGGGCATATTTGGGGGGCTACCCTTTTTCTACATACTAAGATAACAGTGCTAGAAACGCTGTTTTTCTTTGCCTGATGGAGATTTTGGGGGTTTTCCGTTGAAACTGCCCAAGAAGCGGTAATTTCAAATCCTGCATCGATTAAGGCTTTTGCTAATACATCCCATGCGCCCGATTCTTTATGGTTAAATTGTACGGTTAAAACTCCGTCATCCCTCAAGACTCGATAGGCTTCATTCCATGCCATCGCCATTTTAGCCTCATAATCTCGACTGGCTAAAACATCGGCACTTTCTCCCATGTTGCGAAAACGGGAGGGATTGGCTACGGCTTCTCTATCTTTATCGGTTAATTCTTGCCAAAATATATCAGGAAAAATATCCCCTAATATCCTCTTATTCCACACATAAAAAAAGTCGGATAATTCGGCATATTGAATTGTACCGTAATAGGGAGGATCTGTGATGATTGCTTCTAAACTTCCATCGGGTAAATGATATAAACTATCGGCAGATTCGAGGTTAATTTTAACATCCGTAGCACAGCCATCTTGGCTGTCATTATTATCATTTTGCTTTTGATTTTCTTCTTGGTTATCTAATAAATCTAACAGGCTAGAAGCCTGTTTTACGGTTTTATTTATGGTTATTTTTTCTGGGTTTATATATTCGCAAAGTTTGGTAAAATCATCTGCAACTGTACTCGCACACCAAGTAAATAAATATCCTGCTCCATTTGTTTCGGGATAATTCCACATTAAATTTAATGAATGGGTAGCAGATGCTCTACCAATATGAGTCATTACTTCTTTAATTCCACTTAAACGGCAATTCATATCAACACATCGATCGAAAACCAAAGCCAAATAAGTTATAATTGCTTCGGCTTTTTCTGGTTCATATTCTGCTAGTATTTTTAATTTAGCATCGTTAATTATTTCTACATAAGTAACAAGAGTTAATAATTGACGAGGGTTAAATAATTGATGCCATTTATCAATACCAATTCTCAGTAATTCTCTAGTTTTTTCACCGCTAATAATATCAATATCAGGTATTAATTGATTAAGGTGATATTCGTCTGATTTAGCTTGTAAAAATTCCTCAGCTTTTTTAATGCCTTCTAAGTCAAATTCATAAGGTAATCTAAACTCTAAACTTCCCTTTCCTTGTTTAAAAGCTACCGCATATAATTGATGTCCTAATCCCGTTGTTTGTGCCTGTTGTTTAATATAATCATCTTCAATAACATTGCCACAATTACAACATTTTCCTACACCTCGCCCAATGGTATTATAATCATTAGGATCAAATTCTATGGCTTTTTCATGGTTATTTGTAGATTTTTGATTATTAGTTAAGTTGCCTTTTTCATTATTAATTATTAATTCTTCATTATTAATTAAACCAGATTCTTCATTATTAATTAAAATAGTATTTCCTTTTCCTTTTTTACCTTTTATTAACTCAAAATTTACTTTTTTTTCGGCAATATTAGGAATAGGTTTAACAGCACAAATACGATGATTTTTGATAGCAGAAGGAGATCGATCGATCCACCAATTAGGAGATAAAGGTATCACAGATTGACAATGAGGACAAGTAACGGTGTGCGCCCAGAGATAATTTTGTACGGTTTCCGTTTCGCCCCTAAATCCCCAATTCTGGGGACTTTTTTCTTCCCCAAAGTTGGGGGTTGGGGGGGCGGAGGACACTTCTTTCTCCCCCAAAGTTGGGGGCTGGGGGGCGGAGGACACTTCTTTCTCCCCCAAAGTTGGGGGCTGGGGGGCGGAGGACACTTCTTTCTCCCCTAAAGTTGGGGGCT
>Ga0210044_10000141_pt1 | contig 101383 bp, 112 predicted proteins | sample CryGey13umfilter_2_FD_183959 | JGI IMG/M metagenome (GOLD analysis project Ga0210044, IMG submission 183959) | Groundwater microbial communities from aquifer in Utah, USA - Crystal Geyser 4/9/14 3 um filter (SPAdes) (version 2) | ecosystem: Environmental > Aquatic > Deep subsurface >... | reverse complement strand
ATTATGTCTAAACATTATGTCTAAACATTATGTCTAAAAACATTATGTCTAAAACATTATGATGACGTTGCGTGTGCAGCTGGACGAGACATTCCTGCAACTTCTGCTGTAAGTTGTTTCTGACTTTTAAGTTCTTCGCTCATCCGATCAAGAGTATGATTAAGATTCTCAACTTCTTTCTTATTTGTTTCTACTTCCGCTTTCAGATATGCGGTCTCACAATCATGTTCCAACTGTTTCACATTCATAGCATTTTTAAGTTTGTCTTCATATTGCGTACATATCTCTGCTACCTTCACTTTCAATTGTTCAGCACTGTCGGTCTTCACCTTTTGTAATTGATCTCGGAGCTCTGCCAATTCCTCTTCAGTAATGATAACTTTATCCATCTCTTGAACTACCTGATTTATTGCTCTAATTTTGTTATCCGCGAATTCTTTATTCATCTGATCTATTTTTGCCTTGTTAATAGCTGCTTGCTGTGCAAGTGATTCATCGACTTCCTCTAGAGTATCCTTCAAGTCTTGCAACTTTTGGACAGAGTCTTCAAAATCACCCATACGGCGGTTAATCTCTGTGACTATCTTGATTAATTCATTCTTTTCTACTTTTCTTGCCCTGCTTGTCATCCGTATCCAAAATATTCATGTCTTTAGATTATAATCGGAAACGGGAGCGAGCTTTTCCGTGCTATTCCACACTAGAAGATCCGATATGCGGATTTAACTGTTCAATCTCTTCAATTTTCTGCGACTTACGATCAAAAGCTGCTTGTGCTTGTTTAAGAGCTTTCTCTTTCCTATCAAGTTCTTCTTTCATCTTTAGAATACGAACACCTAACATTCGCTGCTTCTCTACACGCCGTTTTTCTTCTTGTATCTCAACTTGATGCAGTCTCAAACGGCGGAGCTCATCAAACTCAGAGATCGGATCTGGTGGACAGATATTTCCCGCATCCTTAATATCGATACGAACGCTTCTACTAACCTCAGCGACGTCATGTTCCCTTCTCTCGAATTTCGTTCCGTAACGTAATCCAGCCCACTTCCTAACCAAGTCCTGATCGTCTGTATGAAATATTGTACGTAGTACAACCTCATCTTCATAGATAACTGTCACTTCTGTTGGCATCCTACATAAACCTATTCATTTCTCTAGATTAGATATAAATCCTTATCTAAACCAAAATGTATCACCCATAAATGGATAAGATTAAAGGATTGATCTTCGCAACCGGACTAAGTGACAGTGTCTGTGCATACACAGAGTTCCGTACGCGAAAAACCCTCCAAAACATAACGGAGGAGGAGTTTACGTTTCCATTAAAAGACATACCAATGGAGAGGAGAGATCCAGCTAGACTATGGACTGACGATACTTGCCAAATGATTACTGTAATCGACACACTACTGGAAGGGGGAGGCAATTTCTATGTAGAGATATTCGCGCGAAGATTAAGAAACTGGGTTGAAAATGGATTCTCGGAGATTGGGCAGACAATGGGTGATGGTTGCGGAGGAACGACGTTTCGCATAGTAATGGATGCCAATTTCCTATCGGACCCGATAGGAACATCTAGATCAATTATGACGGGTGGAAAGTCTCCAAATGGATCAATTATGAGATGTGCAATTATCGGATGTCTCCCAAAGACGAAGAATGACGTAATAAAGGACGCAATCCAGCTCTCAAAGTCTACGCACTGCGAAAGCAGATGTGTCATAAGCTGCTGTATCATTACTAGTATCATCTACGATATCATGAACGGAGTTGATGAGGATATGATTATTCCAAATGCTATGAAGTATAACTACCCTGGTAATAAATACTATCAGGATATCAACGATTTCTGCGATATTGAATTCCTCGACGATCTTGATCTTGACGACACCACGATGGGATACAGCCTAAAATGCCTAGCAGTCGGTGTATGGGCATTCCGCAATCGTCATCGCCCATACAAACAAATCATCACAGAAATTGCCCTTCAAGGCGGTGACGCCGATACTAATGGCTGTGTAGCAGGGGCGATATTGGGTTGTTATAAAGGATTTTCTTGTCTCCCTGATGAATGGTTAGAACAATTAAGAGAGAAGGATTTCCTTCACGGGAAGTTTGATGAGTTCATGACGTTAGTGAAGAAGATGGAAGCCAGACGCTTACATTCATCACTTATTTCATCCGAGTAACGTATTCGAACATACCTTCTTCCCGTTGCGATAGTAACCTGTCTCTCGAATAGTATGATCCGCGAACCATATTATGTATGGTCCGTCCTTCACACCATTCTTATAACAATAATCACTCTCAGTAGCGTAATCTCTATCATCATGATTACAATCAACCCATTTCCCTTCAACCCATTCCCCATCAACCCATTCCCCTTCATCATCTATATCCCGCCATTCTATGGAATGGCCGTGTATCTTATCGAACCAATAGTCAATGTCTTTCCAAGGATTTCCATTTATATCCCAACTACTAAATTGTCCATGCCGGACTCCATCTACTAGATCGTACTCAAACTTTAATGCTCCGTTGCAATGGTAGTCTTCCGTATGACGCGTGACGTACCTGGAGAAGATAGCATCATTTCTACAAATAACCATGGAATACTTCCTATTTACATGAAACATATTTAACACAGACTCAAAATCAAGATATCTTGCAACTTCAAAACAGAATATATTGTTGTCCAGGTCATCCATACAATTTATATGAATAATTTTATATGGAATTCAGTTTAAAACAATTATAAGCAAATGATACACATCCAGTATGAGAGTGAATGGAGAGAAAGGCTGGATCCGTAATCCAAGACCTCATAAGGAAGAATACTGATGACATCACATCAATATTCATATACTAGATCCATCGACAAGTGAGCATCTATGGTTGAAGCGCTTTCTGTAGGTGTTGAATTGTGTCGATTGTATAGCCTAAACTTCGAGCATATGCTAAGAGGGAGTTGTCACTCTCATTAACATATTGGGAGACATGTACCTTTTCTGTTGCTTTTCCATTTTTTCCCATCTCAATCTGATAGGCTATACGGTACGGGGCTTTTTCTTCATCACTAAGGGCTCTCCACATTCTTGCGATTTCGAGAATCCCGGGCATCTTTTCCTTATTGCATCTTCGTATTTGCTCACCAAACCGCATATAAGCTGTTAGTGGCTTTTTTATGCCTTGGTAGATTGTTTGCGAATAGATCGCACCTCCATTAGTATACTTAGTCCAACGCCCAATCTTCTGGTTATTTTGATATCTACCGGACACAATCAACACTGGAGAAAGAGATGGAGATGGGTCGTACAGTTCATATATACCATTCTCTTCGCCTTGGAAGTATTCCCGGATGGTGAGTTGTGATCGTTGTATGCTCTTGTTGCTACTGAACTTAAAATAATGCATATGTTTTGATACCTCAGCTTCGTGTGTATTTAAGAATGATGTGAAGCGCTTGCACACCCTATACATTGACACAATATGTAGTTGCCTCATCCCATATAATATTCTCAGAAGGACCTGATCCGTCACCTGCTCAAACGGAGCCCGACTTACATCAATCTCTTCTGGGTCATCAATCACAAGTCGTGTGTTACGAACCACAAATGTGTGATGTTTTTTCGACTTCATATGACCCGAGTACGACGATGGCTTAATAATCGATCCACAGACACATGTTATAGACATCTTGAATTCACAGACCAAATAATTAAAAAAATCATTTGTAGATTTTGTAACATGTTTCTCTTCCTGTACACTCAAAACACTACTGAGTAACATGACGCCTTGATGACTCAATGCTTGTAAGTTCCCATGAATAGGTTGTGTAATTTTGAATTCTATATAAAAATCTACGAGTCTGGAGCGCCTACAAGCATAAACGTGTGTTAGTGCAAAGAACGTATGAGATGCAAGAGATACTCTACAGAAAAAGAGAGTTGATATACGTCAAATTTGGAGTGAATTGTGAGTCAAAGAATATGATCTGGCCGTACCCATTGTAAATTTGTATATCCTTTACTAAATCAGGTAGATCCTCTAATAATATATCATCCTCCCCCTCGCTCTCATAGTCTGTGTCAGACATATATAGACTATTTACGTCATAGTGCCAATCCATGCAATAAGTTACCTACACTTGGATAACTTATCTTGCAATTCATTTCTCAACAAGAATCACTTCCAGTCTAATATGTTACGTCTCCCCTTACTTCCACCATTCCTGATCCCCTTCTCTATGAACCTTCCCTTCCTTAAACCACATCTGAGTACCGTTAGCGAAGATTTTTGCCGGTTGACCCCCTTCTCTATGATACTTCCCTTCCTTACACCAGAACTGATCACCGTTCGTGTCGATTTTTGCCGGTTGATCCCCTTCTCTATGACACTTCCCTTCCTTATACCAGAACAGAGCACCGTCCGCGTAGATTATTGCCGGTTGATCCCCGTCTCTATGAAGTTCCCCTTCCTTATACCACTCCCGAGTACCACCCGCCCAGACTATTGCCGGTTGATCCCCTCCTCTATGACACTTTCCTTCCTTATACCACTCCTGAGTACCGTCCGAGAAGATTACTGCCGGTTTATCCCATTCTCTATGGAGCTTCCCTTCCTTATACCAGTGCTGAGTACCGAACGCGGTGATCATTGCTAGTCCATCATAATTATGAGGTTGATGATGTAAACATATTCGATAAACATATCTCCAATCCTCAAGAAATAACTCGTTGAGGTATGTATTCGCCCCGCACATATTATTGATATCTTCACGATAGAGGAATCGTGAAATATTAGATTGTAGTATGTTCCTGACATTTATTTGACAAATCAAGCTATTAGACATTGTTATTCACATAATATAATGGTCGCAATAATCATTTATAATCATTTTATAAATAATTATTACGATTCCCTCTCTACCTGTTTTGACTCTCTGTCTCATATTGACTCCATCTTGATGTATATTTTTGTTGATTCGTCCTCCAAAGTTGCTTACTCATTAAATCAGCACGGTGCTCCTGACTGTCCTGAATCCATGACAGCCCTCCCTCATAATTATTATTATCATTTGTCATTGGATTTACACTCTTTAAAGGCACACGTTCGTATGCAGGTTTCATTGCGGACATGGGGTCCTGATACAGGGTTGCGTTAACTGTTGCGGAGGTAGTGAAGTTGGGAGAAAAGAATGGCTCTTCTTGAGACTCGTTGACGTAATAAACGATTTGCCCAGCGTTTATATCTGAGTATGTCCTGTATCCTGTACCATAGCCTTTCAGCTTGTCGCTATATATTTCGTCTAACTTTACAGAGTCTTGGAGAGGTGGAAGGTCTAGCGTTGTCTGGATAGCTCGAGCTACGTCTATCAGACGAGAATCGCCAGGAGCCGTATAAGCTTTCTTACAAAAACCTCGTTCTGGACAATCAACTTGTACAAAATGCGGAGCGTAATTATCAGTCATCACCTGAGGGTTAATATTCCGGTACCCTTCTTTAGGATTAGGTTGGATTCTCGTTGAAATATGGCGAATAGGATAACAATCATACGACTTCGAGACATGACAATTACGTACAGATAGATTTGTAGGAATTCCTTCCCATTCATAGGATGGTGGAACAGAAGTACACTCACTGCATCTGCACGAGCTTTTGGGGTAATTATTAACCATCTCTGGTTGTTTCTCTATTGGATAATTGTACACAACAGGTAAAGTTGTTTGAGTTTGCATGACTTTATTTCTAGCAGATTTATTTCACATAAAATAAACATGTGCTTCAATCTAAGAACCAGCATTATTGCATATGTAATTGGTTTAGCGTCGGCAGTCTTTGCATTCTGTACACGTCAGCTCACAATAGGATGTCTAGTCTTTGCATATGCTCAGATGCAATTATCAGAAGCGTTAATATGGGCTGGGATTGATAACGATAACCCAGGTCTGAACAGGGCAGGAACTTCATTCGGAAAGTACTTGCTTGCGACGCATAACCTCGCAATAGGAGTCGGAATTATCCTCTCTGTACTCTTTATCTCCAAACGAAAACTTACATTCTTCGATACGATCCCGATGCTTATTGGTGCTCTATTCTTCATATGTGTGATTCTCTGCTATTACCTACCTGGGAAATACCCCGATATGACGTTCCCGAGACGTAAGAACTGTAAAAGAGAATGTCAGAATGCCGAGAATCGATTGCAATGGAAATTCCCACATACATGGTATGTTGGTGGCTTCGTTATCTCAATTCTCATCATGATTATTTGGATCAAACCACTTCCGACAAAGATATTCATGGGATTTGCATTCATTCTCACGTTTATACTCGCATTCACAATTTACCCCAAAAGCATGGGATCGATTTGGTGTTTCTCAACTAGCTTTATAGCACCCCTTATCGTCGTTGGTAATTATTTGATAATCCGTAACAAGGCAAGTTCGGACATTTTAACGTAAAGGACCAATTACGCTTTCACAAGCTTTCCTCCACTAATATTGTACTGGATACCATTTATGTGTACATACGGTACCGATAACAAGGATTTCATCACTCTTTCAATCGTTAGATGCTCTACCTACTTTTCTTCCACAGTACTCCAGTTGCTGGTCGACCAACTCAACGTGTGATAGAACCATTACCCTACAACAATATCGAGAAAGTCCTACTGTAGTCAGCGCATCTCCCTTCTCCATACCCTTATCACACAACGCTTTGTATACATCATATTTCGGAGATATAACTTTCCCACATGAAAAGCAACGTACAGGCATGTCACACATATACTTCTCTTAAATTTTTGGATAAGAGAAATCAATTCGAAGAATCAAACTAACTTAATTTTTGTAGACAATAGCATCGGAAATATCAAATTTCCCGGCTTTATTCAGCCGCGAGAAGTAGCGGGATGTATCTCCACCTGGAACAATAAATAGAACAGTGTCATCAAGTGTGTAACAGGGATGTACGCACTCTCTTTGCATTGCTGCAATGATACAGGGATCCTCATCTTCATAGTACGATATGTTGGTGTAGTCAACATCTCTTACAGTTTTTTCTGCATCTTCTTTGGTCTCAAGTACCGTCACAAAACCGTGATACGCGATCTCGTTCTCAATTCGCTTCCTGACTGGAACAGTTAATGAATCGTAGTCGTACTGGATATCAGAGTCAAACGTGTTATCCCCTCGGAAACACTCGGAATAAATGAGATGTGGTATTGCGTAGAAAATATTCAACTCGTCGGCAGACTTCTGCTGAACTGTATCTATACCGTTTGTCATGCCAGTTCTATTAATGAAGTCGAGAAGTCCCTGAGCTCCCTTCTTGGAAATTAGATAGCCACCAGTTCCTCCTAATGATTGTTTAAGAGACGTGTGACGATCCCATTTCTCAAGTCTCGGCATACTCCTCTTGTCGTAGGTTTCGTTTGTAATATACTGAAGGTGGAGGTGGTGACCAAGGTAGACCATGTCCCAATTGGGGAATAACTCTAACTCCTGGAAAATATGGCGAAGCTTCTTGTCAAAATCATGAGTGAAATCTAAATCATCCTCGAGAATACAATACGCCTCGTCATCAGAATGAACAAGCTGAATATACAGCTGAATGTGTGACATCGCACATCCAACCATCCCTCGTCTCATTCTGTAATCATTGCCATCGAAGATACGTTGAAGTTGGTCGGTAGATACAATTTTGGTTCCATCTACAGCTTCGTAACGTTCATAGTTAAGGAACGACAGGAGTTTTGCCTTGTTCTGGAATTCGATCCATCTATCAGGGCGACGATCGAGGTTCACAATGAAGGTCCGCATTTTTACGCCAAGTTCTTCTAACGTCACTTCGGGGACTGTTCTATTAACAGCTTCCTTCTCAGCAATCTTCTCCTCCTTCCCAGTAAACTGGGCCTCATCATTCAATTCGTATGCATTCGTCTTCGTTTTGTCGTGTCTCTCTGAAGTTAATCGACCAATATGAAGACAATAAATACCCTCGAAAAACGCGGAAACCCATCCTTTACTTATATATCTCGTACTATATTCCATCTCGAAGTGAGATACATCTTCAGCAAAGGATCCCAACTCTTTGAATACTCTAGTGCGGAATAGTGACGGACGAAACGAGAAATGAGGCCAGTAATTGCAGTGTTTGTTACTATGTCCGTGTTTCTGAATCCATAAGTTCATTTCATGATCACTATAAGCCATCTCGTGAATATAGAAACGCGTTCCATTATTGGAAGTATGAAACTCCCCTCCCTTGATATTAATATCTTGTGATGTCTCTGCATAATTCTTATTGATAAGACACTGCATAATCTTAGGATTAGATGAAATCACATCCATAGCCTCTGATATATAAGCGCGCCTACAGAAAAAAAGCCAATCGTCTTCCATATGGAAGACGTAGGGTGTCTTAACAAGTTGCCTAATTATGTTCATGCTTTGTGGATGTCCCTTCTGATATGGTTGCTTCACCACGATCTCAAGGAAGGGGTACCGTTCACCCATCCTCATGATATCATCATGAGACGAATTGTCGTCAATGCATATCCATCTCGATATTTTATCTAGATCTGAACAACAATTTAGGAAAGAATCTATTGTCTTTTCAAAAAGATTTAAGCGTTTGCAAGACGTAATGGTCAGAGTAACTTGAGGGAATGAATCGACATTCTTCCGACTCATAATTCTATTGACAATATCACAGTTATAGTAAGCATATCGTAGAGAAATCTTCTCAGTACAGAAGTGTTGACTAAAAAGAATACGACTTGCCGTCTCTTCTGTGAGACCCTTCATCTGCAATAACCTACCAAATACATCATACGATTCTTCATATGAACCAGAATAGTATGCATTCAATGCATATTCTTCTCTGATATCACAACTATGAGGAAATGTTTTTTCAAAGAAATCGCCAAGGATTGACCCGAGTTTATATAATTCCTGACATCTGGCAGCACGGATTAGATTAACGGCTGCTGCCTCTTCAGGATTCACAAAAAAATGTGCCGCAAGTTGATCAATCATTTACAAAACCAAGTATCGCTCTAAACCATAATTCTCTGATCAAAAATATAATACAAAAATTGAAATGATAATCAAACATCGCTTTAAAAAGCAGAATTCATGGAAGAAATGACACATAGTATCGACAACATCCTACAAACAAAATTCGAAACATTCATGCAGCGTGTCGAGGAAGAGTACCCCGATTTCGAAGACCTACCCAAACTACGGGAACTATGGAAAACATCGTCTGAAAAAGAAGGGAAGAAGGGGAAGAAAGAGGTAAAGAAAGAGGTAAAGAAAGAGGTAAAGAAAGAGGTAAAGAAAGAGGTAAAGAAAGATAAAAAAGAGAAGAACGATACGGAAGAGAAGAAAGGTAAGAAAGAGAAGAAAGAGAAGAAAGAGAAGAAAGAGGTAAAAAAGAAAGGAAAGGAGGAAGATGAGGAAGATGAGGAAGATATGGAGGAGATAGAGAATAGATGTGTTTACATTTATAGTAAGGGAGCCAATGATGGGAAACAGTGTGCAAGCAAAGCACGTAAGGCATCCACCACATGTTCGAGACACAAACAATATGAGGGAGTTGCACAGAAATCATCAAGAACGAAATTACCTAAGAAAAGTGTAGAAACAAGTAACAACTCTTCAGGTAGAAAGCCAAAACACCCAGGTACAAACGACCTTTTTCGAATGGACGAACAACTCGATAAGCTCGTCCACGAAGCAACGCAACTCGTCTTGAAATCACCTGAAAACCGAGTCATTATCGGAAAGAAACACCTTGACGAAGACGGCAACCCATATATTGGAGAGTTGACATCAGAAGATATAGTCATATGTAGGAAGTACAAATTCCCGGTGGAGAAGGAAAGCGATGATAATGATGCGGGAAGTGATATGGGAAGTGATGCGGGAAGTGATGCGGGAAGTGATGCGGGAAGTGAAGAGGATACTACGCGTTCCATGGCTCGTCGCAGAGTGAGATCAGGAAAAAACATGTCTACTGAAGGAGTGCGCGATATGATTGCAAGCGTGGCAGGCGAGTCTGTCGCACACCAAGTTGAAGGTGTTCTACGACATCTGTGTGGACGCAGTGGATTAACGAACAAATTCGACGGTCATATTGACAGCAATACTACAACAACATCTAATGCTAAAATAGATTCTAGTGATAGCGACTAATTTGTAGGATGAATATTACATAAATATAACATGATACTGATAAATAATATCATGTTTTTTGTTCCTTTAAAAAAATGAGTTTAAACCGAGTTTCTACTATGGATAAAGACATGCCAGAGGCCGATTCTGTACGCATTATGGTTGAATACCTTTATAGCGTGCTAATTGGTAACGTAATTACAAAATGGGTATTCACCGACGGGAAATATGCCGACACCATACCAAGCGGATTCAAAGAATTCCAAGCAGCACTTCCTCTACGTGTAGAGAAAGTGGATTGCAAGGGGAAATTCATATACTTTGTCTTGAAGAAAGAGAAGAAAGAGATAGAAGAGGAAGGGGATGAAGGGGAAGGAAGTGATGAAGGGAGTGAGGAAGGGGGTGAGGAAGGGGATGAGGAAGGGGGTGAGGAAGGGGGTGAGGAAGGGGGTGAAGGGCATGAGGATGTGGATAAGTCTTCATCTCACTATATTCTACATTCTTTGATGCTTAGTGGTAACTGGGTTGAAGAGAAGGGGGAATTCTGTAAATGGTTCGTTGAACTAGATAATGGTAGATGCCTCTGGTTCCAAGATCCTCGGGCACTCGGGACACTCAAGATGACAAAGGATAAATTAATTCTTACTCAAAAACTAGAGGAACTTGGTCCAGATATCCTTCGCGAAGAATTCACTCTCCCAGATTTTAAAAATCGAACAAGTAAATGGAAGAATAGGAATATAACATCTTTCCTTCTCGATCAAGCAGTAATCTCTGGGTGTGGGAATCATATCAAGGCAGAGGCACTGTACTATGCAGAAATTTCACCCCAACGGAAGATAGGAAGTCTCTCTGATAGAGAAGTGGAACAACTATACGAAGGGTTGAAGATTGTACCCCGTCTTATGTATAATGGAGAGCATACGGACAAGGTCTACAGCAACAAAATGGCCACTAAGACAAAAACAGCGGATGGGAGAACTACCTGGTGGGATCCGAAGGTGCAAAAATGAGTTGTTGTATTAAGTATTGTTATATTCACATAACAATACTATGTCTACCATCTCTAATATTTGTCAACCATATCTCAGAAGCATACTACAATCTGTTGTTTCACAATTCCTCTATCGTGAAGATATCAATAATATGTGTGGGGCGAATATGTATCTCAACGAGTTATTTCTAGAGGATTGGCGGTATGTATACAAGATATGTCTACATTACCAACCTCATAATTATGAAGGACAGGCTATAATCAGCAAGTACGGTACTCATTTTTGGTGTAAAGAAGGTAAATATCATAGAGAAGGGGATCAACCGGCAATAACCAACGCGAACGGTTATCAGGCATGGTATAAGGAAGGGAAACTTCATAGAGATGGGGATCTACCGGCAAAAATCTTCGCGGACGGTGATCATGAGTGGTGGAAGGAAGGGAAGCTGCATAGAGACGGGGATCAACCGGCAAAAATCCGCGCGATCGGTATTCAGGCATGGTGGAAGGAAGGGAAGTTGCATAGAGACGGGGATAAACCGGCAATAATCAACGCTAACGGTAATCAGTCTTGGTGGAAGGAAGGGAATCGTCATAGAGGAGGGGATCAACCGGCAATAATCTGGGGGGACGGTACTCAGGAGTGGTATAAGGAAGGGAAGCGTATAAAATAAAAATGATTTATCGCATCAAGTATTGTTATGCAAATAACAACACTATGTCTATCATCTCTAATATTTGTCGACCACATCTCAGAAGCACATTACAATGTGTTATTTCACGATTCCTATACCGGGAAGAGATCAATAATATATGTGGGGCGAATACGTATCTCAATGAGTTATTTCTAGAGGATTGGCGGTATGTATACAAGATATGTCTACATCACCAACCTCATAATTACGATAGACAGGCAATAATCGACGTGGACGGTACTCAGTCTTGGTATAAGGAAGGGGGACTTCATAGAGACGGGGATCAACCGGCAAGAATCTACGCGAACGGTGATCAGGCATGGTATAAGGAAGGGAAGTGTCATAGAGAAGGGGATCAACCGGCATTAATATATGCGAACGGTTCTCAGTACTGGTATAAGGAAGGGAAGGTTCATAGAGAAGGGGATCAACCGGCAATAATCTTCGCGCACGGTAGACAGGAGTGGTATAAGGAAGGAAAGCGTCATAGAGAAGGGGATCAACCAGCAGCAATCGAGGCGAACGGTAGTCAGGAATGGTATAAGGAAGGGAAGCGTATAAAATAATTAAAATGATTTATCATCAAGTATTGTTATGCAAATAACAACACTATGTCTATCATCTCTAATATATGTCGACCAGCTCTCAGAAGCACACTACAATCCGTTGTTTCACGATTCCTATATCGTGAAGAGATCAATAATATGTGTGGGGCGAATACGTTCCTTAACGAGTTATTTCTAGAGGATTGGCGGTATGTATACAAGATATGTCTACATCACCAACCTCATAATTACGATAGACCGGCAATAATAAACAAGGACGGTGATCAGGAGTGGTATAAGGAAGGGAATTTTCATAGAGAAGGGGATCAACCGGCAAAAATCCTCGAAGACGGTAGGCAGGAGTGGTATAAGGAAGGGAATTTGCATAGAGAAGGGGATCAACCGGCAAAAATCTTCTCGGACGGTACTCTGTTCTGGTATAAGGAAGGGAAGTGTCATAGAGAAGGGGATCAACCGGCAAAAATCTACGCAGACGGTATTCAGGAATGGTACAAAGAAGGGAAGAACCATAGAGACGGGGATAAACCGGCAATAATCAACGCTAACGGTAATCAGTCTTGGTGGAAGGAAGGGAATCGTCATAGAGAAGGGGATCAACCGGCAATGATCTACGCGAGCGGTAGTCAGGAGTGGTTTAAGGAAGGGAAGATTCATAGAGACGGGGATCAACCGGCAATAATCTACGCGAACGGTTGTCAGGGGTGGTGTAAGGAAGGAGAGCTTCATAGAGAAGGGGATCAACCAGCAATAATTGAGGCGGACGGTAGTCAGAAATGGTATAAGGAAGGGAAGCGTATAAAATAAAAATGATTTATCGCATCAAGTATTGTTATGCAAATAACAACACTATGTCTATCATCTCTAATATATGTCGACCAGAACTCAGAAGCACACTACAATCCGTTGTTTCACGATTCCTATATCGTGAAGAGATCAATAATATGTGTGGGGCGAATACGTATCTCAACAAGTTATATCTAGAGGATTGGCGGTATGTTTATAGGATATGTTTGCATTACCAACCCCATAATTATGACGGACTAGCAATATATAAGTTCTGTACTCAGTGCTGGTATAAGGAAGGGAAAATTCATAGAGACGAGGATCAACCGGCAATAATCTCTGCAAACAATTCTAAGTGGTATAAGGAAGGGGAAATTCATAGAGACGGAGATCAACCGGCAATAATTTACGCGGATGGCCACCAGGAGTGGTTAAAGGAAGGGAAGTTACATAGAGAAGGTGATCAACCGGCAATAATCTCCACAGACGGTCACCAAGAGTGGTTTAAGGAAGGGGAGCGTCATAGAGAAGGGGATCAACCGGCAATAATCTACGCGAACGGTACTCAGTGCTGGTATAAGGAAGGGAAGCTGCATAGAGACGGGGATCAACCGGCAATAATCTACGCGGAAGGTACTCAGGAGTGGTATAAGGAAGGGAAGCAGCATAGAGAAGGGGATCAACCGGCTGTAATCACCCTGTACGGTCATCAGGAGTGGTATAAGGAAGGGAATCTACATAGAGAAGGGGATCAACCGGCAAAAATATATACGAGCGGTACGCGAGAGTGGTATAAGGAAGGGGAACGTATAAAATAAAAACGATTTGTTTGTTATAGTAATTTCGTATGTTTCCTTTCTTTCCTTTCTTCAATCATGAGTACTACTCGCGTAGGTTATTGCTGGTCCATCATAGTTATTGATACAGACATATCCTATAAACATACCGCTAATCTTCCGTGAATAACTCGTTGAGGTACGCATTCGCCCACACATGGTATTTATAGTGTTGTTATGTGAATATAACAAGACTCAATACGGTAAATCATTGTTTATGAGGCTTTTTGGCAGAAGGTTCAATAGACTGTCGATATACCCTCCTCGAGAGGTGAGAGGAAGACGAGAATCTTACTGTCATAAGAATTATCGTTTAACCGCACTGCTCATATTTTTGAATAGCTGTGCGGAAGTAGAGATCAAATTCGTCATCGCTTACAAACTCTTTATATTCTTCAGCGAGCTCTTCCCGAATTGGTAGGAGAGATACACGGAAGAAAAGCAAGAAGTGTTTCCTGTTTTCCCAGTCAGATGTGGTAATGGTCATCTCGTTTATCGCATTCTCGGCGAATTCTGCAACACAATCCTTCAGTTTCGCCTGTTTGTCCGTCTTGAGATATTCCCTCACCACTTGCTTACTGGTCACATTATCTTGCTTCGTCTTCTGACGTTTTGCTCTCGCAGCTAACTCTTCGTACAATTTATCTTGTACGGCATCCCTTATATTTGGATGTTTGTTCAGCCAGAGATCAACAACATCGTGAGCATGTGTATTATAGAATGGCGAAGATGGATCTTCAATCTTTCTAGCCATAGCATTAAGACGACCGGTAAAGCTACCAACAATTCCATCTTCCCATGATATGCGGATACAGTAATCACAGAATCCGGACAGTACATTTGCGAGTCTCGTTGCATACCCTGATGAACAGGTTCCTGCCATCTCTTCTAATTCTTCGAGTAGGCGTAACTTCATCTCCTTCTCATATTCGTGTCCCGTGAGGTACGACCAGACTTTCAGAAGAATCTTCATCAAAGAGAGATGCATATTCGAATACAATACCCGGTCCATATATACTCTATTCAAGCCTATGTGTATCTTCTTATGCCTCGTAGATTGTACGGCACATACCTCCTTACAATATATCTCTTCACCTTTCATTTCCTCTTCACATTCTATCATACATTCTCCACAATGCGAACAGTGTCTCTTTTTACATTCGCATTCCTTCCTGCCTGCCTCTCCTTTGAGCATATCTGAGATATATTCTCTCACATGCTCAAATGTAAGAGGGGTGTCTCTTGCAACATTATGCATTGGTAGTTCAGATAAGAATTGCAGTATAGTATTGAGTGATTCTTCTACTCCGGTTGTATGTACATTCTGTGCATTATCGAAGATGGTTCTAACAATTCCATCTACACGACTCAGTTCTTCGATGACCGTGTTCGCGCCATTCTTCGCCATATCATCTCCAAGTCGAAGAAGTACGTCAGCTGCGTCTGCTCTGGTATTATAGGCAATATTCTCATCTTGAGAAATACTGAGTATAATATTCTGAACTTGCAGAGAGATATCAGGAGAAAGTTTACAATTTTGCAGTAGTGATTGACCTGCAAGCAAACGAATATGTACCTCATTACCTTCGTTCTGAAGGAATGCAAATGAAGCTTCTCTGAGAAAGTAGATATGATCCTCTATCTCGCGTCGTTCTAAAGACAAAATTGATTTGTATCTATATTCGCAGTTGATAGTCATATCCGAAATGAGCGATTTGAAATAGGTATTTGCCTTCTCTCTGTATTCCGCACAATGCATCAACTTGCATATTAGTTCAACTTTCCTTGGAGTCGGGGCTCCGGAGAGATCTGTGCATACATGAGCAATAGCATCGTACCCTTGCGCTTGACGTCGTTTGTTCCGTTCACGTACCATTTCGTTATTGGCTTTGATAAATGAAAATTCCTTCTTTTCACCCTCCTCACCCTCCTCATCCTCCTCATCCTCCTCATCCTCTTCACCCTCTTCACCCTCTTCACCCTCTTCACCCTCTTCACCCTCTTCGCCATCTTCACCATCTCCACCCTCTCCGCCCTCTTCGCCATCTCCACCATCTCCACCCTCTCCACCCTCTTCACCCTCTCCACCCTCTCCACCCTCTTCATCCTCTTCATCCTCTTCATCCTCTTCGTACATCAACAGGCATTCTGCCGCTTCAATCTTCATCTCGGCGGGGAAAGACGGATGAAGGCATAGTTCGTACAGCAATTCTTGTAGTGCACTTGTGCCTGAAAACAGGTACATGCTTGTTAAGTCAGAGATAAGATGTATAGTATGTCCACCTATATCTTGCCAATGTAAATACAGAGCATCTAGGCGAACGCTTGGCTCCTCGCACGCATCCAGGATTATCTCTACTAGATCTCGCTCTCTATCTTCATCTTCTGTTATTCTTATTTTACATTCGCCTAGTTCTTGTATTTGCGTTCTGTTCATGATCTTAACAAGGTCTTTCTTTAAGCTAAGGGAAAGACAACTTAAAGTCATCGAAATAATATGAAATGACACAAATATCTGTCTTAAACGAAGTCTCAGGATATGACGAGTTGCAGAAGTATTTTGATGAACATAAAGATAAACATTGGGATGAATGGTTAGAAGTTGATCCACACTTCCGTAAAGCAGGGAAACAGGGTGTTGTTGGCCTTCTAAAGCCAACGCTAGTAGATATGGAGGGGAGGTACATCTTTAAGGTTTCGCAGAATCTTGACTATCTTATGGAACATGAAGGGAGTGTGATGGAAGGCCTCAACAAGATTTCTAGGTATTGCCCACACTTTATTCGATACATTGGTAATGTCAAACGACCTCTTAATGCAAACTGTGGGAAAGACGAGGATCCTCTCCGCATCACATCTGCTCACACTGTCAACAGGGAAGTTCTTATTGCTGAGTATATACCAAACAGCAGAAAATTCTTTAGGTATATTGAGTGCAAAACAATACCTGAACGTGTCCTCTATTCCATCACAAAACAGACATTACTCGCTATTGTCATTGCGCAGAAGAGGAAGTTTGCCCATTACGACTTACACTCAGATAATGTTCTAGTTAGGAAGTGTAACAAAAATCTAGTATTCGTATACTCTACAGGAGATGGTGATCAGTATGCAGTCCCTACACATGGGTATTACCCAACGATTATTGACTTTGGATATTCATATATATCTGATCTCGATGATGGACCAATGTATGCACCCGGGCTTCATACGGATGTTGGATTCATGTCCCATGAGTTTGACTGGGTTGGAGACCCAAAGCTTTTCCTGGTGACAGTATCGAATGAAATAAAAGAGGCACGTGGCACAAGATTCGCACGAAGATTCCGTCGCATCGTCAAAAACATGTTCGGCCCTCTTGATATCGATTTTAGCTCTGGTTGGGATAAAGAACGAGAGAAAAGTGCATTAGACGAAGTGATAGATATGACAGAAGAGTATAATGAAGTATCTGATGTATTCGGCAAATATGATATATATGCATTCTCAATTGTCCAAACGTTAATAATTCTCCCTCTCGAAGACCAAGAATACACTGATATCGGAAGGGTTTATTCTACATTCTTGAAACATTGGATGTGTATCGAAAGCGAAATCACAAATCCATATTACTGCCTCTATATCCTACAGGGTATTGTAGATGCTGCAAGAGCTGTACGAGCAGCCTACGTCGTTAGAAACACACGACGACATGCATTGAAAACATTCCAGCAACAAGTAACATCTAGAATAGAAGAGGTTGCAAGTTACTGTCTGCTCGAAGGATTAAATTTCGAAGTACTGTTATGTTCATTGTATGTGCTGGCAGAAAACATGGAGGGAGTATTGTATGATGCTGTTACTGCAAGGATGCGAGAGAAAACACGAGACTATATGAAGATGCCTCTTCAATCCACTCTGGAAATGTATGGGGCAATAGAAGCAAATATCCCCGACAAATATGAGTACAACGATAAGACTATCTGTTGCATAGTAGATAGCGTGAACGAAGTGTGTGACATATTTAAAATCAGAGACGATGATCTCGATGAGGTGAATGACACTCATCCGCTGATGAGAGGTACGCTTATCTACGATCTCTATATATCCGAGAAATCTGAGAAATCTGAGAAATCTGAGAAATCTGAGAAATCTGAGAAATCTGAGAAATCTGAGAAATCTGAAACAGAAGAAAAATCTGAAAAAGAAGAGAAAGAAGAGAAAGAATCTTGAATAATATTAAATGGAGAACTACTGTGGAAATTGTGCATCAGCCGGCAATTATGTTCCCGCGGGATATACGTGGTCAAACGCAGGCAATCTGTGGCCCTCTGGGTACTCGCCTTATGGACCTTACCATTCAGCCCCCGGGCAACCATGTTGCCCACCAGGTCAGGGAATTTGCGGGGAGGCAAGAAGATCAATACACGAGAATTACTGTGAAGGGTGCACATCGTGTCCTGATGACCACTCATTATGTACGGCATGGGACGAAAGATTCAATGTTTCTCCTTACAACCATTCGATAACGAATAAGATGTGGTTAGATGTGAAACCGATCAAGGAGAACTACAATGGTGGGAGCGCCTATAAATTACGAGATCATACCTGGAACAACCAAATCCCTTACCAAACCTAGAAGGAAATATCAATAAGTGGTTCAAGTAATAAGAAAGAGAAGTACGTGTAAGAATAGTACACTACGGAGATAAACCCAAGTGTATATACACTTGGGTTTATTTTAATGTTCGTATAAGCATGACTCTACACAAACCGGATATCTGGATTATGTAATAAGTGCTGTGCAATAGCCAGTAGGGGCTTATAATAGTTGTAATTGGACTTCGCAGACACGTGGTAGTGTGGTAGTGGACGCTCTCTGAGAATGAATGGTTCTATATCTGCTTTGCTACCCACATTAACGATTTGTGCATTCGGATTATACGATTTTGCTAATTTCTCCCACTCGACACAATTTTTCCACCCTATCTCGCTTGTGAGATCGTAGAAGATAATGATTGCATCCGCATCTACGCAAATATCTCTGAAAATATTTGGCTGATATAGCTTCTGTCCCGGAGTATCCACTATTTTAAATACGACTTCGTGTTGATCTATAGTGGAATCATTCAGTTCTAGCATCACATCATGGCTGCTGGGGAAATAGTTTGGGATATATCTAGGATCGAATGAACCAGTTGTAAATCGATCTAACCAACTCGTTTTCCCGGCGCCCGCATCTCCAAGTAACACAATTCGCATTGTAGTAATCGTCTTTACCATCTCATCTCCTTGCAGCTTAATTGAGAAATTCAATTCTAAGAAATAATGTATCTATATCACTTCAGTACAAAATCTTCATCCGATTGTTGTTTATAAATGAATAGTTATAGAGACGATATTAAATAAATTGATATGTCAAGCGAATGGGTTGTAGATCTCGATTGGAGCAAGTACGATACTAAGCGTCTTCAGACGTATGTACAGATATACTGTACAGAACTAGAGACTCGCCGAGAGAATTACGAAGGGAGGAATCGGGGTTTTGATATGCATACGGACGGTTTTCTCCAAGGTATGAAGCAAAACCTAGAAAGAGAGATTTCGAGGAGACTAACGATATAACTATGCGATATAACTATGCAATATAACTATGCAATATTGAACATCATTTTCTGAATATGATGAGGAATGGTCCCATGTTCGTCGCATATTGGATATGCAATACCTATTTCAAGAGCAATCCTAGTAAGAGCTTTTTTATTATTACAGAATGTAGTAATGTCTCCGAAGTCTGGCGTAATGCTCAACGCGTACAAGTGTATCACTATATAATTCAAAGTAGACATAGGATACATATACCCTTCTGGATTCCGTAATGAAATATAGATGTCTTCTTTCTTTCGGATAAAACTTGCGCCAGAAGTACTATACATAGATATCCTCTCTCTTGCGTTTGGATCAAGACGGGAGAGCATATTTATTAATCTATCTATTGTATCGCAGTCTTCGCTTGTTGTTAGCATATACCCCATAAATCGGTTCACTGAGCGGAGAAAACACTCAGTAAGCGTTCGCTCCTTCCTTTCTGATAAGACAATTTCGCGAGCGCATGTTGGGCACTTATAACAGTCGCTATGTATGAGACATGAGGAATGGTAGGTATGTTTACATCGTGTTTGTTCGCTCGAAGGATTTTTGCATATTCCGCATATTCCGCGTTCTGGATACATATCTCTATATGTATCATGATTTAAATCATTTTCCGTCAATCGTCTCAACTTTTGTGAATGTGAAAGGCTTGCGACACATTGGACATGTCGCTTGACGTTTTGCCCAAGCCTGAATTGCGCGAGTACAGAATGCATGTGAACATGATAATACAGTTGTGTATGGTATTCCTTTCGTATTCTTCCCTGGTCTTACACGGGTCTGCGTGATGGGACAAACCTTATCCTTCCACTTTTTTTCCCACCACGGTCTCTTCTTCACTTGTGTCTGAGACATCTATAAAGGTAATGCATTTCTTTATATGGCATCATATCTTGAATCTCGCGATGTGTTTAGGATTTATGTAAGTCTTCAGCAAATCATAGGAAGAAGGAGAATATCCCATTTCCTTTAACTTCAAAATTAACCCAAGAGTCATGATATCCATGTTGGGTGTCTTCGTTCCTAATTCTCTAATCAAGCTTCTATTGATCTCCTTTGCGATTCCATAGTCAATCATGTACAGTCTTTTCCCACGATACATGTAATTGTAGATATTAACATCTCCATGGAATACTTTGGCTTTGTCCAGAGACTTATACAACTTCAAAATCTGTTTCTGTTGAAGAGGCGTAAGACAATTCCCTTGCTTCTCCATCACATGAAGGAGATGACGATCCATTTTCTCCATGTAGATACGCTTCATCTCAGTGTCGATGTCAACAATAGATGGCGCAGCACCCTCACTAGCGGCCATTTCCTGTAAACGAGCTTCACGACACATCCTATCTACAGATTTCCCTCTTCGAAAAGTCTTCACAGCAAAATCTTCGCCGTTACTCGCAGTAGCTAAGTATGTAATTCCCTCTTTCCCAGGACTTCCAAGTCGTTTTCCTATTGTGTATATTCCTTTACGATGGTTATTAATTTCATTGTGGATATCTACCAGTAAATCTGTGCGACTTCGCCTTATTTTGACGTTCATATTCTTCGCGACCTGCTTCAACGTAACAAAGCTTAGATCCTCCAACATGCTGCTTTCTAGATCCATAATTTATTACTGTCCTGACTATTCTTTTAAGCACTGGAAACAGTCCACCCATTAGAGTTTCTCAAAGTTTGTCGTGTACATTTATTAAAGAGGATATTCAGGAGCATATACGGAATAGTAAATGTCACAGCGAGTACAACCGAGACAATCCGCTCAGGCCCGGGTCTTGTACAGACAAGAGCTGTTGTCACAGCGTAGAAGAGAACCACAAGTTCTAGAATAAAAAAGAGAATTGCAATAGCCAATCCGAACGAAGCAAAGGCCGCTGTCATTCCTGCTCCAGCCGCCTGGCCACCAGAATACCCCTCTTTCCGAGCTTTCTTAGCTTTATAATTATCCAAAGCAGTCTTTAGTGTTGTGATCGATACTATCATTTTATTCACACACGAATAAAATATCCTACTTTCATTCTATAAGTACAGGACCCGTTCAATTCTCTTATATAGTCTTTAGTGCGCTTCTATACTCTGCGTTTTCCTTCGTTTACGCTTCGGCCACTTTTGGGATTCGCAACACGATCTACTACAGAAGTGCCAAACATGAACGCCATTGTCGTCATGAGCTATCGATTTAAACTGACCCCTACCGCGCAATTTCGCACGACATTTTGTACAAGACTTACCTTCGTTCCCATTTTCATCTTCATCTGAAGACGAGTACATGCTCTCATTACTGCTCTCATTACTGCTCTCATTACTGCTCTTGATACTTTCATAACTCTCATCTCCAGAGGACGATGACACTACTAGATCTTCAGGATCATCTGAGGATGCCGACTTATACTCATCTGACTCTGACGATGAATCAATCTCTTCCCCATACATATATGCTTCCTTCTCAGCGATACACTCCTTCATTAACCTTAACAATCCCTTTGCTAATGGTGCGCCCTGTGGTCCTATAACTTTCTTGTCGCCTGAACGTGCAACCACTTTAGGCGACGCCGGCCTATACATCTCATGAAATCGGAAGATAAAGTCATCATCTAGTGGCTGTCGGGAAACTGGATTCGTATAATTACCCTGTGAAAATCGCTTCATCAACTCAGGAATAATTAGGCAGTAGAGGTGTTCGCCCTCACGGTAATAAAGAAGATCAATATCAGGCACATTCTCCACTTCTTTAGCATTCACGCATGTATTACGCCAAGGATCAATATCGACAATGACATCTTCCATAGTTACCTTATCAACAGGACGCGCTCGCTCACCTGTCCTCAGACTGTACATATCCATCGAAAACTCGCGTACTGCCATCTCTTCGTGAAACCTGATATTGTTAGCGGCACGATCTCGAACAGAAGATGGAACACGCGGATCGTCAAATACTTCAGGGTTCTTCTCCCCTGGAGACAATGTAGCTAGTACTTCAGGAAGATAGTAATTACCAGCTAACCGTTTCGCAAAAATACTGTGGGCATTACCTACGTCTGGGTGAGGTAAGAATGAAGAGGAAGGTGAGGAAGGTGAGGAAGGTGAGTGTTTAGCAGCCTTAGCATTAGGGACGTGCTCCTTCTCCGCTATATTACTTATATCGATATAAACAACAATTCCCGCGATCTTCTCCGCGAACTCCTGGACGCTCGATGAGTCTTGTGCAGCCTTTTTCACAACAATATCTAGATACTTGCTATCTCTCTTGTAATTTGGATTATCAGGGGCAATCTTCGATAACGCACGCTCTAACATGTTCTTACCAACAATCTCAGCATCTGTCGTAACTGGTTCAGCCAAATACTGCGCTAACTTCTCAGTCCTCTCAGCCTTCTCATGACGCATATATTTAACTTCACGCTGCCATATCTTCTCAGTCTGCTCAATAAACCCCGTTGCAGTTTGATACCCTACTCTAATACGGAGATTTTCAGTTGTAAGTATCTTACTATCGTCTTCAGATGGAACAATAACCGCAATCGTAAGTATATTACCAAACTGCGTCTTGCTCTTCCATCTAGCATCCTGACATACCAAGTCAAAGTACTCGGTTCCTGCCTTATACCATTTTATTCCATTCTCTTCAATTGTCACCGGATGAATCTTAATTGTATCCATAGCCTCGTTAGCCGCCTCCACTTCCTCTATCGCTTCGAAATATTCTACACCGTGGTCTTTATTCTTCCTTTTCTCATACGCCTCCTGCTTCTCTCGCAGTCTCTCCTGCACACCTTCAGGTAAGGTTTCCATCACTTCATCCGTAATATTACTAGGACGATCTTCTATATAATCCTTACCTGATGGGTCAAGAGCAGCCTGACGCTTCATAGCAGTCTCTAATCTTGTCTTCGCAGCCAACTCTGGGATGGGATCCCACGCAACGTAAGGGATAATACTTGAAATGTCGTCTGGCTTCGCCGGTGCAATATACACATTTTCAACAGCACCGTAACCGTGTTCGCCATTCATATCACCACTAATCCATGGAGCGCGCCTAAATAAAGCCCTACATTCAGCTGTTGCTCTTGTTCCATAGTGTACACGCGGCTTCACAGGAATTGGAATCTCTTCCCCAGGATATACCCCCGTTAACCCAGCCCTATCCACCCGATCCAGCGCCCACTTATCCCTAACGTTATTTTTCTCACCAAACATTGTCTGCATGATATCCCCGGGAGGAACATCATCAGCTTCGCCAGCAATCATTATCGTCTTCCTCTTACCTTTAGCCTGTATCATTGCATTAACTCGAGCTTTCGTAGCTTCAACATCTGCTGCTATTTCTTCCCTCGTTTTCTTGCCACTTCGCCGAGATGTTTTCCGATGACTTCTATCTTCCCCACTTCGCCGAGATGTTTTCCGATGACTTCTATCTTCCCCACTTCGCCGAGATGTTTTCCGATGGCTTCTTCTACCTTCCCCACTTCTCCGAGATGTATTACGATGACTTCTTCTACCTTTTTCCCGACCCTTTCTAGGTTTAATAAGTTCATTAAGTTCACCTTGCCCGTATATCTCCTCATCAATATTTATTGCATTTCCCAACCCTTCTTCCTCTTCCTCAAATATACGTTTCGCTAACGCATCAAGCTTCTGTTGGCGCTGTTGACCCGCAAACTCCTCATTCTCTTCCTCCAACTCATCTAGCCACATCTTCCCACGAAGCTTCGTTATTTGCTTTTGTATGTCATCGTCTGCAAGATACATATTTAGATAAGACTCAGCAGACAATGCGTCCTGCGATATATACGCTTTCGCGAACGTAATAATCATCTGAGGAGGCATCTTATTTAACCTATCGAAAAAATGCTTCCTCGACCACGGTGCTTTCTCACCAACAATCAGTCGCCTAACCATATCAGCCTTTGACCCAGCTATTGGAAGACCAAACTCAAGACACATGTCACTTAACTCATCCTTAGACAGTTTCATTAAATCATCGTACTTGGCAATAGCATACTTATCATGTTTCTGTATCTCGCGAATGATATCCCTCTTCATACCCTCAGCCGGTAATCCATCTTTTTTCGCTATCTTTCGCAACTCCTTCTTATCTAACATCTCCAAATCCTCGTAACGACTCTCAACCAAAGGAGCCTTGTACGGCCGATCAACAAATATATCTATGTCTTCAGCTATAGCAGTCGCGCGTTCATTAGCTAACTCCGAGAAGAACTCCCGCAACTCAACCTCTTCCCTCGAGGCGTTCTCAACTTCATCAAGTTTTGGAACGTACTTTTTCAACTTCAATCTCTCAGCCCGTTGATCAGCATTGGTTTGCTTAACAACATCGGTAGCAGCAGCTTTCTTCTTCTCTTTCGCTATCTCTGCGCGAAGTTTCTCTAATTTCGTCTTCCCCTTCCTAACCTCGGGAGAACCTTTTGTATGTTGCGTCGTTCTTTTCATTTCGGTTTATGTATATACAGAATATACATACTTAAAATACAAATTTGTTCTCATACTTAGAATTGAATTTATTCCAGGCTATTAAATACCTCCAAATGTCTTTTATCGCTCTTTCGCGAGATGAACTCAGCATTATTGTCGATATGATGCAACGAGATAGAATTGAAGATTCGTATATCAGCAATCTCTCCCTCATATCCAAAGATATATCACGAAAGATGTTGGATATCCCATTCAGAAAACACATAATCTGGGATGGGGAAAGAAGCATGCAATTCGTCAGACAATCACACCAACACTTACGCACACTAGACAAGATAACTATCTACGACACAGTTTGCCCATGTGTGTGGATAACAATAGACTGGCCACGAGAGGTAGTATTCCACAGATGTGATATAGATAACGAAATCATCGAAGCAACGGGAGATAGAGGAAAGAATGTCGAATCCCTGACAATTTTTGACACTAACCGTAAATCACGCATCAAAATAAATATCCACACATTCCCAAACCTTAAGTACCTAAATAGGATACACATTAGACCTAGTTAAACTTGGACATTTCCGTTAAATGGTTTGTTACATCTGTCAACCAGATCTCAGAAGCGCACTACAATCCGTTGTTTCACAATTATTACTTATAAATCGAATTTACATGTCAATCTCACCATACTTTAGATGAGTATGTCAACAGCACGTGAACAAACAGCAGCATTCTGGAAGAAGTGTGGCTTCCCAACGAAGGAATTCGCACTGTATGTGTACAATAATTGCAAAGAGTTCGAGACCTCTTTCGATGAGACAATGGCTGATATCAATCGAACGATCCTCATCCAATACGAAATGAATACAAAACATATAAGCAAGATGGTGAAGAACGAATATGGGTCTCTAATCACAAAACTTAAAATAGACTTCGACAATGAAAAACGGGTGAATGCGAAAAGGAAGGCAGAGGCGAAGAAAGAGATAGAAGTGAAGAAGGAAGTAGATGTCCAGTCTGATCTACACAAGATATCAAGCGATATTCAGATTGATACATCGAAAACATGTCGTGCCGATTTAGATGATATATTGATCGCTTATATCCCAACGAAGTTAGAACGAGAGAAGTGTATCGAACAACTAGTCGCATACTTAAACAAGGATAGTGACGACGCGAGTGAGCGCTCAACGAAGAGAAGAGTGAGAGAATATTTCTGATACATATCCTTCTCCGCAATACTTAATATCACAATATATATTCACATCTACTTCATCGATCGTCTTCACTAAGAGAACTCCTTTTGCGATTGACCATTTATAACCGATATTTGTTTTTGCCCACTTCGAATCGAAGTGGGCAAATATAATTCACAACGGCTTCTGATATGGTTAATCAATGAGCAATACTTTCTACAATACCTTCTACAACCTCTTGTGCAACCTCTTGTGCAACCTCTTCTGCAACCTCTTGTGTTTCCTTGGAAATATAGGCAATTAATTCATTCAGTATCTCAACCATGAACTTGCTGAACTCAGCAACCTTCTCATTTTTAACGATGATACTGAATCCAACTCCTTGTATACACGCAAAGTTTGGATAAAGCATCGGTAGATTATCACCAACGGTTACCAACATCATGTACTGAATAAGTGAAGAGGATGCGACGAGATATGTGTAATTAAGCGCAGTCCCGATATCAGTGATCCTAATATTTAGACTTCTATCTAAATCGTCCAAATGGTACATAAACTCACCTTTTTTTATATCCTTGAACGCTCCTATCAACTCTATATGGAACTTCGCACGAACTTCCCCCCATTCTTTCTCGAAATCGCAAACAGATGTCATCTTATTCTTGAAGAATTCTTCAAACTTCGCGAAATGTGAGCGCCTCATCGAGTGATCGAAATCAATATTATATTCGGTGCTAGTCCTATCGTGCATTTTATGTGACATCAACTGTTCCATACTTTCTTTTTTTCATGTAAATCGACAAGAAATTCATTTCTGAGTTTTTTTCTTGAAATCTCATCGTGTGTTGGTTATGTGTTGGTTATGTGTTGGGTATGTGTGCACTGGCGACACCATCATCGCCAGTAGAGCGCATACTCATTCGTAACCTCATGATCATGCCTATTCCCTTGCTTACCCCCCTTGCCTAACCGCGTAGTTCGCCCCTAAATAATTGATGGTTAGAAGCTACTCCGGACACTGCACGAATATGGGGAAGAATTGAATTATAATTATCTTCTATTAGATTCTAAGAGAAGATACATGCCCGAAAGTGGTGAAGTGAGATTAACGACAGAGTACCTGGATAAGCAATTGAGAGGCAAAATAGTAACAGATTGGGTGTTTTGTAGTGGGAAACATACCGATGAGTTTCCACCTGGGTATGAGGAATTTATATCTAAGCTCCCGTTGCGGATGGAATATGTGTCGTGTAAGGGGAAATTTATATACTTCCAGTTCGAGAGGGATGTGGCGATTCTCCACTCCATGATGATGACTGGATCGTGGAGAAAATCGTATGATAAGATGTGTAAGTGGTTTGTGGAATTCACTGGGAAATCTCGGAAAGATAGGATGTTATGGTTCCGCGACCCTCGTGCCTTTGGTACGCTGATATTCACTGGGGATCCTGGTGTTTTGCAAGATAAGTTGGACCATCTCGGTCCCGATATATTAAGAGAACACTTTACTCTTCCTACCTTCGTTGCTTTATCACAGAGGTATGGCAGGAGGAATATAGCAGCTTTCTTAATGGACCAGTCTGTTATATCCGGAGTGGGTAACATTATTAAAGCTGAGTCACTTTATCGCGCGAGGATATCGCCTCTCCGTAGCATTGGTTCGCTATCTGACCTGGAGATTGGGCGTTTATACGAAGCATTGCGTGAAATTCCTGCAAATGCGGTGAGGGATGGTGGATTTAGTATAAGAGACTTTGATGTGAACGGAAAGAAAGGGAGAGCTCAGAAGGGGTTAAAAGTATATGGGAAGAAGACGGCGCAGAGGACGAAGACTCCTGACGGTCGCATTACGTATTGGTTTCCTGATAAGCAGAAGTAGAGATATGTATGGTACCACTCTACGCTACTATATCCTCAAACAATCGAATTTTGTTATCAAGCCATTCCTTGTGTGGCATTTTGTGAATCCATTCATGTGGCAAACCTTCAAAGCCCACATATGCACCAAGTATAGCTCCTGCTGCGGATGCGTTAGTATCAGCATCACCTCCTTTGAGAACAATTTCTATAATTAGATCTCTATACCCTCTTGCGCGATTTTTAAATGCCCACACACCAACAGCCATACACTTTAATGAGTATCCTATACATTCGTTGAGCTCCATTTCATCTAGCGTTTCCATGTCGAAATATTTCTCACATTCGCTTGTGTACGTATTCATTTTACCGTCAAATCCGTCAAATTTTCCGTTATAACGAGAACAGAGTCTTCGTGCACGAGGTAAAATATAATCTTCGTTAGTTCCGTGTAATAAATCCCAAATTATACTCGTTACAACTATCACTCCTATATCACAGCGTGGATCGAAATGTGTACATTTGCACATTATTGACGCGTCATGTATCGTCTTATTATAACCTAATCCTCTGCATGCCATGATAGCACAGCGCATGATGGAACCATTTGGCGCCATGACACCTCTCCATACTATTTCTGCAGCTTCTTCTGGATTCGTCTCAAATGTGTCTATGTCAACGATTGCTCTTGTCATGTTTCCACACCCCATTCCGTACGTGTATCCTAGTTCGGGCACCCCATTATGTACCCAGTTTTTCAATTTGCGTGCGAAACAACAGACATCAATTTCATTATTGTTCTCAACTAACATCTCTAGTAAAAGAACGAGGTTATCGGTATCGTCTGTCCAGTGACAATCTTGCTGCGATTTTTTCATGAACGAATTTATTTCTGGTGGGAAACAGAATGATTCTGCTGAAGGAATCATTGCTTTAATTTGTGCTTCGCCCAAATTCTCTGTGTATATTCCCAACGCATCGCCCAATGCTTGACCAAATACTACTCCACGTGACATCTAAAAAGTTACTTTCCATCTTTAAATCATATTAGTCGTCTCCTGGACTATTTACAGGAGTAACAAAAGGGGAATGCGGACTTAACACATCCAGATTGAGACGTATGGGAGTATTAGGGGGAGCATTTGCCGATGCTTGTCTATATTCATTTATGGCTTGGCTTGCACTACGGGTGACGTCAGTCAAACTCCCTTTTACACTTTGGTCGAAGTTGCAACAGTGTTGTAGTCCCATCGAACTCCCTACTTCTACGGAGTCTTGGTTTGCTCCAAGGTAGATAAATTTCCAATTATATTCAGTCTTCACCTTATTCACAAGATTCTGGAGATCCTCGCTCGAGTACAAGCTCGAGGCATTCTCGGCACCATCAGTGATAATTACACAGACTACGTTATCTTTCGTCTTCTTCTTTAACTTGTCATTAATTGCTATACATATCGCGTCGTTTAATGCTGTCAGCCCACCTGGTGCATATTCTGTCACGACCTCCACGTCGCTTAAGTCTACATCGTCTACAATTAAGTGTACATACGTATTGAACCTATATAGGCTAAATCTTGCACCCTTTGTCGCACACCTTTTTTGTTCGTCCACAAACGCGTTCATCGCTTCAAGGGGCTCGTCTCCCATTGTAATCATACTACCAGATTCGTCAAAGACGATAATGATATCTTGGGTATCAATTGTACTCTCCATTGCAATCTTGTCACTTTCGCAAGCCATAACTGTATTTTATTCAGGATAATGTGAAACATTCATTTTTAGTATAAGTTTTTTGTGTCCCGTCGAGCATTTCGATGGTCACGTTCTCATATTCAAAGAATTCCGGTGTTATGTAGGCACCATGCCAATCGTATTTCGGACCGAGATATAGATGTAAACGGTCGGTGAAATCTTCTCCATCTCCGATTGCCTGTATAATCGGGGTTGGTCCGCGTACCGGCTTTACTACCATGTTGTAACGTTTACCTTGTATCTCGTACGGGACGTCATACGTATGTCTATCTATGCGTTTACTCTCTCTAATCATTCTTGTCGCCCTCGCTGCCCATAACATTTGCATACTTGCTACAAATGTAGCAAGTCTACCAGCATTCTCTGTTGCTGCTAATTCATTAAGTCTCTTCCATTTTGTATACTTCTTCGCGACTGCATTACATGCCTGTACATGCGCTCCGTAGTATATCATACCGATCACCCCAGCAAATAACACATGTATCAAGTACCCCGAATCTATCATATGTTATATGATAGATACATTCTTAAATCATGGTTATTGCAGACCTATCAAATTATAACACTAACATAACTTTGTCCATTTGACTGTGCTTGAATCATTTTATCCTTGTACTTGGTGATGAAATAATGGTGACCCCGTTTAGACATTGATTTTGTTGGCGCTTTACTAAACATCTCCTTCATATCAACTCTTCTTTCAATTATATCCCACAAAGAAATATCTTGCTTCTTTACGCGGCAACCGAATTTCCAATACTGTTTTCGTATGCCTTCGATAGCATAATTCCTCCCAGCACGATGATTAACTCCGTGCATCATCCATTCTCTTGTAGTACTCCTCTCAGTAGTACTAATACATGCGGGTAAATCACCTTCTCTGTGAATCACACCGTCTTTACACCATACTTCAATATGTCTGAAGTACCCGTACTGACTTATATCGAATACGAGAGGTATATCTCCGTACGAATGTGGGTAAAGATGAAGACAATTCGCGTATAACCATTTCTTATTTTCGAGAACAACATCGTGAAACTGTTTATTCATCCGAAATAACATATCAATATTGTTCGGATATAAGTACCTACATATCACATTCGTAACCTCCGTGTGAAATCCATTGAAATCTTGCTTTAAATTCTGAACACCAGTAACCTCCTTACTCTTCTGATGTGCAGAGCAATAAGTTATACCGTAACGCGATCGTATACCACATACCATACCCTTTCTCTTCCCTCTCTTCATCAAGTAAGGGCATCCTTTCGTATTGCTCATATCTCTATTTTCCCGAGACATAACTTTAATTCAATTCCATTAAATGGAATTGAGTTGCTTTGAGTATTCCTAGTAGTCTTCATCATTCCAAATCCCAGCACCCCCAGTCTCATCGTCGCTTGAATCATTTACCGCTACATTCTTCACGGCTTCATTCCCAACGTCATTACCTACTTTACTCCTTACTTTACTCCTTACTTCATTCTCATCAACGAGGTTTCCTATTCTGAACGATGCACTCCCTACAAACTCCCCAACTTTACTGTCAGATGTCCAAGAGAACTGTTTGACAGGGTATCCAGTGTTTATTACATGCCCTTGATCATCTGTGACAGAAAAACCCGCTTTTTTGTAGGACGTGACCTTATATATATGTCCTTTGTCTTCAACTTCCCCTTCAAAGATATTACTATCTATCCATAACGATCCAGGTACATGAAGAGAAAGTGCTTGCATTGCTTTAGACATATTTTGATCCTTAGTTATAACTGATCCTGAATAATTGCAAGTCCAAAGAATCGTATCTCCAGCTACACGACCTGTGAGTGTGTATTTAACAGTTGACATTTCTATTAATCTTTTCACCTTTAAATCTGATTGTTTAAAGAGTAATACCGTTCACATTCATATCATCATCTTCTTGAATCTTGTAAGTAGTACTAATACAGTAAACATTGGTGTACGCGAACACACATATATCTTCGCACCAGTGCAAAGCGCTAAACCCCACGACGTCTTTATATGTCGATTTCGTTAGTGTATAGTACTTATGATAAAAGAGATCCCGCGATTCCGTCTCTGTAGGAATATAAGGGTTTTCGTAGAAGGATCGATAGTCTTGAATTAGAGGGAGAAGTGCCTTCGGTAACTTCATAATAATGGAACATTTCTTAGACTCGTCGGCTTCCTGCCTTTTACATCTGCCTGGTTTTGCTTTAAGTTCGAATAAACTTCTTTCTCTTCTCCCATATTCCATGTGTTTCACATTTTTCTTCTCTTCATTCTCTATACGTAAACCGTCTGGAATTACCACATATATTTTTCCATTATCCGCTATCTTTACAAAGTCTCCATTCTGGATAGAAGGTTCATACTCCCAGAAGTACGATATATTCACACTATGTAGCATCGCAATCTCTCCCTTCTTCCTAGCACCTATCTGTTTCTTATACTGATTACATGCTTCTAAGAACACTTTACTGACCAAAGACCAGTTGTTACCCCATAACTCTAGATCTCCATTTCTCCCTATCTCTACAACCATATCTGTATTCTGGAGTACTTCGTGCATAGACATCGTGAATTTGACAGAAATATCCAGAGAAAAAATCAATTCTGTGATATATATATATATACATCGCATATTGGGTACGGGACAAAACCATCTTGTCTTATATAAATTTTAGGTATATATAAATGTTAATCGAAACTATAGACGATTTCTGCGAAAACCCTACACGCGAAGATTTCATCGCTTTGCCAAGGAGTATTCAGGAGATATTTGAAATTGTCGCAAATTATGCTCTCAATAACGGCATCGGAAACACTGCAAGAGCCCGACAACTACACAACTTCTATCTAACTAGAGATCTCAACGACACTGCACTAAGAGGGTTCAAGTCCCTTCTATTAGCCGTGAAATCAATTGTCAGTATGGAAGAAGAGAGATTAGATGAGCAATACTGGGAACAACACAAGAAAGATGGTAAGCATCACCTCTATCTCAATAAGCGAACCGGAGAATATACAAATACTCGACCCTCTCCAAGTGTTACTATGACCTTCCTAAACGAACCAGGAATAATCACAATCATATACGGGGTGATCCCAGACCTTCCCAAAGTGTTCGCAGTCGACGAGGACATGAAATTATTTTACGGTAAGAAGGAATTATTACTCACATATGACGACCTCCGCGATTATCTCTTCTCTCTCATTGGAGAACATAAACTAGAAATAAAATATCTAACTGTCTTCCAACCTACAACCGAGAAAACGATCCCATACTACTCTCATAGCTTAGGTATGCTTACCCCAGAAGAGAATTTAGACTGTTTTAGATGTGCCGCAGACCTCATCGATATCGGAGTGGAATGCGATTGGAACGGTTGCAATGATGACGATAATATAATCCGCAAGAAACTATCGACACTTCACCCAGACAAGAATCTAGGCAAGAAGGATAAGAAAAAGAAAGAAGAAGAATTCAAGCATCTACGAAGCTGTAAGAACTTAGTTATGAATTCTAACTGTCTATCAAATATACGCTATCATCCTGCAACCTTTCCATCTACAGACAGTTTACGCCAAACATGATGAAATCTAGGTACATACTGCCACATAAACAAATTTATAGATATCTTGTTGGATTGGATGATTAAGGTTTCGGATAACATAAATAACGCATAATCGATTTTTCTAAGTAAGAATTTAGGTAAAGATAGGATGGTTGATCGAGATGAACTTACAGACGAATCATGGATGGATGTGGTATATATAGAAAAAGGTATTGTCCCTCCGTTCGACGAACTTTGGACTGCACATCCCGTTGAATTTGGGAAAGTTCGGATTCATGGAAGAGAAATACCGACTCCAAGGTGGCAACAGTCGTACTTACGAGATTATACCTTCACTGGAATGTCCCATTCGTGTCTGGATATGCCTAATGAGATCGAACCACTTCTTTATTATGTCAACGAACTTGGATATGCTGAATTCAATCAAATACTCATTAACTGGTACGAAGATGGGTTCCATTATATCGGTCCACACTCCGACAATACTGTGCCTCTTCTCCCAAATTCTCCAATTATAACAGTATCTTTTGGCGAGGCAAGAAAGTTCAGAATTCGTGACAAAAAGAGTAAGGCCATCGTACGAGATATTATGACCGAAGATCATGTGGCTTTAGTCATGGGTGGTGCGTTTCAGAAAGAATTCACTCACGAAATAGTGAAAGTTGCTGGTAATAAAGGAAAAGATTTGGGTCGTAGAATTAGCATAACTTTCCGTCAATTTAGTGACTAGAGCCGACCAGATGAATCCAACGCACGAATATGGCTGCGAAATTATTATCTCCTATATGAATACCCATATAGGAACTCTATAAACAAGTAGTAGCACTAGTTTAACAGGATTTATAATAACTATTCATATCATGTAATTATCGCTACCTAGGCGATAGTTACAATATTACATGCGCTAGTCTTAGTTAATGATGTATGTGTAAGTGTACCAATGTCCGCTGTTTGGAAACGACGTTGCTGGAACCAGCATATATATCGTCGCATAATTTGAGGAACCACCTATTATGATTCCTGTTTGAGTCCCACCATTTGAAATTGTTCCGGCACATTGATAAGAGTTTGTAAAAGAACTAGAAAAAGGTAGTGCCATATATGCAGTGTGTGAACTTCCAACATCGCCATGTAAGTCAACTTTTCCAGACACTGTAACAGTGTCTTTTACACGTTGGTATTGCGCTACACTTGCACTTATACCTGACATCCCTGCACCTGCTATTGTAGAAGGAGTGTACGTAGATCCTTGGACCGCATAACAAAATAAGTCCGCCCACCAGTAGGATGACGACCCCAAATTCTGTGCAACACTAGCGGGAATTCCATCATATTCAACGGGTATGATAGCGCCATCTATTAGTTGAAACCCTCCACCAAAAATCCCCCCGTAGTGCCTATAAATTTTCCCATCGTTTTGTATTGCTACATAGCTTGCGCCAGACATAGCAGCATAAATAGATCCACCTACATTAATATCTTTTTCTACTCCTAAACCACCGTCGATAACTACTGCACCAGTTGTGACGGATGTACTCGCAGTCGTATCTATGAAGTGTGCTTTACCAGATGAACTTGAGATTGTGTCTGTTGCGATAGTGAAATATCCAAGGTCAGCAGGTGGTCCTGTCGCACCTGTATAACCTACCGCCCCTGTATAACCTGTATAGCCCGTATAACCTGTTGCTCCAGTAAGAGAAGCGCCAGTATAACCAGTATAACCGGTATATCCTGTAGCTCCTGTTCTCCCAGTATAGCCAGTATAACCTGTATAACCTGTATAACCTGTATAGCCAGTATAACCTGTAGCTCCTGTTACCGCAGCACCAGTATAACCCGTATAACCAGTATATCCAGTATAACCAGTATAACCAGTATAACCAGTAGCTCCTGTTCTTCCAGTATAACCAGTATAGCCAGTATAACCAGTATAACCAGTATAACCAGAATAACCTGTATAACCTGTATAGCCTGTTGCTCCTGTGAGCGCAGCACCAGTATAGCCCGTATAACCCGTATAGCCAGTATAACCTGTAGCTCCTGTTCTTCCAGTATAACCCGTATAGCCAGTATAACCTGTATAGCCTGTTGCTCCTGTGAGCGCAGCACCAGTATATCCAGTATAACCAGTATAACCAGTATAACCAGAATAACCTGTATAACCTGTATAGCCTGTTGCTCCTGTGAGCGCAGCACCAGTATAACCCGTATAGCCCGTATAGCCAGTATAACCAGTATAACCAGTATAACCAGTATAACCAGTATAACCTGTAGCGCCTGTTCTTCCAGTATATCCCGTATAGCCAGTATAACCTGTAGCTCCTGTTCTTCCAGTATAACCAGTGTAGCCAGTATAACCAGAATAACCTGTATAGCCTGTATAGCCTGTTGCTCCTGTGAGCGCAGCACCAGTATATCCAGTATAACCAGTATAACCAGTATAACCAGTAGCTCCTGTTCTTCCAGTATAGCCAGTATAGCCAGTATAGCCAGTATAACCAGTATAACCAGAATAACCTGTATAGCCTGTTGCTCCTGTGAGCGCAGCACCAGTATAACCCGTATAGCCCGTATAACCCGTATAGCCAGTATAACCAGTATAACCTGTAGCTCCTGTTCTTCCAGTATAACCCGTATAACCAGTATAACCAGAATAACCTGTATAACCTGTATAGCCTGTTGCTCCTGTGAGCGCAGCACCAGTATAACCCGTATAGCCCGTATAGCCAGTATAACCAGTATAACCAGTAGCTCCTGTTCTTCCAGTATAACCAGTATAGCCAGTATAGCCAGTATAACCAGTATAACCAGTATAACCAGAATAACCTGTATAGCCTGTTGCTCCTGTGAGCGCAGCACCCGTATAACCCGTATAACCCGTATAGCCAGTATAACCAGAATAACCTGTAGCTCCTGTTCTTCCAGTATAACCAGTATAACCAGTATAACCAGAATAACCTGTATAGCCTGTTGCTCCTGTGAGCGCAGCGCCAGTATAACCCGTATAGCCAGTATAACCTGTATAACCAGTATAACCTGTAGCTCCTGTTCTTCCAGTATAACCAGTATAGCCAGTATAACCAGTATAACCAGTATAACCAGAATAACCTGTATAACCTGTATAACCTGTATAGCCTGTTGCTCCTGTGAGCGCAGCACCCGTATAACCCGTATAACCCGTATAACCCGTATAACCCGTATAACCCGTATAGCCAGTATAACCTGTAGCTCCTGTTCTTCCAGTATAACCAGTATACCCTGTATATCCAGTGTAACCTGTATAACCGGTGTAACCGGTATAACCTGTTGCTCCTGTGAGCGCAGCACCAGTATAACCGGTATATCCTGTATAACCAGTGTAACCTGTATAACCGGTATAACCTGTTGCTCCTGTGAGCGCAGCACCAGTATATCCTGTATACCCCGTATATCCTGTATACCCCGTATAACCGGTGTAACCTGTTGCTCCTGTGAGCGCAGCACCAGTATAACCTGTATATCCTGTATAACCAGTGTAACCTGTATAACCGGTATAACCTGTTGCTCCTGTGAGCGCAGCACCAGTATAACCAGTATATCCTGTATAACCAGTGTAACCTGTATAACCGGTATAACCTGTTGCTCCTGTGAGCGCAGCACCAGTATAACCAGTATATCCTGTATAACCTGTATAACCTGTATAACCGGTGTAACCTGTTGCTCCTGTGAGCGCAGCACCAGTATAACCAGTATACCCTGTATAACCGGTGTAACCTGTATAACCGGTGTAACCTGTTGCTCCTGTGAGCGCAGCACCAGTATATCCTGTATACCCCGTATAACCTGTATAACCGGTATAACCGGTATATCCGGTAGCTCCTGTGAGTGCAGCACCAGTATAACCAGTATAACCGGTATATCCTGTAGCTCCCGTTAGTGCAGCACCAGTATACCCAGTATAACCTGTATAACCTGTAGCTCCTGTTAGTGCAGCACCGGTATACCCAGTATAACCGGTACAACCTGTAGATCCTGTTAGAGCAGCACCAGTATACCCAGTATATCCGGTATAACCAGTGTAGCCTGTAGCGCCTGTGAGCGAAGCACCAGTATATCCAGTATAACCAGTGTAACCTGTAGCTCCTGTGAGTGCAGCGCCAGTATAACCAGTATAGCCTGTAGATCCTGTAGATCCTGTTAGCGCAGCACCAGTATAACCAGTATAACCTGTGTAACCTGTAGCGCCCGTTAGTGCAGCACCAGTATACCCAGTATATCCAGTGTAGCCTGTAGCTCCCGTGAGCGAAGCTCCAGTATAACCTGTAGATCCTGTAGATCCTGTAGATCCTGTAGCTCCTGTGAGCGAAGCACCAGTATAACCGGTACAACCTGTAGATCCTGTTAGAGCAGCACCAGTGTACCCAGTATACCCAGTATAACCAGTGTAGCCTGTAGCGCCCGTGAGCGAAGCTCCAGTATATCCAGTATATCCAGTATAACCTGTATAACCTGTAGCTCCTGTGAGCGCAGCACCAGTATAACCAGTGTAACCGGTAGTTCCTGTGAGCGAAGCGCCAGTATATCCAGTGTAACCAGTATAACCAGTATAACCAGTATAACCAGTATAACCTGTATCTCCTGTAAGTGCGGCACCAGTATAACCAGTATAACCAGTGTAACCTGTATTTCCTGTGAGTGACGCACCAGTATAACCAGTATAACCAGTATAACCGGTATAACCTGTATATCCTGTAGCTCCTGTAGCTCCTGTGAGCGAAGCGCCAGTATAACCAGTATAACCAGTATAACCTGTAGATCCTGTTAGCGCAGCACCAGTATATCCAGTATACCCGGTATAACCTGTAGCTCCTGTGCGCGAAGCGCCAGTATAACCTGTATAACCAGTGTAACCTGTGGATCCTGTAACTCCTGTGAGCGAAGCTCCAGTATAACCAGTATAACCAGTATAACCTGTACATCCTGTTAGCGCAGCACCAGTATAACCAGTATAACCTGTAGCTCCTGTTAGCGCAGCACCAGTATAACCAGTATAACCAGTATAACCAGTATAACCTGTAGCTCCTGTTAGCGCAGCACCAGTATAACCAGTATAACCAGTATAACCAGTAGCTCCCGTTAGTGCAGCACCAGTATAACCTGTATAACCTGTAGCTCCTGTGAGCGAAGCGCCAGTATAACCAGTATAACCAGTATAACCAGTATAACCAGTATAACCAGTATAACCTGTAGCTCCTGTGAGCGAAGCGCCAGTATAACCGGTATAACCGGTATAACCTGTATAACCTGTGTATCCTGTAGCTCCTGTGAGCGCAGCACCGGTATAACCGGTATAACCTGTAGCTCCTGTGAGCGAAGCACCGGTATAACCAGTATAACCGGTATAACCTGTATAACCTGTAGATCCTGTAGATCCTGTAACTCCTGTGAGCGAAGCGCCAGTATAACCAGTATAACCTGTAGCTCCCGTTAGTGCAGCACCAGTATATCCAGTATACCCAGTATAACCTGTAGCTCCTGTGCGCGAAGCACCGGTATAACCTGTATAACCTGTATATCCTGTAACTCCTGTGAGCGAAGCGCCAGTATAACCAGTATAACCAGTATAACCAGTATATCCTGTATAGCCAGTATAACCAGTATAACCTGTAGATCCTGTTAGCGAAGCACCAGTATATCCAGTATAACCAGTGTAACCCGTAGATCCTGTGAGCGAAGCGCCAGTATAACCGGTATAACCAGTATAACCTGTATATCCTGTGTATCCTGTAGCTCCTGTGAGCGAAGCACCAGTATAACCAGTATAACCAGTGTAACCTGTAGATCCTGTGAGCGAAGCACCAGTATATCCAGTATAACCAGTGTAGCCTGTAGTGCCTGTTAGCGCAGCACCAGTATAACCAGTATAACCAGTGTAGCCTGTAGATCCTGTAAGTGAAGCACCAGTATACCCAGTATATCCAGTATATCCAGTATAGCCTGTGTAACCTGTAGCTCCCGTTAGTGCAGCACCAGTATATCCAGTATATCCAGTATAACCTGTGTAACCTGTAGCTCCCGTAAGAGAAGCACCAGTATAACCAGTGTAACCTGTAGTTCCCGTTAGTGCAGCACCAGTATATCCAGTATAACCAGTATAACCACTATATCCTGTAGCTCCTGTGAGCGAAGCACCAGTATAACCAGTATAACCAGTGTAGCCTGTAGATCCTGTGAGCGACGCACCAGTATAACCAGTATAACCAGTGTAACCTGTAGCTCCTGTAAGTGCAGCACCAGTATATCCAGTATAACCAGTATAACCAGTGTAACCCGTGTAACCAGTAACTCCTGTGAGTGAAGCGCCAGTATAACCAGTATAACCAGTATAACCAGTGTAGCCTGTTGTTCCTGTAAGAGCAGCACCAGTATAACCGGTATAACCAGTATAACCAGTGTAGCCTGTTGTTCCTGTAAGCGCAGCACCAGTATAACCTGTATAACCAGTATAACCAGTGTATCCTGTAGTTCCCGTGAGCGCAGCGCCAGTATAACCTGTATAACCAGTATAACCTGTAGATCCTGTTAGACCAGCGCCAGTATAACCAGTATAACCAGTATAACCGGTAGTTCCTGTGAGCGCAGCACCAGTATACCCAGTATAACCGGTATAACCCGTGTAGCCTGTGTAGCCTGTAGCTCCTGTGAGCGAGGCACCAGTATAACCAGTATAACCTGTTACCCCTGTAAGAGAAGCACCAGTATAACCCGTAACGCCAGTATAACCTGTATAACCAGTCACACCAGTATAACCAGTACACCCGGTAGCCCCTGTAAGTGCAGCGCCAGTATAACCCGTAGCACCTGTATAACCAGTATAACCAGTATAACCTGTGTAACCAGTATATCCTGTCATGCCTGTAAGCGCGGCGCCAGTATAACCGGTATAACCGGTATAACCAGTAGCTCCTGTGATCGAAGCACCAGTATATCCAGTATAACCAGTATAACCTGTAGACCCAGCTAATCCTGTATAACCTGTTGATCCTGTAAGCGCAGCACCAGTATAACCAGTATATCCTGTATAACCTGTATAACCAGTGTAGCCTGTATATCCTGTCACACCAGTATAACCTGTATATCCTGTTGTCCCTGTAAGAGAAGGACCAGTATAACCAGTAACACCTGTGTAACCTGTATATCCTGTTGCTCCTGTAAGCGCAGCTCCAGTATATCCCGTATAACCGGTTGATCCTGTGAGCGCAGCGCCAGTATAGCCCGTAAAACCTGTGTAACCTGTTGCTCCTGTGATTGAAGCACCCGTATATCCAGTCACTCCTGTATAACCCGTATATCCTGTGTATCCTGTTGCTCCTGTACGAGCAGCACCAGTATATCCTGTAACACCTGTATATCCAGTTGCCCCCGTAAGCGAAGCACCAGTAACACCTGTATATCCAGTATACCCTGTACCTCCAATTGCTCCAGTATTGGATGAAGTACCGGGAGCCCCAGTAGGACCCGTCCATCCAAAACCAGTTGGACCTGTTACACTAGATCCAGCAGGACCTGTAGGACCAGTCCCTCCGCCAACAGGACCTGTGGGACCCGTCCCTACAGGTCCTGTTGGACCCGTCCCTCCCCCAGCAGGACCTGTAGGACCCGTCCCTCCTCCAGCAGGACCTGTAGGACCTGATGAACCTGTTACACCAGATCCGGACGCTCCAGTTAAACTATATTCCCAGGTTCTCAGTGTATCATTCCATATCAATAACGATCCATTTGGAGCTTCACTTAAATTAGATGCAATTGATGTTCCTTGCAGAGAATCTGCATTATAACGAGGTAATACCGCTTCACTAGGTCTAATGAATAATGTCGACTCAATTGAAAACGATGTCATCCTGTATTTATATTCTAACAGGAGAAAACTTCAAGTTTTATACTACATTTAACCCTGATAACTTATTGACCCAATCGTCCGGAGCATAATGAATAAACAGATTCGCATATATATCACCATGTAGAGGTAATGGTCTCCCATGAACTAAAGACGATGATTCATACAACACAAAATCATACGATTGATTAAACTCAATATTTCTGACTGGCAACTCGCGATTATATACTTCCAACGCCCACGGCTCTCGCATCCCAATACTCCCGACATGAATTATCGCAGATAGAACATGAGTCTCAGGTCTATCAACATGTGGAGACAAAATCGCACCATCTGTATACTCACGAATACCGTATGTAGCAGTATGCACCAGGTTATTAAGACTAGTCCATTTGATAAGCTCATCCAATATAAACGCTTCCAAATCCCTCTGAAGCTTCGAGTTCATTGCCACCATGAACGCCGGATGTTTATTCTTCTTCGCCACAATATACTTCGCAGTATGATCATCAATTAATTCTTTCTTACGATATTTACGCTCCGACATCCAATGATCTGTCAATCTTTTCCGAAGATGTGACGGAAGCTTTCCAAGCATGTATCCCTCTTGCGTAAAGAGAGGAAAACGTTCGTATTGCGTACGCTCCATATCAGTTATCAAGACAGGAATATGTCGTGTGTACGGTAGATTGTAATGCTCAACAGTCGGTGTAGGTACAGGTTTTTTAACTTTCCACGCGTCGCAACACTTCTTCGTACAACTAACATCACTATTCGCACAGTTCCCAAACGAAGGGTTCCTGTACGTACCATACCATATCCCAAAATTCCGCCATTTAAATGTTGCTGGGCGAGATATCAATAATTGTGTTATCTGAGCACCAGTCATCCGCTCGTCTATACATCCATTCAGATCTTGGCAATTACCAGCTCCACAAACCATAGGCGCAGCCCTAGAAGCAGGTGCATCCTTCACGAGTTCCGCAAGAACGGACCAGAACGAGGAGGATAACTTACACGATCCAGAATACAAAGATAGAGTACCTGTATCCGTGTAGGCCTGTCCCAGACAAACATCCCAAGTCGTCTTCCCCTCGTTCTTAGGACTCGACATACTTGCAGCCCCAAGCGACGTCGACCATCCTAATTGCAATCCAGGAAACGCCTGTGCAACCTTCTCAAAAGCTGCGACAATACATGTCGGATCTCCAACTTCCGTATCAACAACAATACCAACGATAGGCTTGTTCTTACCAATTATACCTATCATATCCTTCACAACATCATCGCAAGAGTCGAGCGCATCTTTAGGATATTTACATGTATCTGCATTCTTAGCACATGCACCAGCAACAGTAGAAGTCCTACACGAACAGTATGGCGTCGAGCTATCGAAACTGAACGACAGCCACCGCTGCAGAGGCACACCACTATCACTTACCAAAGCTTGTACTTTACTATCATTCCACATATCCGCAAACGAAGGTAAAGATGCATTCGCTATCACCGCGATAGCGTTAAAATTCGCCTTAACAACATCAGGATCCGGAAATCCTCCAAAATCTTCTACTGTAAAACCACCAACTTCCGGATAGATAAATAATGTAGCCCCTCCTATAGGGCTAGGAGGGGTCGGACTAGGAGGTGTAGGAGGGGTAGGAGGGGCCGGAGAATGATGTGATCCATGTAGAGCCATAACAATAACAACAGCAATTATGGCCAAAGTTATGAGAATCATTCCTACTATCATCATTATGTATAATGTCTTACGGCTAATCATTTATCTACTGTATATTTTCTTTCATTCTCCTCTTGATCAATCCGACGAAGATAGTAATCGATACATTGTCCACTCTCCCTATCAGTACCCAACCATCTATACCTTACAGTGTTGTAACTCTCACTCAATAACTTCTCAAATACCTGCGCATATGTCACATGCTTCGTAAGAAGGAAGAGTAGCCTGTCAATTTCCTCCTCTTCAAATACTGTTCTCACCCAAATGCTTCTCCCCTTCGTCTCTGTGTCTGTGTTCCATTGTTGGATCTCAATCGTGTGGTACAATACCATTTCATATCCACCCATATTATTTCCTTCCAAACTCAAATCTCACAAGTTTTTCTTGCTACATGCCAAAGGATGTACAGGTCATATAACCCATCATACAGGTCTATTGTCTCGTCTCTTACCACTCCTACCCCAACTCCCGCTCCTACCCCAACCCCAACTCCTACCCCAATTCCTACCCCAACTCCTACCCCAACCCCTACCCCAACTCCTACCCCAACTCCGACTCCCGCTCCTACCCCAACTCCATCTAAAACCAAGCCTTTGAAAGGTTGGGAACTTTGGGTTATAATCGGTGGGTCAATTGGTGCAGCATCTTTAATAATAGCAATCATTATAATTGCAGTGATGACAAGGAATACACGCAGATCTCCAGGCCGAACTGGCGCTGGGAGACGGCGCTAATCGTCTTGACACGATTATGTCAGCATGGTAGATATATAGTGTTGTTATATCAACATAACAATACTTGATATGGTTAATCATTTGTTTTGTGCTTATTTATGTCGCTTCCCTTCCTTCCACCACTCCTGATTACCGTTCGCGAAGATTATTGCCGGTTTATCCCCGTCTCTATGTAGATTCCCTTCCTTATACCATCTCTGAGTACCGTTCACGAAGATTATAGCCGGTTGATCCCCATCTCTATGCATCTTCCCTTCCTTATACCAATACTGAATACCATTCGCCCATATTATTGCCGGTTGATCCCCTTCTCTATGATACCGCCCTTCCTTATACCACCGCTGAATACCGTCCATGAAAATTATTGCGTTTCCATCATAATTATGAGGTTGGTGATGCAGACATATCCTATAAACATACTGCCAATCCTCGATGAATAACTCGTTGAGGTACCTATTTGCCCCACATATATTATTGATGTCTTCACGGTAGAGGAATAGAGAGACAAGGGATTGTAGTATGCTCCTAAGATTTAGTTGACAAATAGAAATAGTAGAAATAGTAGAAATAGTAGAAATAGTAGAAATAGTAGAAATAGTAGACATAGCATGTTATGTGGATATATACTACGAAAATCATTTTTAGTAGTATTTATCTCTATACTGCCCAATCACGCGGTAAGTTTAATGAATTTGTTTTTGGTATCAGTTTAGTCTTTCAATATTGCTAAAGAGAAAGATGCCAAAGACGATACTTATCATACTTTCAGGTCGAGATCCTATAAATGGTAGTACAGCAACACTAGCCAAGTATTTCCAAAGGGGAGTACAAAATGCTGGCCACGTGGGCGAAATCGTCGCCGCGAACGTGGCTACAGCCGCACAATTTGCTGCTGCAGATGGATATATTCTAGGGTCAGGAGACTATAACGGTAATCCGGAACCAGATATGATCAACTTTCTCGATACAACACTGGGTGCGGGGAAGAGCGGATTAATATCTATCGCAGCGAAACCATTCGCGGTGTTTTGCACCAGTGCAGGATACGCAACGGGTGCGCAAAGTGTCTTGAACAGTATAGCAAGATCAATGATGACATTTGGTGGGATATACGTTGGAGGAGGCAGCTGGCACGTATCCCAAGGAATTTGTGGGATGGTGAAAGACAAGTCATCCAAAACGCCTGCTGGTTTCCCAGCATGGTGTTGGGTAGACAGCGGTCCTGGCGATATACAGGCAACGTTGTACGATGAGGCTTGCCAATATGGCTTCCGACTAGCGAAAGTTGCCGCGATTCTCGCTAATTACGCATCGCAACTAACACCACCGGGCCTTATGTGCCAGCAAGATGCAACACATGCCTGTCCTATATCTTCTTCCACTCTATATGAAGGATATCATCGATCAGAGACGGAGAAGGAGGACAACAGGAAGATGTGGATAATTATAGGATCAGTATTCGGAGGTCTCATTTTCTTCGGTCTACTTTTCACGTTATGGCTCATGTGGAAAAAAAGGAGAGGATAGACTGTAAATAGAAAAACATAAAAACAACTCTATTTTTATGTCATTAATTAAATGATAAGTATCGGATTTGTTGTGGGAAAGGTAGGTGACTCCTACCCGATTAAAATAACAAGTCGCAGAGCGCCAAAATGGCTGAAAAATCAAGCTGAGAATTTCAGAGACTTCTTAGATGAAGATGATAATGGTGAACCGGATTATGCACCCAGCGATGTTGCGATGGCCATGTATTTAGCAGAGAAACATCCTAATGATAGGATTGAATGTTTGTTTGGATTTGATTTGCCAAGTAAGAAGATTTTGGACGAATTTGACTGTATTTTTGTCGTGTACGACCCAACAGAGGTCTTCCACACGGGTGAAGATGGTAAAGCAACTGCCCCTAAGTTAATGCGGAAATTTGAGAAAGCACTAAAGAATACAAAGGCTATTGTATATCCGTATCCCGATTTCCAACACGGAATCATTGAGAAGTTTAACTATTATGCAGAACTGGAACTCGCCGGTATTCCTGTAGGACAGTTCTTCCGTGAAACTCCTGGTAATGCATTGAAAAATATTTCAACGTTTCGGCGCAAAATTAAGGAACGTGGATGGAAAGGTGTGATACTTAAACCGTCGTACGCTGGGTACAGTATTGGTATAAAAGTGTTCAAAGATTTCGGGAGAACACAAGACACGACGGTTAAGAAATCGTGGGAGACGTTAAAACGTCAGGGGTTCCCCTCTGTTACCGTACAGGAATACATCCCAACATTTGGTAAGAATTTCGAGATTCGAACCTACTGGATAAATGGAAAATATGCTTACTCGGTAGGAACCCTAACAGGAGCAGTGGGGTCTAGCGGTGGACTAGCACTAGATGATGTGTCAACGTTTAGAGATGAAGGGGGGAAACTGCCTAACAATATCAAGCCACATCTTATCAAGTTAGGGAAAGAAGTGCTAAAATCTATTTGGCAATATCCTGTCCCCAATCCTCTCATCAGAGTTGATTTTGGATGTTGCTTAGATATTGAGAATTGTGATAACCCCGTTGGAAACTACTTCGTGAATGAGGTCGAACTCTATTCAGCCAATATGTTACCGAATAAGACATCATTCCCTGTCGTTGAAAAAGTCGCGGATGCAAGTTATAATTTTGCTGTTAAAATGAAGGGTAAAACCAAACCGAAGGGTTGGCCTAGTACTTATCAAGCAGATGTCGTATGTGTCCCTCCAATTAAATTTAGATCAAGATCTATTAAACGAAGGTAATTTTCGTTAAAACTCAGTATTTTGAAAAAAAAATCGTTATAACAAATGTCTGTGGATATTGACTGTAAAGATATCTATAACGCAATAGATACGGGAGTAAGTAAAATGTCTGCAACAGGCGTGGGGAATTTCGTGAAATTTGCGTGGGAACAGATTCCAACAAGTGATCCTTGTACCAAAGACACGCCTTTGGGAGATAGTGTTTGTAGTCTGGGTACGGCTGCAGATTCTGAATTGAAGAAAATTGGATTGTCGTGGAAGGAGGTAGCTCCGTATTGTGATGATATATTGAATGGATGTCAGCCTACATTTTGTTCGAAAGGAGTGACTGAGAAACAACTAAATATTTCATGTTCGGCTATTCAAGGCCTCATAACTCTTCTCTTCAAAGATCCTATACTTGTGGCATTCTTGAAGAAGAAAACACAAGGAAAATCAATTGATATTTCTTCGGAACAAGCTATATGCAAGATATTGCTTTCTCTCGGGGAGAGCGCCCCTGATCTAGCAACATTCATCATAAACCTCATAAAAGGAGTAAAGAACATACCGGCCAGTGTATCTATACTCATCGATAAGACTAAGGACCAGATCACTCAACTTTTGTTGTGTATGTGTCCAGGACTTTCCAAGATCTCTCCATCTCCAAGCCCATCCCATGTTAAAACAGATATTGTTAACTGGCAAGTCGTACTATATCTTGGTCTTGGAGCCTTAGGTCTAGCTGTGCTCGTGTCTATTATAGTTTTGTTTACGCTTCGTTCTCCATTCATTGAGAAAATTCCAGTATTTGGTTCTATTTTCTTGTTGTGTTTCATCGCAGGACTTATCGTTTGTTACGTGAACCCTAAGGGATTCGTTAAAACACATACAATTGCTGGCGATTCGTGGAAAAAAGGAGATGGGAAGGATAATGCGATAACGGGACAGTTTTCGGGTAGCGAGACACTATTTGGTATCACAGTTTCAACCCAAATGACAATTGCGGAAGACGGTATGACTGCCACAATGGAATCGTTATGTTGTGATGGGAACAGCTGCCCAGAACATAATCTTCTAGACAAGTGTAATGGCATTAGCAGTACTGTTACAATCGACCAGACAAAGACAGATGCTGGATATGCGCTGACAGGATCGTGTATAGACGCGATCAAAACTATTACTACCACGGATGGTCATCCTGTGATACAAGGAGCGTGGCTAGTAAGAGAGGGAGATGATATAAAGCTACAGCTAATGCTTCATGTCTGTATTACATCTTCAGCTTGTTTGAGCAAGACTCTCTTGTTATCTCTGAATCGTGGAGAAAACATTAAGAAGTGTTAAGAAGTGGCGATATCTACATTCATTGTTCCAGCGTGATGGCGACCTATATGAAGTATACGGCTCTCAGACGTTTCGTTATTAATGATTTTTAGTTGTAGATTGAGCCACCACCCTTGGTCGACCGTTCTCATAATCGTTAGGATATCATCGCCATCTACATTGAAATCGAATGAATCTTGAAATTGATGTGGGTACACGGATATACACCATTTTCCAGTTCTTTTATAATCTCTGTAAAACAACTCTCTCTTTTTCCATAGATTGCCATAATGTCCAGAGTATCCATACGATTTGTGTGTTTTTGAGAATACAATCTTGGATGTACGTAGGTCTCTTATCTCAAAGTTCCTGTAGTAACTCTCGTCATTGTTCGCAATCATGTGTTTCAGACGAAGTTTGTCTGGACCTATTGAGAGTACTCTGTACAACATCGTAGGCCCTGTTATGTCAAGTATACGACTACAGGAACAGGTTCCGGCTTCCGCGAGATATGTCTCTTGGTTATTGAGAATGTTATCGGCGCATTTGTAGATAACGTTTAGCATTTCGTGTTTTAGAGGTTCTGCTAGGATAACGGAATTTAGGTAGCTTGTTCCAATAGACGGATCCGTTGAATTGCTATACTCATAGTCCGCACAAAGGATAATATTATCTTCTGGATCTATGATGTCACGTAAGGGAACACGTGCAATCATCTTGAAGTCAATGTAGCATCCCCCATGCAGGAAAAGGTAACAATAACGGAACAAATCCGCTTGGTATGCTCCAGCAACAAGTAAGTCATATGCCTTGACGATACGTTCCGCGAAATTAGTGACTAAGAATTGCCGTCTCTCACGTGCGGTAAAGAAAACGTACTGATACTCTGGATTAGCGTCGAGAATGCTGAGATGTGCACATCTTGAGGCGACACTTGTGTATTCATCGCACTCTGCGGTTTGCACAATTACTTTTGGGATTTTCTGTTTTTTGAGAACAATAGGCCACAACCTAGACTCTTTGGTGTAGACTCTGTACCGATTTGAGCTTGTCTTTGAAGGAGGGATAATGATCTCCTCTCCATCGACTGTGATAAGAAGCTCCCCCCATCCGTTTTCATCGTCATGTCGCAATACCGATATATCACATTCATGGTCTGAGATGTAGTACGCGTTAACTGTGAAGTCTTCAAGAGATGTTTGCTCGACCATACACTGATTGCCGATCGCTCGTTCTGATTCTCGTTCAGATATACATCTAATTTTATCCATTTCTCTATTATTCCGCTTGTATTAAACTATAATAATGGAATTGGATATGCATAATACGAATCCCGCCGGTCTCGTTCCTGGTAAGTTGTATACTATCGAGGTAGTTGGCGATGCTAACCTCGTAGGTGTTTTCAGGAGATGTCGGCACCAAAAAGTAATTATAGACGAAATATTTGCAGATAAACGTCCTGGAGAAGAAGATGGGCAGTTATGTGGTCAATTACACGGATATGATGCTTATACTTTCTTTATCCCTCTTAATGAGAAGGACATGGTTTTTCACAGTGGTGAAGGTATGACATTACCGCTCATTCGTCCCTTAGTTGATATCCCTCTTGCGGATCGTTATTCCTTGAATATAACGATTGGTACATCTACAGTAAGATGTAAATGGGAAGATCAGTTCCGATCTGCTACAATAAACACATTAAATTCGCTTGCTCGTTCAACCAAAAACTTAGTACCTGTTAAAGATAACAAGTATTTTCGTCTTCTAACGCATGTGAAGAATGCAGCATTTACTAACAAGGTTAAGTACTATGACGGAGTGTGCACAGTCATCAATAATAAAACGAATGATCTATGTCAGAATGTAGTGAAATGGTACGAAATCGCTAATTTTCTCTCGAAGCAGTTATATATGTATGACGAGTGGTGCATGTATAGGACAATAAAGATCTCCGATATTCCGTCATCATTTACCTTCCCTCTACCTGTTTCTTGTACTACATCGTTCTCTTTCGCTCATCACTGGTTGCACGGGGAGTCAATGGCAATACTTGTATTGCGAGTACCTGGCGACACACCTATGACGTTTCTTGATGGTTATGCCGAGTATCCTGATGTGAAAAATATTGGATGGGCTGGAGGTCCCTCACAATCTGAAGTAACGATAGCAGCAGGCGTTGCAGACGTAATGAGTGCTGTAGTAGTGCAGCTCCCAGATAACGAGCTAGAAGGACAGCTACCTAGGGAGTTTATATGTATCGATTGTCGATATAATCCGTGGAGTATGGAGATGAGCATCCAGTATATGAACGATAACAACACATTACATCAGCAGATGTGTAGGATATAATAGATATAATAGATATAAAAAGAGGAAAGGTTTCTCAAATGGATAAGCTATTTGAGATATATGGTAAGCGTACAAGTAGAGAGAGTAGAGAGAGTAGAGAGAGTAGAGAGGGTAGAGAGAATACAAAGTTGAGTATATGATGTTTTTCGAGGGAATTCTGAGATGCAGATGGGAGATATGCGAGTCCCGTCGCGCCCAAGCCAGGAATTCATAAGTAAGCCTATTCGCAATAAATCTATATGATAGTTCCGAAGAGACTTTTTAGGTCGTCAACTTCTTTGATATCGAAATCAAGAAGTAGGAGATCGAACTCCGTCTGTGTTCTCTTCTGTGTGACTTCGAACATGTGTACACGATACTCATCCAAATCTGTCGTGAAGATGATTTTCCTGTCTATGTCAATTATGCAATCTCGTGCGACAAGATATATGATTTTATACGCTTCTAGAGCCTTCTTATATTTCACAAGTTGTTTGGCATTGAGTTGTTTGATCCCCAGTTTCATTTCGAATATTGTGCCAGAGGGAATATGGATGGCGTCGAATATAGAATTGTTAAATTTAAATTGGAAGGAAATATCTTCCCCGTAGACATCCTTTAGAATCGTTTCCCAAAATCCTTCTTGATCGAGAGAGCGTTGTTTAGCAATCTTAAATGATTGTGCGCCCAAGTAAACGAGACCCCCTTCCTTCTTTACCCTCTCTATGATATATGGGAGATTTGGGAGATCATATGCATCTATGAACTCTTTGAAATCCGTGCGCGGGATTGCGTGTTTCTCCTCAAACTTTTTTAGCCACCCAGTTGGAGCTTTGATGTCGTAGGGGTTTAGAGAACCATTGTCTCGTTTTACAAGGATCTGTGTCTTAAATCCGTCAATCATCTCTAGGTAGTAACCATAACACGTCTTCTCTGGATCTGTAAGAGGAAGGCATGACATGTCTTGCTGAAGATGAAAATATTGATACGTATCAAGAAAGTCTCCTTCCTCGGGACATGGAAGAAAGAAGTACTTTGTAGGGTTGTAATCCTTGATGCTATTGTAGATGAATTCATACTGCTCTTGGAGCCACGGTTGTTCGACCAGCCACTTGCAATAGTCGCGGTCTCTTAATACATCCTGTAGACAATGTCCTTTATACTTACCGAACGTTATTGTGTCCTGTGTAAGACCTTGATATTGGTTTGATATGCTTGTTACATTCATTTCTTTCTTACTTTCACGTTTACTTAAATTTGGTTAAATATTATATACATTTGTCTAGCCAAAGAATAATTGTACCGTCTTCCTTTGGAGGGATTGGAGGATTCCTCTTCAAACATCTCCCACATATATCGAATCCGGGATTAAAGGAGAAATCAGTATAGTGACAATAATGGCACGACATTGACTCCGCATATTCATTTTCCTCTATATTCTGCCCACATTTATCGCACGTCACTCCACAATTTGGAGGATAATACCTTCCCTTCTCCATAATATGGGGATGCCATGTCTTCGCGAAGGCAGGAGGTTGTAAGGGTGTTCTGACATATGTAAGACGTTGTGTCTTGGTTAGCTTCGGTATATATCTATCCACGCTATTTTCTCCGAAGTAGCAGTTGTCGTTATGATCACATAAGTATTCTTCAGACGTATCATCTGACAACCACTTTCCGCATTTTCCGCATTCGTAGAAAGCTTCTACAAGCATTGCTTTATTCACGATATGTCTGAATAGAGATTGATTTTCATCATTACCACTTGAAAGTGCCTCAATCAGACGACATGTTTGGTCAAAAGCTTTATTCGCCATTTGATAGCATAATTTATATCTTTAGATGATGGAAGGAAAAGTAGAAGAAGGGAAATAGAGAAGGGGGGGAAATAGGGAAGAGGGGAAATAGGGAAGAGGGGAAATAGGGAAGAGGGGAAATAGAGAAGAGAAAACCTAAGTTTTTTGTGTAAATATTAGGTACAAATTGATTTTTAAGATAAAGATATGCAATATATATATGTCTCATCCAGAAGTATTTGCAAAATCTCGTGGAGGAAGTGTAGTAATTAGAAGATCTTATCACGGCTTGACAACAACATATACCTGGACATGCAAAGAAGGACATACATGGGTGGAAGAATGGTATCGTGTAGTCAATGGGTATTATTGGTGTCCTCAATGTACTTCAGCATGTCCAAAATGTAAGGAACAGCGTCCGCAAACTTCCTTTATGAAATACACTGATGCAACTGGTAATAAATGTATGAAGACTTGTCAAATATGCAGAGACAAGGTAGAAGCGACAAGAAATCAGAACAAGGAAAAGAACGCAAAAAAAAGGGAGGAGAAGCGTATAGCTTCTTTGAAGAGTAACTGTCACAATAAGTTTCCTGATCTAGGGCAGGATGTGGTATTGATTGTTCTCTCACGTGCTAATATTGCACTACCAACACATACTAACTCATTTGCAAAATTCCGATTGGTTTGCAAGAAGTTTGAGTCCTACATTACAGACTACGGGCAAGATAGGATTGGACTAGGAGACACAGTTGGAAGGTATGAGTCAATACTATTTGCTATTACTGATAAAGTTAAATTGAAGCCATCAAGAGATGAGGCAAAGTTCTTGATACCATCCTCGCTTGGCAAATTCATTCGTTCGAGGAGAGAATGCTATCGATCTGACTATGTCAGAGAGATGGTGAGACTTTACGGTTCGTGCGAGAATCGCGACAAGTTTAAGGCTCATATTAAGGAACATAGATGCAGTGATCTTGTAGAAGTTAATTCTCAGCGTAAATTTGGCGGATACTCAGGCTTTGATGAAATGTTACAAGAGTACTTCCTTGCAAAGCTGATGCGTGGATACCTATCCGTAGATATACCTCTGCCACCACTGGATACGTTTACTTTTTGAGGCAAAAGATCAGGATAAATATATCTCGAAATTGAAATCTTATTCGAAGCGGGATATGATGTAGATATGTGTTCAGATGATAGTGCTGCAATATTGATATGTTTATCAGTGTTTGCTCTTGGAATAGGAATTCCCAGCATGATTATCGGGTTTGTTAATGAAGATGCATATTGTCAGAATGGGACAAGAGGCGGGCTAGATCTGAGTGATTGGATAAAGGGAATCGGTATTGAGAAGGTAGAATGGGTCATATGTCTGTGGTCGTGTTTGCTCATGACGTTGTTTATCAACGGCAACTTCAGAATTGGTGTTTTGATCACTTTAATTTGTGATGTATTGTTCAACAGTGTGTGGTTTGTCTGGGGAATTATACTCATGGTAACAGAGGAGAATCGCACGTGTATTTTAGACGGAACTGACCTTGGTATCATGTCAATCATTGCCTGTGCTTTGATGTGGATCACGGTTTTATCAGCTGTAGCCTTTCCGGGAAGTACCTAAAACAAACGCGGAAGATTATACGAGTTTACTTACTAATTCTAACATAAAAGTTAGAATTTGTTTGACTATGCAAGATCTAGATACCAGTGGATATATTATGAATAATCTTCTTACTCTTCCAATTGACTTATCTCTTCTGATTATGCTGAAGCTGCCAGATCATCATCTCATGCATTTTTGGAGTGCTTGCAAGAATTGCGCGTACCTATGCGGAGATGATAGTATAGACTTCTGGAAGTATAGATTAGGATATGATCCAGTACGATCATCACACAAAGAGACATATAAACTATGTACTGTAGCCCGGCAACTAGGAGCAATCGTATACCTGTCGCTCGATACATCAAAAGTTCAGGTATTTCTACACCGAGATAACTCACCTGTCAATGGCAATTCATTGACAGGTGACTATAGAAATATTATACACGAGTCATATCTACCGGAATTCTGCGAGTATTATAACGTATCTAACGGACGAGATAGCTCTATCACAATTTGTGAAGATGGTAGAGCGCGCTTAATAAAGCTTAATGGGTCATATTACGATAAGAATAATGCTCGGTTCATTATATCCATGCTGAAACAGTTTAGGGTAGGAAAGGAGAACTATTACGATCTGTCTCTAGCAACAAAGTCTTTCTATGATCTTCTGGAAGGTGGTATTACCGATGGATATAGAATGGTATCTCTGATACCTAAAAGGCAGATTCCCTCGGTCCTCTACCACTATGGGTACAACTTTGACTGGGATTCGGATGGTTATGAGTATGATACGATTTACAGTTATAGCGATGAAGACGACTGGCCAATAGATGATATAGACTACTGGCGGATGGAATATGAGTGCTACAATCATAGGGATGGAGACAGCTGGTCAAACTTCTCCGAACAGATCTTTCCAAGCTCACATGATGAACTTGCAGGTTTTTGGGCAGATACAAGGCGTCGATTGATGATATTGGCAAATGGAGAACTGCTTGACTATACACACCAAATCCATAGAGGTAAACATCCAAAGGAGAGGATAAAGGAACGAATACGGAAGATGGGAGGAAACCCTTGTAAGTATCGTGGCGTACGACGAACATATTGCAAAAGTTCGTTTGAAGAGAAGGATGAAAGAGTGAAGAAAAAAGCCAGATGTAAAAGACAAGTTAAAACATTTATTTCGACAAACAAGTATGTCCAACCGAATAGTTGAGGACTTAAGAACATATGTGAAATCTTGGAATAATGCAACTCAAAATAGGCTTACGTTCTATTCTGATACAGCATCCATTTACACAGATAGAGGAGATAAGATTCTTCAGTTGAACAATGAACTAAGTAAGAAGTCGCTTCTATCCGCGTTGGACAGTAGCGACTTTGGTACGACAGAATCACATAAATTCCTTGCGGATTTAGCTAATATTTCCTGGTCGTGGCATCCAACAGGGTTAAGATCGCGTATTTTCTCTCCCGCATTGCAGGAATATAGGGCTCGTTTTCCTCGAGTTGGTTATGCTCGCCGCGACATGCATGGGGTGCTTGAGTGGAAGAAATCGTCTGCCGAATGTGAGCAGGCAATTTCTGCGTTACCAGGACATAGTGTTTACATTATTTACAGTCAGAACGATCCAGACAGTATGCTAATACCTATTAGGACCGTTAGCCCAATATTCTACCACGTTCCCCATTCTCCCCTCCATTCTTCCCCCAAGTCGTCTCCCCATTCTCCCCCGTCTCTTGATCTTGACGGAGTTGTAGATATGGAGGCCGAGGAAAACGGACTATCATGCAGTGTCTGCATGGTGAACAAACCGTGTATTGCCGCGGGGTGTGGACATCTTACTGTTTGCGGAGAATGTGCTCGTCGCATTGAGAAGAGTATAAATCCGAGATGCCCAACCTGTAGAGGAACATGGACAGGGTTGAGGCGTATATTCTTGTAATATATTTGAATTGATTTTTTATATATATTAAGTAAGAAAAATTATGGGATCAATCAGTTCTAATTGTGTAAGCTCTACGGAAGATGATATCAAAGCTAGTGATCGTACGAAATGTGCATTGGGTATAATCCCAGCAGAAGTTGCGCGGAAAATGCGTCGAGACGGTATTGATAACATGATAAATACGAAGATTCGAATAGCGTGTGAAACAGGCGAGACATCGTTTGATTTAGACTTCGAGAGGATGCCACACCAAGAGTGGACTTCGATTACAGATACGCTTGAGAGTCTTGGTTACGATCTGGAGCATTTTAGTAGAAGCCTTATACGTGTGCATATCGTGATGAATCAGAAGTAATATGCTATGCGTCTTACCTAGTAGAGATAGAATTGATTTTCCTCTTAACAATTCTAGTTATAAACAGATGTCGAGAGTAATATGCGAGAAATGCGGTACTGAACTTCATAGATGCAGTTTGAAGAGACATCAGAAGTCGGAAGCATGCCAAAACAGGCAGGTATTGAATGAAAACACGCGGACGATGAATAAGATGTCTGATATGATCAAGGAACTGAAGCAAGAAGCAGATATAAATCATGAGGCGTTAAAGCAAGAGATAGCTAATCGGCCTCATATTGTACATAATCATACAACAATTACTCAATATATCCTAGCCAACAAGGAACCGCTATCACTTGCAGGAATTGAAGCATCAGTTACGATAGGTATGCAAGCAGCTGTATTAAGAGATGGTGCCCAAGGTATCGCACAATACGTTGTTGCAGAGAACAACTTGCCGAAGAAGGTTCATATCTCTGACAAACAAAGATTTGTCGCGAAGTACATGGAAACCTCCAATTGTGAAGAAATTGTCACTGATAAGGGATGTGAGAAGATACTAAATCACATCTTTGTAAAATTTGGACGAGATGGAGAGATTGTAGTTGATAGATTATCTGACGAGCTAGAAAAATATATGACACAACAAAATGATGATAGATTATGGCCCGACGAATTTTATGATCAACAGATGATGAAGCTTGAACGACTACGATTAGAATGGAAGAAAGCGAGTGAAGGTCATGATAACAAATTAAGAAAAGATGTAGCGAAGGCTATTGCTCGGCGGTGCCAATAAAAAATCTCTCATTTCGAAATGATGAGCTTGGATTTGAAATGATTTCCAACGTAGTCAGTGTTGCAATACCTCCAACTTCTGTTGCATGGGTGCAACAAAATGTTGCACCTATGCAACAGAAGTTGGAGGCGTGTTGCTTCGTCTACGTTGGAAATCATTACACATTGAGAGTTACACTGTGCAATCATCAAATTACTTCGCCTACGCTAAAAATCATTTCAGATTTGAGAGATTTTTTGAATATTGAAGTATGCTAAAAATCATTTCAGATTTGAGAGATTTTTTGAATATTGAAGTATGCTAATTCAAATTCTTGAAGATATTTAATATCATGGTCTTAATACAATTTTTTTCAAGTAGTGTTCAATATTAATTATGCTAAAATCCTTATCCTATGCTGGATAAGGTTTCATATGACGAACTGTTCGTCTTGATTTAGCTTTCTATCCCAACCGTTTGATCGTTATTGTAACGGAACTAGTGTTGGTCGTGCTTGAATTGGATGGCACAGTGAGCACACCTGCATTCCCGGCTGCTCCACACATAGCTAAAAATGATGATGACGAAGTAACATTGATTATTACACTCCCCGACACGGCCCCATCAGCTGTTGTCTTACCTATCATGGAATACGCAACTGGAAGCATAGCTGCTAATGAACTACCGAGATACAGTGCAACACCTCCATCTTCTGTATAAGTTAATTGATAAGTTACTTCATAGTATCCTGTCTGAACTATTGTGAAAACAGTTCCGCTTGCTGTAAATGGCGGATTATGTACAGCTGTACTCGCACTTATCTGGCCTCCAATATTAATATCAGCCGTCGTGAACGTAAATGGTTCTCCAGCAGATATAGCCGATGGTTGAGACCCAGATTGCGAGAATGACGCATACGTCGCTAGCCCTGACCCAGTAGGACCTGTTGCTCCAGTGTTCGAGGAGATCCCAGCAGGTCCTGTGTACCCTGTGAATCCTGTGTAACCTGTATAACCGGTTGCTCCCGTATTTGTTGCAGATCCACCTGGACCTGTAGGTCCTGTATAACCTGTGTAACCGGTTGCTCCCGTATTTGTTGCAGCACCAGCTGGACCGGTAGGTCCTGTGTAACCTGTTAAACCCGTGTACCCTGTGAATCCTGTAAGTCCTGTGTATCCAGTATAGCCGGTAAAGCCGGTCGCTCCCGTATTTGTTGCAGATCCACCTGGACCTGTAGGTCCTGTGTAACCAGTATAGCCAGTAAAGCCAGTCGCTCCCGTATTTGTTGCAGACCCACCTGGACCGGTAGGTCCTGTGTACCCTGTGTAACCTGTGAATCCTGTTAAACCTGTGTACCCTGTGAATCCTGTGAGTCCTGTGTAACCAGTATAGCCAGTAAAGCCGGTCGCTCCCGTATTTGTTGCAGACCCACCTGGACCGGTGGGTCCTGTGTACCCTGTGTAACCTGTGAATCCTGTTAAACCTGTGTAACCTGTGTACCCTGTGTAACCAGTATATCCAGTAAAGCCGGTCGCTCCAGTATTTGTTGCAGACCCACCTGGACCGGTAGGTCCTGTGTACCCTGTGTAACCTGTGAATCCTGTTAAACCTGTGTACCCTGTGAATCCTGTGAGTCCTGTGTAACCAGTATAGCCAGTTAAACCAGTGTACCCTGTGAATCCTGTGAGTCCTGTGTAACCAGTATAGCCGGTAAAGCCGGTCGCTCCAGTGTTTGTTGCAGACCCAGCTTGACCGGTAGGTCCTGTGTAACCTGTGTAACCTGTGAATCCTGTGAGTCCTGTGTACCCTGTGAATCCTGTGAGTCCTGTGTAACCAGTATAGCCAGTTGCTCCCGTGTTTGATGCAGATCCAGCTTGACCGGTAGGTCCTGTGTAACCTGTATAACCGGTAAAGCCAGTTGCTCCAGTGTTCGTTGCAGACCCAGCTTGACCTGTGGGACCCGTAGGCCCCGTGTTACCAGTGTGTCCACTTACACCGGTTGCACCAGTATTGGAAGCAGCCCCAGCAGCCCCAGTTGGTCCTGTTAATCCAGTTGGTCCAGTTGGTCCTGTTAATCCAGTAAGTCCTGTTGCACTAAACACACTGTCCGCGAAATCACTATATATTGCATCGAAAGCATGTTCAGTTGGTTGGATTGAGAATGACATTTATAAATACAATAATTATAAAAAAAAATCGAGAAATTAGGATCGCGGTTAATCATGTACAATTTCTCAAGAAGTTCAACCGTAAGCAAAATTAAGCAAAAATTAAGCAAAAATTAAGCAAAAATTAAGCAAAAAAAACTAAACTGATTGAGGGGAATCTAGACACTACCAAGTGTCTATATTTAAACGCATATCCGCCTAACGTTAACTATTGGAGTATTTTCGGTGTCTTCTTGCATTTCGCGGCAACGTTCAAGAATGTTTGTTCCATATTCTCTGTTCGGATATATTCGCGTTTCACTTTCTCTAGGAATGCCGTATATGATTTAATAAAATTAGAGAGTGCATTAAAATCTGTTCGAAGGGTATAATGAATTGCTATGCCAAGTTGGTTTCTGTCAAGATCAGGGTTGGACATCCTTGCGTCCGCGTAAAATGCGGACCATGATACACAAAAACCTCCAGGACCTGTATCTTTCAATCTAAGTCTATCATATTTTTCGAAGTGTTGCCAATAAGATTCACTCATGAATGAGTGTGGGGGATAGTATTGTTGTACGAAATCTTTACCCATTTCTTTTCGAAAAAGATTGTCGAGTTCGATATCGACTGTTTCACATCCACGAGTTTTACCGAATGTTCCCGTCGGATCAAACCTCTCAAGGGTTTTAAGTTTTGTATCGTAGATCATGTAATTTGCATGACCCGGTCCTGATTTTGACTTTGACACCCCAATCCCGGTCCCAGCGAATCCGAAAGGGAAGGTAATAAATCTCGGATTCCGCTTCAAACAATCCTTCATTTTCTCCCAAAATCCTATTGGAACGCTTATATAACCTTCGCAATCTGGATTTATCTGTATCCACCTCATTGATATATCTGTTTTTTTAAGTTTATTTGGTCGTCGTGATATATCAGGTATTACGATACAATCTGTACTGTGTCTGCACGCTAGATACAGCATAATTACATATGCCATGAAGGTAGAACCATTTTTTTGTTGCATCTCATCAGCGGGAGTGAGAACAGGGTATGTTAGATTACAATTTGTGTGCGGAATATTATAATGCTTCCAATAGCCATGTGAAATGGAAGCCCTAGGCAACTTGGAGGCAAATTCCTTATGCTTCTTGGAAACAATCTTCCTACTTTTCATAATCTTCCTACGACTTGCACTCTTCCTACTTTTCATAATCTTCCTACGACTTGCACTCTTCCTACGACTTGCACTCTTCCTACGACTTGCACTCTTCCTACGACTTGTACTCTTCCTACGACTTGTACTCTTCCTACGACTTGTACTCTTCCTACTCTTCCTACTCTTCCTACTCTTTCTACTCTTTCTACTCTTTCTACTCTTCCTACTCTTCCTACTCTTCCTACTCTTCCTACTCTTTCTACTCTTTCTACTCTTCCTACTCTTTCTACTCTTTCTACTCTTCCTACGACTTGTACTCTTCCTACTTACCCGCGATTTCCTTGAGCTCTCTAGAATGGTCCTACCAACATTACTACTTCTCTTTACACACCTCCCCGTCTTTTGATTGAGAATCATATCTTTTTTACACTTGAGATAAGCAAGTAGTGTTGATTTTCTCATCGTTGCATATTCTGGGATCTCCATTTCTTTGGCGATTCTCTTTAATTCGGATACAGTCAGCTTCTCCATTTTCTTATAGAGAGGAAAAATAGTGAATATGAGGAAAAATAGTGAATATGAGGAAAAGGGTGGGAAAAATGGGTGGAAAAGGGGTGGAAAAGGGGTGGAAAAGGGGTGGAAAAGGGGTGGAAAAGGGGGTGGAAAAGGGGTGGAAAAGGGGTGGAAAAGGGGTTGAAAATGGTGGAAAATGGTGGAAAATGGTGGAAAAGGGGTGGAAAAGGGGTTGAAAATGGTGGAAAATGGTGGAAAAGGGGTGGAAATGGGTGGAAATGAGGTGGGAAAATGGGTTGGAAAAGGTTGGAAAAGGGGTGGGAAAAGGTGGGAAAGGGTGGAAAAGGGGTGAGAAAAAGGGGTGGGGGGGGATAGAGAAGCTGTAGACTGGCACGTGAGTGACCAGACTTGGATATCGTCTCAAAAACTCAAAAAAACGAATTTCGTGGGTTCATATTTGGTGTATTTCAGCTATTAATGAATTAGCAAAATGAATTATTGCCCCAATATTGTTATTTATGTGCAAACACTAATGTCTACCATCTCTAATATATGTCAACCACATCTTAGAAGCATTCTACAACTTGTTATTTCACGATTCCTCTACCGTGAAGAGATTAATAATATATGTGGGGCGAATATGTACCTCAACGAGTTATTTCTCGAGGATTGGCGGTATATTTATAGGATATGTCTGCATCATCAACCTCATAATTATGACGATGGACCAGCAATAATCGACAAGAGCGGTACTCAGGAATGGTATAAAGAAGGGAAGTTGCATAGAGGCGGGGATCAACCGGCAATAATCTACATGAACGTTACTCAGTTATGGTATAAGGAAGGGAAGCGTCATAGAGAAGGGGATCAACCGGCAATAATCCACGCGAACGGTAATCAATGGTGGTATAAGGAAGGGAATTGTCATAGAGAAGGGGATCAACCGGCAATAATATGGGCGAACGGTGCCCAAGAGTGGTATAAGGAAGGGTTGCGTCATAGAGATGGGGATCAACCGGCAACAATCCTTGCGAACGGTGATCAGTTATGGTATAAGGAAGGGAAGTGTCATAGAGAAGGGGAACAACCGGCAAAAATCTACGCGAACGGTACTCCCGAGTGGTGGAAGGAAGGGAAACGTATATGTGCTTTATCCACATAACAACATTATGAAGAGATCAATAATTAAAATGATTTGTTGTATTAAGTATTGTTAAATTAATGTCATGCAAATATCCTCGGCTATGATCAGCCTTACTGGCAACGTTCCAGGCGACATATGCACCTTAATATGTGACCAAATTTACGATATGCTTGAAGTCTGTTATGAACGAGATTACTTCGCGGCGCTTCTTGTCGATGGTGTGTACGCCGACATATGCAAAAATATCCACCAAATATCGAAGCTAGAATCTTTTAGTCGCCTAAGATACGCCATATGCATAGGCGAGACAGCTCGCGACATCTACGAAACCATGGTAAGAACGAATAGTCGCCAGTTCCGTATGGATTTGTGGAGCATTGCAGAGGATATGAATACGCTTATACCTGGTATTGATTGCCCTGAGATCCGCATTTATCTCAGAAGGGACTTTGTCAAGGATTTCCCACAATTAAAAGCTCACTACCGTATCATTAGAGACCCATATATCCAGATAATGAAATAACATGTGTTCTAATCACACGCTATTTGACGTTGGTCATTATAATTGAGAATTCCAAATTTGTTGGAATTGTCTGAGAAGTTGGCGATTACTAGAAAAAGTTCTTATAAATGATGACGATAGCAAAAAAATCTCGAAAAAAGTTCCCAAAACACCCGCAGGAAGAGCAGGAAGAGTAGGAGAAATAGCAGGAAGAGTAGGAGGACGAGTGTTCGCAGATCCGTTCCGGAATCTATTTCAGCCACTAATCAAACCAACTCGAAATTGATTTTTTTTTCTCAATATTTTCCAAGAATATCAGCCAATGTCATACACATCAGTGATGATAGTAGAGGGTATCCTACTAGATGAGAAAGAGTGGAGGTCATACGTCAAAACATTGTGGCCTCGAAAAGTCTATGATGAGATGAAAGAACTGTTCCGAGATCCATATAACGAATTTGAGACATTTCACGAAGTGTGGGTGGGATATTCAAACATGGAAGACGCCTTAACATCCGGTGAATACGGCTCTCTCGAATCCGTGGACATTCAACTGGAGAAGATTAATTCTAAGACTAAGCATGCAAGAGAGTTGCATAAGATAAGGGATCGGATTATAGAAATGAGTGAAAAGATGAATGGATTAAGCTGGTTCACGTGGCCATGCGATAGCGATCTCACTGGTAAACAGTTTTTGCTTGGCAAACGCATCGACTCTCTAGGAACTAATAGCAATGATGCGATCTTGAATAGCGTGGTAGAAATTCCTACATCCAAGATTCGACAAGAAGATTTGCCTGAGATGTTTCAAGAGAAGCAGATTCAGATGATTCTGATGTATATGGATCGATTTGATTGACGTACACCCTCTTACACCAGTTCTCGTAATTGATTTTTTGTGTAAACTACACGGAAATAGTTGTGTATCTTCGTGATAAGGTACACATATCATCATGGCTTCTCTTATTGCTGACGCGAAGTTCACAGAGATGTCTACATTGACACGCGTGAACTCTACTGATATATGTTTGGGGGCGGGCTGTCGTTATCAACCTGAACCGTGCAACTGTTGGGCGTCGGACAAAATGAAACAATTTAAGCAAGAGATGGATAGTTTTGTAGATAAGTGGGTTGCGTCCGGCAAGAAGGCAACAACTATGCCGTGGTGGCAAGACGAAGGAGTACTCACTGATCTTCCTCTTCTTCCGCCACTTGAGCATGAAACAGTAGTGTGCATCCCTTGTGCAGTTCCTCTTCCTCTTCCTCTTCCGAGGGAGTCGAAGGAGCCTGCAGAGGAGTGGACAGTGGTGGTGGGGGGTAAGAAAAACACAAAGAAAAACACAAATAAGAACACAAATAAGAACAGGGATATCTGCAGGTATGTTGCAGCGGGGAGAAAGTGCAAGTATAATGATTGTCGGTACGCCCACAAGCTGTCTGAACTAGATGTAAGAACTTGTGGGTATGGGAAAGGGTGCAAGAAGGTGAGGTGGAAGAATGGGGTTTACTTTAATGCACCTAAGTGTGGACGGGCTTGCAACTACATCCATCCTGGTGAGGATATGGATGGGTTGTGGAAGAGGTTGATCACATGAATGGGGAACGGGGAATTAGGAATTATATATGAGCGAAATAGGCTCTACTTTCGGGTAGAGCCTTTTTTGCATGTGTAAAGATATAATATTACTCAAAGATCGTTGTAGAATCCGTGACTTGCACCTATGCCTCTGATATTGAGGGTTGTGAGTAGTGTAATTTCCGGCAAACTTTCTACGAACATTGTGAGTATGTGCTCAATGGGTTCCTTTCGATCTCTTTTTAGCCATACTTTTGTGTGTTCGAGATACACATCAAAAAACATCTTCGGTATCGAATAGAAATTACTGAAGACAATGATATTTAGTCGCCCATTTCCCTCCATGAATTTGAAAGTGGGAGAACTAACAAGATGAGTATTGATGTCGAACTTTGAAGTCATTCTGTATCTACCGCATATTTTGCAGAAAACTTTGAACTGTTTGTTCCTAATTAGTTCTCCAAGATGTATGAGTACATACATCTCTCCTAAGCCTTTGTTTATTGGTTGTTCGTGAGCATAGTAGTTACAATCATTGTTTTCCACATAGCGGATCATATAATCGCAGTATGTCGATAGTTCCTTAACTTCGTTATCTGGCATGTCTATGGAAGTTTCCAACAGAAATATTTTAGCATTTGGGACTGCGCATCGAATAGTTTTCAAATTTCGTAATGTTTGGTCATACCTATCGACAGGAGAAACTAAACTCCTCGCTGATACACCCTCAAGTTTGTTTGTTGAGACATGTATGATGCTCGTCACTGCTATCACAATATCCGTCTTATCGAGATATATATCTTCAGGTGTTATTGTGTTACAAAACAGAACCTTTGGACTAAGATTAGGTTTCACATTATCAATATTAATTTCTGTCACCTCAACAGGGATGACTTTCTCGACTAGTCCTGTGTTTAACCGGATTTTTTTCAATACACACGAATTCGGACCTACACGCTCTGTTCTTGTAACCTGAGTAATTGTGTCAAATATCTCGATATGCAAATCCACCCACCATGCAGCCGTTACATCTGATCTTATGATAGTTATACCATGGTCGGATATTATGTACCGAAAACTGTCCTCATATGGGTGATCATGAGTCCACACCTCGATGTTGTTGTGCACCGATAAATCTCGACGGTTTCTTCCTTCATTCATTTAAACACTCACAATAGTCTTTAAATTCGGAAGAAGGGAAGAGACATATATAATTGAATTATGTAGACAGGGAATCCCATAGACATATCTCTCAGACACTATCTTCCAACTAGATCTCAGAAATGTACTACAATCGGTTATTCCACAATTCCTCTTAATTGATTTTTTTTGAAGAGAAACAAAGGGAGTATGGGAAAGATGGAGAAAATAAGAGAGCTTGCATTCATGAAATTGTTCGAGATATTTGACGATCCTGATTGCGCTGAGGAGGTAGAAGGAGAGATATATGCGTGGGCGAAAAAAGATGGACATGTCGACCGTACATTGTACAAGAAGAAGTTCGTGATGTTGGTATTTAACTTGATAAGGAATAAATTACTTCGCGAGAGTGTCCTCGATGGAGATATCCCTGCGCGCGCACTTACCATACTTTCCGCTAAAGAAATGCGAACCAAGGAACAAGCCGATCGCGTCTCTGCACTAGAGAAGGAAGCATACATAAACGCTGCATTAGCTGTTGTGCCAATGGCCGAGACAGATCAATTCAAATGTGGAAGATGTAAGAAACGACGGTGTGTGTACTTTCAGAAACAAACTCGTTGTGCTGACGAACCAGCTACGACATTCGTACGATGTATGGAATGCGACAAAAAATGGACGTTCAGCTAGTTCGTCGAACTAGCTGACTATAAGATCGGAAAATGACCCTGGCGAATATCGCTAGGGTCATTTCCACGTAATTTAATCCATTCCAAGAGCTTTTGCTAAAGCATTTCGAGCCTCTTTCTTGTTCATCCCCTTGAGATTAACATTGCATTTCTTGCCAATTGCTTCCTTTGTGCACGGCGAATTCCGAATGGATCTGCGAATACTCTTCCTACTCTTCCTACTCTTCCTACTCTTCCTACTTTTTCTCCTACTACTCTTCCTACTCTTCCTACTCTTCCTACTTTTTCTACTCTTCCTACTTTTCCTACTCTTCCTACTTTTCCTACTTTTTTTCCTGCTACTCTTCCTGCTGCTCTTCCTGTTGCTCTTCCTCTTAGTACTCTTCGTACTCTTCGTACTCTTCCTGCTCACCCTGCGGGTGTTTCGGGAACTTTTTCGAGATTTTTTTGATATCGCCATCCTTTGTTAGAAGAAATATTTTCGAAATAGAGAAAAAGGTGTTGCAGCATATGTCTTACACAGATAATAGCAGTATATTACGACCCCTCTTACCCCAGTTCTCGGAATTGAATTTTTGAGTCAACTATGAGGGAAATAGTTGTGTATCTCAGCGAAAGGGTACACAAGAGCAATGGTAATGACTGTTATTCCGTGGTGGCAAGACGAGGGTGTACTCACTGATCTTCCTCTTCTCCCGCCACTTCCGTTTGCTATGATTGCGAAGTCGAATCGCACCGAAGCGGTTTATGAGCCCGAACCAGTGTGCATCCCTTGTGCAGTTCCTCTTCCTCTTCCTCGTCCGAGGGAGGCGAAGGAGCCTGCAGAGGAGTGGACAGTGGTGGGGGGGAAGAAAAACACAAAGAAAAACACAAATAAGAACAAGGAGATCTGCAGGTATGTTGCAGACGGGAAAAAGTGCCAGTATAATGATTGTTGGTACGCCCACAAGGCGTCTGCACTAATGGTGCAAACTTGTGGGTTTGGGGAAGGGTGCAAGAAGGTGAGGTGGAAGAATGGGGTTTACTTTAATGCACTTAAGTGTGGACGGGCTTGCAGCTACATCCATCCTGGGGAGGATAGGGATGGGTTGTGGAAGAGGTTGACCACATGAATGGGGGAACGGGGAATTAGGAATTATATATGAGCGAAATAGGCTCTACCTTCGGGTAGAGCCTTTTTCGCATGTGAAAATGATACCTCCTATCCCGTACTCACAATTGAATTTTGACGCAAACTCCTACTGATATAGTAGTACCTAGGCGCGAGGGTACAAAATGAGTGCAGCTTACAGAACTTTTTTCAAGACTATGTACGCTGCTCTCAAACAAACCTCTACATTGACTCCGGGTGATATTAGGAGAGAGATCAGCGTGAGATGGCATACAAAGAAGAAGAGAGCAGAGGGCAATGAGATAGAGGCGCGATCCCGAGCACTTCGTCCGATTATCGATCATTCACTTTCTGTGATGAAATCTTTCATGCTGTCGGTTGTGAATACATGGATGCAAGCTAGTAAGGAACGAATACTTCGCTTTGAACCCTTCAAAGGAACGAAGAAAGTTTGGAGCGAAGAGGAGAGGGACCTGCAGTTGGCGATTCATGAGTCAATGATGGACGCGCGATCCCGAGCACTTCGTCCGATTATCGATTACTCACTTTCTGTGATGAGATCTATCATGTTGTCAGTTGTGAATACATGGATGCAAGCTAGTAAGGAACGAATACTTCGCTTTGAACCCTTCAAAGGAACGAAGAAAGTTCGGAGCGAAGAAGCTTTGAGGAGGATGGATATGTGGGCATCTGCAGAAGATAAGGTTGTGGTAAATGTTGAGGGTGAGGGGAACTGCATGTACAGAGCATTGTCGTACCATCTGTTTGGAACAGAGGCACTCTATTCAGAAGTGCGTGCAGAGGTAGTCACAAGAGCATTACATAGTAAGTGCATAGGAGAAGAGTGGACTGATGCATTGTCATGGGATGATATTGAGGATAGTGCACAGGATGGACAATGGGGTGGACAGGAAATGCTGAAGAGCGCGGCTGAGACTTACGGTATTAACATTGTTTTGTTTGATGTACGAGCATCAATGGACGGGGAGACACACGAGTTCGTTATGGAACCGAGCGTCGCATTAAGGAACGATACGATTCATATCATGCATTATTTGAATCATTTCTGGATTGCTGCCAAGAGGGATGTGGCTGTGCAAGCGTTAGAGGTTGTAAAAGGTTGGCTCGCTGCGCAGGGTTTTGGGGACTTCCCTTTCCTCTTCGCAAATGAAGAGGAAAGAAGTGAAGTATTGTGGAACATGCCTCCGAACGATATCTCGAGTGTATTAGCGGTTGTCAATATCGCTGGAGTCTGTCGGTGATCGGGAATGGGGAACGGGGAACGGGGAACGGGGAACGGGGAACGGGTAAGGTAAGAATATGAATAGAAACAAGATAGGCTCTACGTATATACGTAGAGCCTATCTTGCGTTCGGATTTGTACACTTAGATATAATCTTTTAACCGTTAGAGATTGACGGATGAGTGCCCAAGGATATTTGTTCTCACAATTGATTTAATGTGAAAAATATGCTTGTAATAATTACCATGCCACCAATTACACGATCAATGACTGCCCAGTACCGGGCACGCAAGGATGCGGCCGTCAATTTATTAAAGTCTTTAGAAATAGAGGAGTGGCGTATCGATCGGGAGGCAGACAGACAGAAGGTAAAAGCGGAGAGGCAAAAAAAGAAAGATAGAGAGTTTGTTTTGAGAGATGACAAGAAGGCGTGGGTTGAATACGTAGAAGACAAGATACATTCATGTGAAAATGCTCATGGGAAAGAGAACAAGAAGGTTATTATACGGGATGTATTTAAGTTTTGTGGAGAGACACAATACAACTGGGAGATAAACCACTTGAAATTTGCAAGCACTGTACAACAACAGATTGAGAAATATAAGTTAGAAGAGAGAGAGTTTGCAGACGAGATAGAAAAGCTGATCGCGCACCGACTTGTGCGGATTATATAGGACTTTAGAGAATAAATCAAGAGAATAAATCAAGAGAATACATTTGCAAATAAGAAAGCCTACCAAAAAGGTAGGCTTTCTTGCGTACCGCTGATCATCCTCTAAATTGAATTTTAAGAACACGTAGAATGAGGTAAACGTCCTGAGACATGGCAAACATAATGGATATCCTGAATGAATATATGACCAATTTTCTCGAGAAGAATGTTGAGAATAAGGTCAAGGTAAAGCAGACTCTTATTGACTGGAAGTCAAAAGAAAATCAGTCCAGCCTGAGGAAGGTTTACACTGATGCATCAAAGGGATCTGATTCCAAAAAAGGCAAGAAAGCGTTGTCTGGTTACAATGTGTTCATGAAGGAGCAATATAAAAAAATGAAGGCTGCTGATGACCAACTAGAGAACGGGTATATCATGAGCATGGTTTCCAAGAAGTGGAAGGAGATGAGCGAGAAGAAGCAGCAGATATACAAGGACAAGGCATCATCTACAAACGCAACTATGCCTGCGAAGAAGGGATCGAGGAAGAAGCCAGGACAACCGAAGGGAGCGAGCAATGCTTACATCCATTTCGGGTTAGCTATGCGACCTACAATCAAGTCGAAGCATAGCGACTGGGATTTCAAAAAGATCAACAATGAGGTGAGCAATCAGTGGAAGGGTATGAGTGATAAGAAGAAGGAGAAGTACATCAAGCTCGCTGAAGCCGACAAGAAGCGCTATGTGAAAGAGATGAAAAAATGGAAGGCAGAACAATCTAAGGAGAGTGATGAGAGCGGTGGAGATAGTGATAACTCTCGTAGTGGAGATGAGAGTGGAGATGAGAGTGGAGATGAGAGTGGCGAGGAAAGTGGAGAGGAGAGTGGAGAGGAGAGTGGAGAGGAGAGTGGAGAGGAGAGTGGAGAGGAGAGTGAGGAAGAGAGTGGAGATGAGAGTGGAGATGAGAGTGGTGATGAGAGTGGTGATGAGAGTGGTGATGAGAGTGGTGAGGAGAGTGGTGATGAGAGTGGTGATGAGAGTGGTGAGGAGAGTGGTGATGAGAGTGGTAGCAACTCGGAGAGCGAGGAAGATATTAAGGAAAAGCCCAAGTCAACAAAAGTTGAGGATCCCAAGAAGCCAATGACAGCATTCAAGCTCTTCGCACAGGAAAGACGTGTAGAATTGGAAGAAGAGAATCCAGATAAGAGTAACTCAGATGTGTCTAAGATGATCCAGGTTGAATGGAGGGCACTTGACAGGTCAGAACAGAACAACTGGAAGGCAAAGGCCTCAGCATGCTAAGGGGAAACTGTGATATATAGGCGGTGAGAAGGAAAATACAAGCTCTGGGCTCTGTGATTAATTACACAGGGCCTATCTTGCGTTCGAAAGTATAAAAAATGCACATATAGGATAGGACGGTTGCACATGTATATACAACGCATTATCAGGTTAACACCAACAGACTCGTGGATATCTCGTAAAGTATTTATCGAGAATGATCCTCAAAATTGAATTTTGAAATCAAGTGAGTGGGTAATAGATGTCCTGAGACGATGACAACTACAATGCAGATCGTGAACGATTATGTGACCGAGTTCATTAATAAGATGGTTGAAGAGAAGGTTAAACCAAAGAAGATTCTTGCTGACTGGAAGTCTAAGGAGACTCAGGCCAAGTTGAAGAAGGTGCTTGCGGAATCTATCAAGGATTCTCAGCCGAAGAGGACGAAGGCGCTTTCCGCTTACAATGTGTTCATGAAGCAAGAATACACAAAGGTAAAGGAAGACAACCAGGGTCTTGATAGTGGGGAGCTTATGAAGTTGATGTCGTCAAAGTGGAAGGGAATGAACGATAAGAAGAAATCGAAGTACAATGAAGCGGCTGCTAAGCTGAAGGAGCAGATGCCTGCGAAGAAGGGATCGAGGAAGAAGCCAGGACAACCGAAGGGAGCGAGCAATGCTTACATCCATTTCGGGTTAGCTATGCGACCTACAATCAAGTCGAAGCATAGCGACTGGGATTTCAAAAAGATCAACAATGAGGTGAGCATTCAGTGGAAGGGTATGAGTGATAAGAAGAAGGAGAAGTACATCAAGCTCGCGGAAGCCGACAAGAAGCGCTACGAGAAAGAGATGGAGAAGTGGAAGGCAGAGCAGACGAGTGATAGTGAGGAAAGTGGTGCGGAGAGTGGTGAGGGAAGTGGGGATGAGAGTGGTGAGGGAAGTGGGGATGAGAGTGGTGAGGGAAGTGGGGATGAGAGTGGTGATGAGAGTGGTGAGGGAAGTGATGAGGAGTGAGAGATGAGTAAAAAATAAAAAAAAATATGAAGACTTGGCCTGCCTTATGGTAGGCCAACCTTCATGTCGAATTTTTCATTGTAGTTTTTTGCTCTAAATCGAATTTTTAGTGTCTTGTATTTGGGTTAGGTATGTCACATATGCTAATTATCGAAAACGAAATGACTTACAATGAGCGTGAGGAGGAGGCGCAGAGGAGGAACGCTTCTCTTGGAAGTGTACCTGCATACTGTCTCTACTACGCTAACAACATTCCGAAAAGTCGGAAAAAGTGCGAGGAGTGGTGGAATACTGTTGGGCATACAAGTGTTGATTCCCATGCGGACGAAGACGTACCGGAGTACGATTATTCAGATTATGAGTACCCGGAATCTGATTATGAGTGCGGGCAGTGGTGTTATGCCTTTTCGGACGACTCGGATGAGTAAAAGGACGTAGTAAAGCTCTGGGCCTAGCGATCAATCGCTGGGCCTATCTTTATGTTGGTTTTGGTAGTCTCGAAATTGATTTTTGAAGCGGTATTACATGAAGAAAGATGTCCGAGAAATGGCAACCATGATGTACAACGACTATGACATTGATCAGGATGATCAGGAGGAGGAGGATTATGGAAACGAGTATGAAAATACAGAAGAGGAAGAGGACGACGTCCCTATTCATTATCTTGATTTGTGGGAAACCGCTCAGCAAGAATCTCCTAATCCGCGTTTTCCTCTAGGTCGGGTGTGGTATCCAGCACAGTTGTGCGGTAAGAACAGTCGTTTTTTGACCATGAATCAAGTTGCTCGTAATGCACGTTTATTGGCCAAGACAGAGATGCTGCACGATTATAGAAAGACATGCACTGCAATCCTCAATCTTCCCCGGTTCTCGAAAGGCTTTCTGGAAAAGCAGACAAGAGAAAAGGAGATTCAGGACAAAGATGCACAGGCTCGACGTCAGGAAGCAGATTGCAAAAAGAAGAAAAATAGACCGAAGAGGCTCAATGCATTTGCTGTGTTCTCGAAGGAGAAGAGCAAGGAGTTGAAGGAACATAATCCAACGATGCCCGCCAAGATAATCGCCAGCAAAGTGTCTTACATGTTCAAGAATCTGTCTGACTTCGAGAATGCCAAGTATGATGCTAAGGCACAGGAGATTATCACAGCTGGACGGAAAACAAAGAACTTCAGTCATAAGCGCAAGATAGTTAAGGTAGTCACGGACGAGACGATGGACATTCGTCGAGCCGAACAAAGGAAGGAACGTCAGAGACAAACAATATTAGCTGCTGCTTACCCATCATTCGAAAATGAGATGCTACCTAGGGTATTGCGATCTAACATTGGCATGCACGTTGTGCGAGCAAAAATGCAAGTGAAAGACTTGTTCGGGAAGCTGAGTGATAAGGATCTTGAGAGGTATGTGGTGATGTCTAGGGAGCTGAAGGAGATCGTACCGATTGTGACCAAGGTTAAGGATATCCATGAGGAAGAGGATGAAGAGGATGAAGAGCATGCTCAGAACATGGCCGCAATATCAATGATTGAATTACCAGATCTTCAGGAAGTTGTAGAGAAAGAGGAGTCGGAAGAGGAAGAGGAGACAGAATCTGAAGAGGAATCCGATGATGATCTTGACTTGACAATGATGCTTTCCGCTTCTTCGCGGAAGAAGATGAATGAGAAGATGAATGAGAGGAAGCCAGCGGAGAAGCAAAAGGTAGAGAATACACAGGATCAACGAGTAGTTGCGAAGCAAAACGGAAATGATTGGCACACACAGGAGAGGAAACAACGGGAGAAATCTAACGGATCTACAGACAAGACTCGTATATGCGGATCGGTTGTGAATCGCACAAGATGTCCGCACAGGACCTGTAGATACGCACATAATCTTAGCCAGTTGCGAACTGTCAAGGAATGTGGGTATGGGAGTGAGTGCAAGAAGGTGAGGTATGGAAGCTCTGGGTACCAGAACGCACCGGATTGCACGAAACCTTGTGACTATATTCACCCGGATGAAACAAACGAGGAGTATTGGTGCCGACTTGTTAGAATGGAATAAGCACGACAGTGAGGAGAGGTAAATGATATATATATAAGGAACCCTATAGTGAAAGCTATAGGGTTTCTTACGTTCAAATTCTTTGTTAATCTAAAATTTATATAAGCAATCGGGTCTTACCAAAATAAAAATCCCGATTGTGAGAAAAAGTTGGCATAGTGTTGTCACAATTGAGTTTTTTTTTCTCATAAAGTATGGAAATCAATTGATAGATTTACAGACATGGAGAAAGATTGTCCTACGGAGAATCTGAGTGGATCCTTGGATATATGCAACATCGATCATAATATGCGAGTGAAAAGAATGATGGATTATTTTATCGGTGGTTCCCATATAATATCGACGCATCCGAAGACCATACTCACATTTAAGTATCATCTGCTTTTAATTCTCCATGGAGAATTTGGAAATTATACAGTGAAGGAAGCAGCGAGTTTTTACAAGGCATATGGGTTAATACGATTCCCGTATTGTTCGGCGATGGTTGTTGGTAGAGAAGACTGTTGTGAGAGGAAACCGGCGAAGGGTGAGAGAAAGAATGACATGAATATGTGTACTCAACACTACAATAAATACATTCGTGCGAAGCGGAGGACTGTTGCTATGATTGTGTGTTTATGGAGGGCACTTGGTGGGAACATTGCTGAAGGGGTTGGAAAAGCGCATTTACTGACTTCTCGAGAATTTAATACTGTGTGGAGTGAAGAACATAATGAGGGGTGGGATTCGTAGATATATCCACAGAAAAGTACTTTTTAATCTACAAGGGCTACGATCCTCGAAATTGAATTTTGAGGACAAGTAGGGTAGGAAAAGGCGGTTGGTAGATAAAGAGAATTGGTGAATATGATGACTGACAAGATGCCTGTGTGGTATGACGATGAGTATTGGTACCAGGAGGCAGAGTACTTGATTATTCTCATGGTGGTGATGTATGTCGGAAAGAAAGTTTTCGATTTCTTCTTTCCTCTTCAGGTTTCGAATGAACGGAGAACCGAGAGACCATTAGTGAAGCACAAGGACAAAGAGCACAAGGACAAAGAGCGCAAGGACAAAGAGCGCAAGGAAAAAGAGCGCAAGGAAAAAGAGCGCAAGGAAAAAGAGCGCAAGAGGAAGGTAAAACAAGCAAAAAAAGATGAAGCCAAGTTGGCAGCATTGCTTGCAGAACTAAGTGAGGGAGAGACCAGTAGTGACACGAGCGATGATACGAGTGACGACGAGATCCCGAAGCCTAAAAATATCGAAAAGTATCTTTGTCGATTCGTGGAGCAAGGGAAGCCGTGTAAGTATACAAACTGCAGGTTCGCACACACATCAGAAGAGGTGAAGCTGTTAGATTGCCACAGTGGGATTAAGTGCAATAAAGTAGTTAAGTCTAGTAAGGGTGGTTGGCGAAATGTATCTAATTGCAAGACATGTCCCTTTACACACCCGGGTGAAAGCCGTAGTGACTATTGGAATAGGATGGTACCTAAATAAGTATAAAGATATATATGAAAGGATATATATGAAAGATATATTGAAAGGATAGAAAAGGATAGAAAAGGATAGAAAAGGATAGAGGCTCAAGTGTAAATCACTTGAGCCTTTTCCACGTCAAAATTTTGAAACAAACCTTTTCTATAACAAATGACATCAGTACATTGCTGGGATCCACTTGATCAAACATCGAAATGTCAGGTATGCATTTCCACTCCGGATCAAAGTATTACATGTGAAGGTATTAACATGTCGAAATGTCTTAGTGTATGTGGAGGGGATACGGGCACAAAATGCACAAACGATAACAAAGCCACATGTGTCGCTATCGATGAGTGTATATGGGATAGCGACGGTCTAGCGTGCCTTGACAAAAATGAACAGTCGTGTGTTGATGCGTCTGTTGCTATGGAAAAATGTGTTGGTGGCTCTTGCGATACATGGACCAACACTGGGACATGTTCAAAGTGGAACCCAAACTTCTCTACAGATTACAATTGTCCGTTACTACGGAAAACATGTGAAATGGCAGCATCTCCATCGCCTTCTCCATCACCTCCATCTCCATCGCCTTCTCCATCACCTCCATCGCCTTCTCCATCACCTTCTCCATCACCTCCTTCTCCCTCACCTCCCTCACCTCCTTCTCCCTCACCTCCTGATAACAATGGGAAGCGTAAAGGGATCATTATAGGTCTATCGCTAGTAGGAGGCGGATTACTAGTTGTTATTGTCACAATTATATGGTACTGTATCCGTATGAAAGTTGTATAAAGCCTTTATGTGTTCCTCATTACTTAGCTGGAGAAGTTGGCAGGAAGAGTAGGAGAAAAAGTAGGAGAAAAAGTAGGAGAAAAAGTAGGAAGAGTATGAAGAGTGTTCGCAGATCCATTTCGGAATTGATTTCAGCCACCAACTTGATAAACAAAAACGGGATGAACACAACCATAGTTCAGAATATGTTTACCAATAAGAGTCCACAGGAGCTATTGGATACAGTTATGGGCGTCATGGAAATGACAACCGACGAGGTTCTCATCACAGGCCTTTCCCGTATTATAGAAAATATCGTCCTAGCCTGGTTACACACAGGGGATCCAGTGGAATTGCTCTACATAAGTGAATATGATGACAGAACCATCCTAAACAAGAATGATTCAGATAATGAACTCATCTTCAACTTATTTGACGGATGTGAATACACACTGATTCAGAATATCATCTCCAAAGTGTATCCACACATTAAAGATTTAGAATCGTTCTCTTACAATTCTATGGCACACTACCAGGATATAGACTTCGCTATGTTCGTAGAACCAAATCGAACTGTTACACATATGTCTATCCCTAATCTGAACGGGGTGACAGCACGTTTCATAGAGGGTCTTCGATCTATGCGCATTGGAAACGATAACATCTGTCTCACCTTTACTGAGAATCAAACTGATGAGATGATCGATCTGTACAGGAATAAGATGAAAAGTCGGATATTAGGTACTCCTCTTGTTTTGCAACAGTTTGAAAACCACTTGGCTCAAAAATATAAGATTGACTTCCATGTTTCGTCCCTAATCTATGATGAGGCAAAGCTGAAGAGACAGCGGATCCTAATTCTAACAATTCTAGCAAGAATGGAGAAACTGACGAAGCGGTACCAGGAGAGTACATGCACATTTGAAGATACTTACTACGATACCATGGAAGATTTCCACTTGTCTGATAATGTAATAGCCAAAACATTAGCTAGACTTGAACACAATCATGACAGAGACCGTAGCAACTACCAAAAGAAGTATTTGATTCTGGATTGGAGGTTTAACCGTTTGATGAAGAAAATTCCTCTGACGGCAAAGGGAAAAAAGAATTACATGAAACGATACGATAAATGCAGAAGTGAGTACGATATGGTTGAAAATATTGCGTATTGATCCGCATCACATCATATACATTGCCCACTTCTATTCGAAGTGGCCAAAAGAGAAATAATATATATGGGTCATATATTAAATGGTCAATAGCAACAGCCGTTCTAAAAGACGTTCTTGTATGAAAGTTGTATGAGTTAATAGGTAGGCTTTCAAAATTGAATTTTGTATTTGGTCAAGTTTGAGATATCGCACAATGATTGCAGCATCGAACAAGATTATGAGTACCTTTCTAACAGATTGTGAGACCAAGAAATTAACTATGAAGAAAGTAAACAAACTGTGGCAATCTGATGATCACCAAGCTAAGGTGATGAAAATATTAGCAAGAACCCTAGAACCAAAACAAAAGAAAGCGCTTTCAGCCTACAACGTCTACTTACGCGAGAGGTACGCTTCAGTGAAACGTGAAAATAAAAAGCTGGATAATGGACAGATCATGAAGCTCATTTCTAGTTTGTGGAAAGATTTGAGCGAGGAGGATCAACAAGTGTATAAAGACGAAGCTGACAAATTAAGAGCCAAGATGCCTTCTAAAAAGGGATCGAGGAAGAAACCAGGTCAGCCAACAGGTGCGAGTAACTCTTTCATCTGGTTCAGCAAGACTGAAAGGCCTAAGATTAAGCAGGAGCATCCTGACTGGGAGTCAGGTCAAGTGACTATAGAACTTGGTCCGAGATGGGATCGCCTGAGCGATAAAATGCGCGCAAAGTACGACAAATTAGCGAAGAAAGACATGTCGAGATGGAAAAAGGAAATGAAAGAGTGGAAAGAGAAGAAAGAATCATCTGATAATAGTGATAGCAGCGATAGCAGCGATAGCAGCGATAACAATGATAGCAGTGATAACAGTGATAACAGTGATAACAGTGATAGCAGTGATAGCAGTGATAGCGGTGATAGCGGTGATAACAGTGATAGCAGTGATAGCGGTGATAGCGGTGGTAGCAGTGATGGTAGCAGTGGTGATAACAGAGATGACAAGGATAAGACGGACCTAAATCAAGGTTTCTTGAATTTTTGCGAAAATAAGCGTGCCCCATTTAAGTCTGACAACAGTAGTAAGAAGGCCATTGAGATCACGATGTTGCTGAAGAAGGCTTGGGCAGAATTAGATGACGAGGAACAAGAGATGTGGGCAATAGGGAACGGAAGAGATATTCGAAATTGAATTTATATAATAGTTACCTGGAAAAACATGGGGGATACAATGGCTTCACACAAAATCTATTACAAAGCATTCGACAGTGATATGACCTGTCAACGATACCAATTCTCTGTTGGAAAGAGCTACAGTGTAGATGGAGACCTTTCTATGTGTAGTAATGGTTTCCACATCTGTAAAAATATAATAGATTGTTTAAATTACTATCCCAGAGAATCTCGATTCTGCGAAATCGAGATTATCAGTAAGGACTACAGAACAGACGGAAACAAAACACTTTGCAGAAGTATCAAAGTAGTGAGAGAGATAGTAGGAGACGAGCTTATTTATCTTCTATCTCAAGATTATGAGCGTTTATACGAAGACGGTCAAGTTGAGTATCGATGCTCTTACATAGATGGTAAGCGCGAGGGAAAGTTGGAGGCATTCCACAAGGGAGGACAGCCAGATTATCACTGCTTCTACAAAGGTGGGGAAAAAGAGGGAGAGAGTATTAAACTGTATCCAGACGGTCAAATATGGTATCGGTACAACTACAAAAATGGAAAGTTGGATGGAGACCAGAAAGAATGGTACCCAAACGAGCAACTATCTTCTCAAAACTGCTTTAGAGATGGGAAGTTGAACGGAGATCAGAAGTCATGGTATACAGATGGGCAACAAGAATATCACCACCGTTACAGAGATGGATTGTACAATGGAAAACAAGAAGCATGGAAGAAAAATGGTGAACAACGGTACCTACGTTTATACAAAGATGGGGACTTGCAGTAAACTATAGATATTGTTGAATAAAAAAAAGGCTGAGTCGGTTGTGACTCAGCCTTTTTTTATTGCAAATGATTTTCGCATCAAGTTTTGTGTTATGCAAAATAACAATACTATGTCTACAATCTCTAATATCTGTCAATCAGATCTCAGGAGTATCCTACAATCCGTTGTTTCACGATTCCTATACCGTGAAGATATCAACAATTTGTGTTGGGCAAATACGCACCTCAACGAATTATTTCTCGAGGATTGGCGGTATGTCTATAAGATATGTCTGCATCACCAACCTCATAATTATGATGGAGAGGCAATAGTCGACAACTACGGTTATCAATACTGGTGTAAAGAAGGTAAATATCATAGAGAAGGGGATCAACCAGCAGTAATCTGGACGGAAGGCCATCTATTCTGGTATAAGGAAGGGAAGCGTCATAGAGACGGGGATCAACCAGCAGTAATCGGCGCGAACGGTAATCAGGGATGGTATAAGGAAGGGGTATTTCATAGAGAAGGGGATCAACCAGCAATAATCTACGCGAACGGTAATCAGGAGTGGCATAAGGAAGGGAATCTTCATAGAGAAGGGGATCAACCGGCACTAATCCACGCAGATGGTTCTCAGATGTGGTCGAAGGAAGGGAAGATTCATAGAGAAGGGGATCAACCGGCAATAATCACCGCGAATGGTGATCAGCACTGGTGCAAGGAAGGGAAGATTCATAGAGAAGGGGATCAACCGGCAATAATCAAAGTGGACGGTACTCAGGAGTGGTGGAAGGAAGGAACGCGTAGCTGCGGAACGTGTTTTCGGAATCAAGTGCGATCATGTATTCGTTGGTTGTGCTAAGAAGTATGTGATATTCCTGTCAAATAAAGTGTTGTATGTTACTTAAGATAAATGTCTGACTTTGACAGCAGGGAGTCTGAGGATATATATTCTCATAATTGAATAAACCGGGAAAGTATAAGGAAAATGTATAGGACGATGGCGTGCAACTATTTCCACAAAGCAACAGGTATCGAGTTTACAGTACAGGATTTTGGTATATTCCTAGAACAACACTTTCCGGGTGATGACTACCTCACTCATAAGCTATACGCTCGCGAGCAGGCTGTAGATGAGCAGGTCGACTATATCCTAGGAGGTCATCATTCAGCTTGCGAGTGTGGATGTCTCGAGATGAGTCAGGAAGAGCGGAAGAATATGGTAGAAGAGCAATCAATAGGTGATACTCTCTATCAGTTGGGTTTGATCGAGATCAACTGCAACGATCTAGTGTTTGGTGACTCGCGACTAATTGTGTGTACCGCGGAAAGTATTTCCGGAATCAAGTGCGATCATGTGTTTGTTGGTTGTTCTAAATTCCTTCGATATCAGACGGACTACGAATACGAGTGTGATTTCTCCTGTGACGAGCTGGTTGATCGAGCTATGCGTACAGACTTTGACCCAGCTAAGTACCCAGAGGCCGACGAAGATGAAATAGATGAATTACGATTTGAGTTCGTGGGAGAACTAATAGATATCTCGGTTCCGGTTCCTGACAATGTGCGAGATCTCCTCTCTAAATACGGTGAAATTAAGGACTATTGTCTCTATGGTAGCATATACTTATCGTAATTGAATTTACACTGAATGTTTTATATCACAACACAAGAATGCCTTCCGAAGCTGAACTCAGAGCTACTGATGATATTGTGCCTTGGGTAGGTCAAAGTACTCCTATAAGTCGTTGGATAATCGATCACAGAGACAATCGACGTTTGGCACGGATTAGCGAAGAGGGTAAGAAATATATTCAATGGAGAAGAATCAACAACTTGCCTATCTTCAGGGGTCAACAACAGTATTTGACGACACAAAAACCCCGTAGCAGCTACGGGGTTTTTTTTCGCATAATATACAATTGAAAAAGTTCCGAGCAACGTAGTAATATAAACACATGAGTTTGGAAGTAATAAGCAAGTTTTTTGTTCAGTGCGATGCGAAGGGTTTCTATGGCTTGATTAAGAAGATGGAAGTACACGACTTCCTATACTTCGCGGTTGATGGTGATGAAGTAATGGAGGCGACCGTTAAAACACCTCATAGGAATGATATCATCCCCGATATGTCGAGAAATTTTGTGATGGTTTGCGATGAAAGAAAAAATGAGAGAAAAAGGTACGAGATAATTGACTTCTTTACACGTGTCGACCAGAGGGAATTAGCGAGACGAGTTGGGATCTTGCAGCACTTCAGGATCCACAAGCAGAGAGAAGAGTAAGAAAAAATACTTGGAAATTGAATTTTCGATAGTACAAGGAGATAATATATACGAATGAGTGGAATAAAAGTAGTAAAGAACATTCGTACTTCCCTCATAGAACAGAAGAGAAAACATGACCGTCAATTGGTCTTAGATCGTCTGCGTGGTAAGTCTGATATATGTCAATCATATATGAGCACAACTATTGTTCGCAGTTTATCTTGAAGATATCAACAAGATATGTTGGGTGAAAAGAACCTGCAATAATCGACTTGCATGACAAGAACCCTCGTGGCCGATACTTTATGATTAAGGAAGGGACGCAGTATAGAGAGGGACAACCAGCATGAATAGCATGCGCTATTTTGCGTTCATTTTCTTTCATGTCTCTATCGCAATTGAATTTAAAAGATGATATTTGTGGGCAAGATGTCATGAGCAGCAACACCACTATGACTATTATTGAAATTCCTTCTCATCTTCTTGAACAAGTACAAGCATTTGTCAACATACATCAGCCCAGAGAGATTGATAGTGATACCAACAGCGAGGAGGAAGATTATGACACTTCTCCCGATTATGAGTCGGAGTCTCAAGAGGAGTCGGATGAGGAGTGGGAAGAGGAGACGGAAGAGGTGGAAGAGGGGGGAGAGGTGGAAGAGGGGGGAGAAGGGGAGGAAGGGGAGGAAGGGGAGGAAGAGGGGGAAGTCGACGCTGTGATCGGACACAGCTGTGACGCAAACGGTAACTATACATTTACTGTCCTGTTCACTGACGGAACAACTGAAGAGATTTGTGATGAGTACTGCAATTGTGAATATCTTATAGCTTTATATCTTGAGACCGTTTCGGTGAAGACTATCTACTGTATATGCAGAGTCAGCACGAAGAAGCAGAATGAGGATAATTGTCTTTCTTTGAACAGTCAGGAAGTCGAACTGAGAAAAGCGGCACAAGAGGCTAAAGAGAATTATGGAGGAGAATGGAGAGTGAAAGTCGTTCGGTTTGTTTCGTCAGCATACTGCATGGTTCCTCGCCCAGTCCAAATCGTGTGCGACGCTGCTTGCAAAGACTCAATAATTATGGCTCTCCGCATCTGTCGGTTATCCAGGAGTATAAGTTTTATTTCTCAACTGGATGAGTTGAGAAGAAGGGGTGTAGGTGTATGTGCTGTAAAAGATAGGGTATGGTATCACAATAATCAGATCAGCTTTGTATCTGGTCTCATAAGTTCACAAAGAGAATCAGAACTACGAGGCGAACACGTAAGGCAAGCGTTAAAGTACTGCAAGGAACAGCGAGGTGACGAAAGGGTAGGAGCTTTACCATACGGACAGAAGTACGAAACAGTTGAGAACGGACGGAAGATTGTGGTAGATGATCCCGAAGCAGTAGAGATTATCAGAGGGATCAGGCAGTCATCTCTTTCCAATATGGAGATGGCTAGGCAGCTCAACATGAACGGATTCCTTAAGAAGAGAGGGAATGGAGAGGGACGTAAGTGGAGCAGGGCAATGGTTGCGAGGATTAGGAAAGGATGAATATAAGATGTAGATAAGTATACGCAAGTCAATGACTCGGTGAATTCACCGAGCCAAACTTGCGTATATAATCCTATAAGGGTACAGAGTAAGGATAGATCTTCTTCCCTACCAATATTTACCAGACCTTCTCGAAATTGAATTTTGAGGTGAAGATGGTGGGAAATAGACGTCCTATATGGCGAAAGTAGACATGAACGAATTGCATGATGCAGTTGAGAGAGTCAAAGAGACACTCGGTAATGCCTTGAACAAGATGTATGAGGCAGAGTTGGATGCGTTGGCTATGGCTCTTGGAGAGGATGGGAGTATTCAAGGCGAGGATAAAGAGGTAGTTTTGGATGCTATTCTGAAACATGTAGCGGCAGCTGTACTGGGAGAGCCAGTTCCAGTTGAGGACGAGGAATACTTCTCGGATGCTTCAACGATTCCTATTGATTCCGACGATGAGGAGATTGAGGTGGCAATTCCCAAGCCCAAGAAGTCCAAGGACAAGGAGGACAAGCCCAAGAAGTCCAAGGACAAGGAGAAGAAGTCCAAGGACAAGGAGAAGAAGTCCAAGGACAAGGAGAAGAAGTCCAAGGACAAGGAGGACAAGCCTAAGAAGTCTAAGGACAAGGAGAAGTCCAAGAAGGAGAAGGAGAAGAAGGAGAAGAAGAAGAAGTCCAAGGATTAGTGAAATATAGTGGAAGTCCTTCAGTAAGGGATTTGAAATAAGGAATCCCTTACAAAGGCAAAAACGAACTTAGCCCTGTAGTAAAATACAGGGCTAAGTTCATGCCAAAAATAGAAATAAATGCAATTACTCTTACCACACATATTTTAATACGTACCTGACTAAAGATGGAGTATGCGACTTACGCCATGTATCAATATGGTGACGAGGGATTTGATGACCGTGGATTTGGTTGTGTGTATAGAAATATTCAGACTATTATTGCTGCAGTTACAGGAGAGCTAAGTAAAGTCCCTCATATTCTCTCACTCCTGATAACAATTAAGGGGAAAGAAGTAATGGACTTGGATATTCAGGATAGATGGATCGAACCTATTGCGGCTTCAGAATACTTAGAAACTAATTGGAATATCACCGGGACGAATATATTGGTTCCTATGGACACAAGGCCACATATCATAAGTACTGATACGAGAGCCTACACGCGCAGCAAATACTCGCCTGGCGAGGCGGTATCGGTTATAAACGACCATTTCAGACATTCATGTGTGCCTGTGCTTATTGATGATGGTATTATGTCTTATCTTATTGCGAAACCTGTCTCTGATGAGACTATATGTATAATTGATCCGCATTGTAGTGTGAGAGGGGTACGTGAACTACCTAGTACCTTCTTCTTGAACAGAGGATGGATGATATTTGTCCCCGATGTATAGTTTTCGGCGCTCTTCCAGAGTAGGGATTGTGACGATGGTTGCCCATTGTCGATAGAATGTGACGTCGCTTCCTGATCCATTACCGTACAGGAATCTGGCTGTCCCTTCTTTCTCTTCCGGATTGTCGACTGAAGAATCTGAATCACCATAATGTGCGTAGCATCGTTGTTTGAATCCGATCCAGCAGTCTACTCCTTCGATTTTTATTAAGTTATCCTGTAGGAACGCTAGCTCAGAATTAGAATACTCTCTATTGTGAGGTAAACCGCCACTAGATTCGAACGCATGGGTGACGATTTTGTTTTGCCAATGAGAATAGTAAACCATTGTAGGTAAAACGTCTACTATTTCTTCAATATAGCCACAATAGTCTTCTTCAACTTCTTGAATTGTTCCATTCTTGGTTGCATCAACCAAAATATTGTAGCATCTGGGGTGTAAAACAATCTTATCCTCACCAATATACATACCATCATCATCACATCCATATACTCCGCATACTCCGCATAATCTACATACTGTTTCTCCTTCTCCATCGTCTCCTAATCGTTCAGAGTATAGCACAACTGCTTTTCTTTCGAGGTATAAACCAGCATTATCTAGAGCCGTGTAGACCATATGATCTTCATTCTTGAAGTGCGCGGTGGCTGGGTATAGGTATTTACAGGCTATTCCTATATTTCCTCCTGCTGGTAGAAAGTCGGGGTCAAGAAGGGCCTCAATAACTGATTGATTAAATTCGGGAGCAGATCCTGGATGAGCTAGGTATTCATGTTTGAAGCAAATGTTGTATGTGAGAGTGATGCGATTTCCAGAGGTCACTTTTTTTACTTCGTGGTCGACATCACCGTAGAATGCTACCCATTGAATAGTCGTAGCAGAGTCTTCAGCCCAGTTGATTGGGACTGTTTTATTATCGTGATGGAAGACTAGAGATCCTCCTTCAAATTGTGATGGTAGACATACTATAAGTGTACCAATCATGTTGGATTCGTAGGGGGTATCTTTGTGAGTTTGGAAGTGATCTCCTTTAGAGTAGAGATTGAGTTTGTAGGGAGTGATACCAACTTCGTTTCGTCCATGAAGAAGAAATTTGGGAATAATCGTGTGAAGATCGTGTTCATGTGGAGAGAAGTTTGTGGCGAAATTGTCAGCCGTGATTTCGAGTGCGGACCTGATATTCTCATCAATGAGCGTTTCTGTCCCAAGTCCAAAGCTGGAAGCAACACCTGTGCATTTGATATTGGAAATATCGGATTGGGTCGTGGATGGAAAGGTTGAATATAGTGCACTTGTATCTGACTTGAAGAAGATGGTGACTGGGATATCTGGTAGCTTTCCCTGACAATAGAAAGGGAGTTTCTTTGCGGTTACTAGCGCTGTGAATGTGTTCATAATTGTTTTTTAGAGTTTCAAATCTTATTTCATTTTTGAGCAATTTTCAAAATTCTAAATTGAATATAATCTGCATACGTCTACACTAATGTAAGATGATGCATGAAAATTTACCAACAACTCTAACAAATCTTCCTATGCTATTTGGTGTATATCTAGCATACTCGAATGATGATTTGCTCACTGCATTATGCATTTTATTTGTCGCTTCTGCCTCCTTTTTCTCGCATCTTATTGAGAACCATAAACATGGTATGTCTGGTTACATTGTAGTCTCGAAACGTACATCATATGCTCTAAACAGACTTGACGTTATCGGTTGTTGCATAGTAATTACACGGTATATTCAACTAATTTACCAGTACCACTATGTACCAACATTCGACGAGGTGTTCGTCACAATATTAGCATTCACACTTAATATCATATCAGAACGAGATAAGTATAATGCAGATCTTAAATACTTCTACATTCTCATTCATTCTATATGGCATTTGATAGCAGCTGCATGCATGTATCTGATATTGAAAAACATATATGATTCCTAAATCTTTATATTAAATTAAGACCTCAGTAGTTACTGAGGTCTTAATTTAAAGATATGAAAACTATCATAAATGTTTGCCCTTTTTTTATCGAATTAAATCGGTACTGTGAAAGAGATGATACTTGGACGGACATTATACATACAACTTTCGACAGTTTTGAAACGATTGAGGATCTCGAGGATCTCGAAGAACTAACTAATGCTATATGCCCATTCTGCAAACAAATTGTAGATGAAGAAGGTATTATGATTGACGCGTATAATACGAAACCAATGGTTTGGTGTCTTGAATGTGATGCTAGATCCTTCCTGCATAGTAAACCAATGAATAAGTATACGATCGATCAAGCTCTTACTGAGTTCCCACAATATAAGGAACAGATAGAAGAGATAACAAAGGATAAACGTGCAAAGTTCGTTTTTGCAACGTTTGAATACTATAAAATCAAAAGAATATCCAACTGGCAGATGTATGAAATACAATCAGACACAAGGGTTTCAGATGATATAGTACGAGAATTGATATCCATATACGACGTCGACTCCGTTGCAAAGAAAACTGAGTTTATGGCCATACATAATATGAAAGAGCGTGGGCATGAATCTTCAGAAGATTATTTCCCAGATAAAAATGAAGATTTCTGGAATATATCTCTTCCCGTCGATTCTTGGGATACAGTAAGACCACAAATTCCATATCCCAGTAATATAGATCTTAATCATGCTGGTATTTATATCCATACCATCTGTGAAGATGAAAATGGTGGGGAATTCAATGCCACGTATTGGGGTGACTAAGAAATAATATTTTAAATGTGACTTGTGAGGCAAGGCGCTTGATCTATCCACCTAAGTCTAACTCTGCACGTTTCGAGTGATTTTATATCCCTAAATTTATCGCAAACTACACATTCATCGCAGTATATAGTAACTCCATGTACGTCCCACGTGTTGCAATTATCGCACAATATGAAACTGTCGAACCGAGATTTGTACCACCTATCTCGGGCTATTTTGTACCAACTTACTAGGGTTTTATTGCTCGCATCATACCCTACATATCCATAACCTCTATAAAACCTATCGTACATGTTTCTATATTTCTCGAACGATTCGCATATCATTTTAATAATCTTTTCGCCGTAATGTTTGCGTACATCTTTGAAAACGTATGTCCATATTACATCCTGAATGTCTAGTGGGAATAGTTTTACAATACTTCGCCAACTCTCCATATCTACTTGTACAGCTGGGTTTAAATCAGGATGAAGGGAGCGAAATAACGTGGAACTTCCAAATTTGTCAATCGAGACGATTTAGAGGACTATAAACATTCATTGAACCAGTTGGTTCAATGAAAAAATTCTAAAATGAGATAAATACAAATATCGACCGTAGATTTAAGGCTGCAAGAATAATCTCTCTTATTGATTCTTCGTACGATGTGGGTATATAAGTTGACCAGCGACGCTCAACGCGACCAGCCACCCCTCCATAATGTCTGGGACTGCGTTTAGCGGCAAAACATGCAACGGGACCTTGGTAGATAGTTCTTGGAACTTCGGATACGTTCCTTCAACCAATAACTTGGTGCACCCTTGGTCGGAATTGCCATCAAAACCTTTGAATGTTAGTCCCAAATCCCTGATCCAATCTTCAAGTCCGTCGGGTTGGAAAGAAGTAAATGGAGATTGTGCCACAAGTAGGAATTCAAACGGTTCGTCCTTATACGATACATATTCATTTGATGAGAGTTTATCACACATTTATATGTACTCCTATAACTTTAAGTACCCATTATTTCATTCAAATCATGCCAATTCTCGTCTTCTCTCTGGGAACTGCTGTCAAGATGTGCTAAGTCTGGATCAGTATCTATAGCGTATTGGCACCAGTCGGCGATCTTATATTCCATTGCGATATCTAGGAGATATTCGGTCGGGACACAATTGTGGAAAAAGTCATCTTTGTCTTCGGCCGCTATGAGCATCTTTTTTAACATATGATACTTATAGTATTGAGAGAATCCTCCAAGCTGGTCTATGGTCTTGTCTAGTTTTTGCATCTTGAACGTATGAGGATGAGTGAAGACAAATGTTTGGAACGATAGGGGGTGATTTTCGTTAAATCCATTAACTCGGAGCCAGTAATATCTTAGCTTCTGGATATGTTCTATACATCCACTGTATATTTTTATTCTGTTCATATGCAGATCTAACGGGCTGATAGTTCGCACGGACTCATATGGAATCATCGAACACGGTTTTGACATTACCAATATAATATTACAGTAAGTATTTACAAACTCAATTCAGAATTGAGTTTTTATTGAGACTATCAATGTTGTATGTGTCAATGATATCTCTACTGACATGGAATATTCTTCATTACGAGTTTGTGAAGGAAGAAGGAAAGAAGGAGCAGAGGGAGGAGAGGTGGGGAAATATCTGTAACTTTATATTTACTCGGGATTACGACCTCGTTGGGCTTCAGGAAGTATGTGAGCTGTTTGCGGTATACTTACGACAGTATATCAAGAAGAGAAGACTACCGTATGATGTGTACTACGCAGGAACTGATACAAGTAATCCAGCTGATATTCATGAAGGGTTTTACAAGCCTAATGATTGTTGGAACGAGAGGATGTATAAGTATGGGAACCTATCGATCGTGAATACCTCAACGATAAAGTCACACGAAACATTATTTAGTCCATTCGATGGTCCTACGAATAGCAATCATAGTAATGCTGTAATAACAACATTCGAGAGGGATGGGAGGTTGGTTGTATGGGCGAATACTCATCTAGTCTATTCTAATGATCAATTTGATAGATTGCAGCAGCTCTCTGTAATACATCATAATATCGGCGTGCTAGGAAAGAGGGATACTCTTATATTTTCTGGGGACTTCAACAATTCAAGTGTTGGTGATTTAGAGATATTTTTTCCAGAGAAGATAGATAGCGCATTACAACAGTTTACAAAGACATTTGCAACTTCTGCAGGATCTCCTCCTATAGGAAGGAATTATTGGAATATTAGCTACGACAATATATTCTTCACCGGAATGAACTTAATGACTGTGCTTCTTGGGAGCGAACTGAATACGGAGAGTGAAGTGTTGAGATGTTGTGATCCGTATCCGTGTTTGAGCGTCACATGTAAGAAGGGTGAAACATCTGACCATTACCCTCTGTATGTGGAACTGATATAGTGTCTTAATTCATAATTGAGTTAAGACTGCGGAGAGTATTCATAGCGATTGGACACTTGTTATATCCCGAATACATTTAATATCTTCTAGCCACAGCCTTTGTTCCAATTTCGAACGCAAGGATGAACATGATTATGCAGGCAAGGAGACTCACACATGCTAGAATCAAGAGTATCAATGGTCCGGGATTCCCTTTCGCTTCGCAAGTGTTGTCACTTGTCACTTTTCCTCGACGGCACTGTTTGCCGTCCCATGCACCACATTTATCACCCACCTTTATTGATGTATGATTCTTAGTACACTTGTCTTGGGTATCGCTATCAGTGTAATCTACCTTCTTGGCCCAGAACACTGTGGCAATTATGAGACCAATGCATAACACAAGTAAAGTCGCCGATATAATAAAGTAATAAGACTTTCGCATTTTACTTTATCCCAACATAATTTTTTCACAAACTTGCTGACTGGAATCCAGTAGCTCTAATTGTGGAATATTATATGCCTCTACCTCCGCGTAGAGGTATTTTTGCGTTTGCACTTTCATTTACTGAATAGTTTAATCATGAGTGTTGATAAATGCGTATCTTTGCATGGGGAGAAGATAATGGAGATGGGACATTGCTTGACATATGTAGTATTTACCATTTCCTTGTGGGATTCATTGGGTATTTCATTTTCGCGAAGTGGATGCCATTGGTAAATGCTTTTGTTTTGATGGTGGTGGGTGCTGCAGTATTCGAGATAATAGAGAATTCTCACCCTCTGATTAGATTTTTTGAGCGTATACGACCTATGATGTGCGGGACGCCTTTCGAATTTCCTGGATATAGTGGAGATTCTGCGATTAACTCGTCTATGGATATATTACTAGCTGTTATCGGTTTCTGGGTGGGATATGCTATCTGGCGTCCGCAGAAGTGTTCAGAGTGTTATGAAACCAATGATGATAGAAGGGAGAGAAGAGAGAGAAGAGAGAGAAGAGAGAGAATGAAGCGAAGGGATATGGAGAGGGAGAAGAGAGGGCGAAGGGATATGTACGACGAGTAAGAAGAATATCTTCTATGATATCGTTAAGAAAATATTGAGAAGACTTCTTGACACATTACAAATATGAGGCCAGTACCTTGATCTTGATTTGTTTAGTTCTCACGGAACAATCAATAATAAGTATATATCAGGGGTGTTGATTTGCAAATGAACTCACTATTATTGTACGATTTCATCAACATTGATAGATTAGGATATAAATCTTTACAGCAAAACTAATTTCCTAGATTACGGACTGCATACAATGCAACGAAATCAGACTTGGAAACTCTCTATGTGTATCTACTTCATAAAATTTGTGTGAGATCCGTCTCCAAATACTTTGTGTGCTGGGTAGAAATTGTGGTAGATTAGATGACGTCGGTATTTTGATAACAGTAACCATATGGTCAGTATTAGTACAAGCATCATAGTTAGAAGAAACAAGACACCGCTTGTACTGAACGCAATCTTGACTCCACAAGCAGCGAGGATTGCGAAGAATACAAGGAAATATAATCCTGCAGTTACCATGGCAAATATGGTAGTGTTAGACCATGACGATCTAGAGGCGACTGCTCGGATGAGTTTTTTGCAACTCTCGTTTTGTCCTGGGGGTGATCTTAGGAGTCCGGCAGCAAAGTCTTCGTCTATCTTGTTCTCGGGCCATTCGTGGCAATAGAATGCAATACAGAAAACGAGCATTGCGAACATTATGACACTAATCGTTATAATTAGGATGATTTTTGCTCTTCGCCAGGATTTGTTGTTTTGCTTATCCTCTCTCTTATCCTCTCTCTTATCCTCTCTCTTATCCTCTCTCTTATCGTCGTCATCTTTGTACGTTTCGTGAGTGTACGTATCTTTTTTGTTGTATGCCTTTACAACTGCCCAAACTGAGAGTACAAGGGCTATAACCGCAACAAGTGCGAGTATAAACATCCATCTCTGCATTTTAATCTATGTACATAATATATATGAGCGATTCGTGTTGAAATTAAAATATTTTTCAACACGTCAGTTAATTGTATATGGAACAATACTTTCAACATATCGATTTACTTGTGATGATTGCTTTGAAAAATTCCCCTTGACCAGGTATTCCCCTTATAAAATGACCCGACAATAAAGCTTTAAGAAATGTTTATTCCTGTGAGAACTTGAAATGTAGGAAAGGAACATCCATATTGTGATTTATCATTACATGATTCAACCCACTCTTTTTGTCTAAACTTTTTTGTAGATTTCCAATAAAACCAAACAACTTATCGTGATCCTTCTTACTTATTTGACCAGCTTGAATTAATTTTGCATAATCATAGAGATTCTTCAATTGATATTTTTCTAATTTTACGAAAACTTCATATAGAGCCGGATTATTATCATCCAGAATTTCATTACTGGACGAATTACAGAAAGTTTTGACTCTAAATATTCCAACACCTTGATCTATACAATAAAGATCATCCCACTTGATTCCTTTTTTGCGATAGTTTGTAAAGTAAATAGGACCAGATAAACCGTGTTTAATTCCTCTAGGAGCATTAACAAAATTATAAGACTTACTTATTCTCAAATTTTTACATGCAGTATACCACTCCAGCGAATTGTCAATAACATTCTTGTCGAAATGTTTAGTTAGTTTCGAACTTCTCCTCCTAGAGCTTCTCCTAGAACTTTTCCTCTTAGAACTTCTCCTCCTAGAACTTTTTCTAGAACTTCTCCTCCTAGAACTTCTCCTCCTAGAACTTCTCCTCCTAGAACTTTTTCTAGAACTTCTCCTCTTAGAACTTCTCCTCTTAGAACTTTTCCTCCTAGAACTTTTCCTAGAACTTTTCCTCCTAGATTTAATTCTGATTGTCATTTATAAAAGATAATAATTAATTACAAACTTGAATTTACTAATTTTTGACAAAATCTCGCATGTGTTAGGAATGTTTATTTTCTCGTGGAAATGAGTTGTCGTGATCGCTCTCTACCAAGTTGTCAACAATGTTTTGGATGCCTTGGCGGTCTGCAACTCAGTTCCCGACCTGGAAAAACTTCTCCGGTCCAGACTGTGCCCTCTATGTACTGAGTTGTCTGCTACGGGAGATATTGTCTGCTCGTCGTGCTGCGACATGTCGGCCTAATCCTCCTCGTCTCCACTTCCTGCATCTCCAAGTTCGATGATGAAATCATCTTCGAATTCGTCGTTCTCGACGATGAGGGTATTGTTAACGATTGTTGTGTGTCCTCTTGGGTTACACATTATCTGTGTTCCTTGGTCCTCGTAGTCACAGCTGGAGTGCGTATGCCCGTGACACCATAGTATTACTGATGGATGTTTGATTATGTCTTCCAAGTCGTTTGATGCGAAGCTGGCATTTACTGGATTCGTGATATGTTTTTCATGTATACTCCGTTTGCTGGGTAGGTGATGTGTTATAACAACAATTGGCTCTTTGCTGTTCTTGACTTCTTCCCTGAGCCAATCACGGGAGGCATCATGAAGAGACATGAAATCAAGTGTTGTAAAGTTTGTGATGGACGAGAAATCTCTGAGAATAGATTTGCATATATCTCTGTCATTTCCTCTGTTGAGGTCTGTCCACATCGTTGTCCCAGCGAATCGCACTCCTTGTATGACGATGCTTGAATTATGGAGGAAGTGGAATCGCGATATCTTGATACTCTGCCATTTCTCTTCAGTTTTGTCGATCGTTCTTCCATAATAGTCATGATTCCCTAATACGAAGAGAACTCGTACATGTTTTGGTGCAGATCGTAGATATCCCTTAATTAGCGAGATAGTTGTGTAGATGTTTGGTGAGATATCTCCTGCGAGGATTAGTATATCCTCATCTAACCATTCTATTTCGTAGGGTACAAATTCGATGTGTAAATCGCTTAAAAGTTTGATCTTCATTTGTTAGGGGTGTTTTGCATATAAGCCAGCTTTATCTAGTTGCTTTAAACCCTTTTAACGTAATTTCATTTAAGTTTCATTTAAGTACGTTAATTAAATGGTGACGATGTATCACCAGTTCCCTGTGGATCTACAAGAGAAGATTGATGTAATACTTGATAATCATCTATATGAGACGTTACATGCGCATTCATATCGGATAGCTATGGCTGAGTTGAGGTACGTCAACCATTCATTTACGCGATTTTACAGGCCGTTTTATTATACATTCGCTAATTTCCTTATCACTTATTACCAACACAAATGGTTTAGGAGAGATATCCAACATGTATGCAAATATGGATTTCCGTACATCTAATCCTGTTCATTCTTTCGCCGGTCCCTGTATGCCGTAACCAATATCTGTTATCTCTCCGGCAGATCCATATATTCCTTGCATGATTTTCGAGAGGAATGGCGATAGTTTTTCCTTAAGAATATGCGCCGTCTCTGAATACGCTCCTAACCCTGTGTTTCCATGGTTTTTCGGGAAAATAGACGAACGAGTATTACCTGGATTGCGATATAGATGCCGTGGTTCAAGATTCGAAGGTCCTGTATGTGTCCGCGGATCTGTCAGATGTGTATCTTCAGGAAATTCGAGAAGGAACTCCATATATGAGGAGATATCATTTGATAGTGTAGGATCATTTTCTGGATAGATGGAGACAACAACTACTCCTAATTCGTACAAGTCTTCAATGATTTCTTCCACATCTTCGGGGAATATGAATTGAAGATTTTGTATTTGCGGAACCGGTTGTCCCTCTCGAATTTTGCTTGCTTCAAACGCGCGAGCAATTATTTTGAACTTTCCATCAGAGACAGCGAAACCTGTTTCGTCTATTATCGCGGCACTGTATCCATATAATTCGATGAATGATTTGAAGAAGATCCGATTATCACCCTTAACCGGTAACATTACCCAGTGAACAATTCCGGGCATGAAGAGTACTAAGTCCCCATTTTGGAAATGTGAAATAGCTAGCTCGAATTTATCCGGAAGTGACTCGATTTCAGGTGTAGGGATGCTTTGGAACCAGAGTCGAGTGAGATCGTCAGGAGTTATATTTGTGTCTCGATGTGCTATTAAATCAGCATAGTGTTTTTGGAAAACCTCAAACTGGAAATCCCAGAAAAACTGTGGGCATGTTCGTTTGATGCTGCAATCAGAACATGTCTCGTCTTTCTCGCATGGGAATACTTTCTTACTAAGATGTGCGTGGTAGATGCGCCAATATTGGATGAAAAGCTCTGGGAAATATTGTGAACCAGGTATGAATACAGTAGAGCGGCTGATTATATCTCTAGGTTGTTGATTAGTCGGTTCAGCTACCAAAAAAGCTTGCAATCGGTCTCGACGAATCCCCGTTGTTTCTGGAATCCAGTCAAAGTGTGGTCGTAACCCTATATGACTAAGGGTGCTTGCCTTCTTCACGAGTGTCTCGTTGGCAGGGTAAGTCAAACTTCTTGCGTACTTTTCCATACTGTCTTGTCGTATATTCTTTCTAAATTCAATTTAGTAAGGAAATACTCCTTACAATTTAATTGCGTATGATTGTTTATTTATGTATGCTCTTCATGTGCCAGCTAAGTTCAAGTTCAGTCATGAAGATTTCGAGAGATGAGAGGCAATCATCATGAAGACAATAAATAATTTTGTGGTCTGTGCACAAGCCCCTGTCTCGAACATTTCCTGTTTGTTACGTATATTCGTTTTGGTATTGCTTATTCCGAACATATGAGAATTGGCAGAAAGAATTTTTGTGATATATGGATTCATTTTATCATAAATGAATTCGTTATTTTTACAGGTTATATAAATTGTATAAGTCGTATAAGTCGTATGAGTCTTAAAATCGCATTTGGTTACCGCGCTAGATCAGGGAAGGATACTGCTGTTGACTATATGATATCGAAATATGGAGGAGATAAACTTGCTTTCGCGGAACCAATCTACGATATTCTACACTATGCCCAACGGATATGTGGATTCGATGAAGAGAAAGATCGCGAGTTCTTACAATACGTTGGGACATCATGGGGAAGAGCGAAGGATCCTTTTATCTGGGTGAATTTGTGTCTTGATAAAAGTTCAGATACAGGTAACTCTTACGTCTCTGATATGCGGTTTCGCAACGAATTTGATGCTTGTGGGGAACATGGATATACACGTGTAAAGATCGTAAGAGATGTTCAAAGTATGTTACATGTATCCGAAAACGACCTTGATATAGTCCCAGATGAGGACTGGGACTATATCATATATAACAACGGGACACTAGACGAATTCTATGAGAAAATCAATCTAATGATATCTACGATGCTTGATAAGCCATGATACGATACTTACACTCCTTCTCAAGATTACAGGCATCCATGAGAGTATGTAGTTGCTCGCTGCCATCTTGCATGCTTACAAATAATGTATTCACTTCTTCTGCATCTCCTAAACAATCGCTCTTCCCAACACGAGCGTCGTAACAAATACTATTGTGTGTTACGATCAGCATCTCATAAGGATTATCTTCTTCGTAATGTACTTCAAGATCGTACTCTTGCTCTATGAATGACTGCACTTTCTCGTAGGTATTAACAAAATCGGACTGATCGTCTGGAGCAATGCAATCTTCTTTGAACAGACCCTCATACTTATTATAATCCCTCGGTGCAATGCGATTTGCACGTAGATACTTTATCACAAGCAGCTTCCGCACACGTTCCGCATATTCTTTGAAGTTCTCCTCATAATCCTCCTCACATTCGTACTTCTGAAGAAGTTTATCCCGGGTGTTGGTTCTATCGTCAGTGTCTTTTCTCTTACGATCCAATTCTCTATTTTCTAAGACACGAAATACTTTCTTAACATCTTCGTTGTTAAGAAGAATCCCATACCCGAATACTGTGTAGTAACCATGGCCCATGATATCTTTCTCTTTTCCCGACACATAGAAATTCATTTTTATTTGGAATTTATCACTTTCCTGATATCTTACTATAACCACAAGTGAAGAATCCAATCTTCATGCCGAGTAGGAGAAGGAAGAGTAGTATGATTATGTCTACAGCGCATATACAATCGTGTCTCGTCGGATCATTTTTAAAGCACTCTCTCATACGCAGAAACACTTTGTGTTGTGTTACGTGTATGCCTTCAGCGCTTAGACTTGGGGTATCCTTATCTTCTGGATGTCTATGATCATCTACGTCTGCAAATAGCCGCTGTACACCATTAATACTGAAGTACGCGGAGATGACTATGTCGTCATTGAAGAAACATTCCTTATAACTCCATTCTTGAATGAATTGGATTAAGCGACTCTCATCCAGTAACCTTCTTGGGAATGCAACACCAGAGTATCCAGCAACTGTTGTTGTACGTTTGTCTCCTAACAACGATGGAAAAAGTCGTGGGAAATTAGGTCTTCTACCGGTAAGAGATAGGTACCACGGTAACCCCCAATACTTATATACGATACCAGCACCTGATAACACATCATTTGGGTGTTTTCTGTGCTCTTCCTCGTATTGTTTTCTCAGGGTTTGGTTGTATATGATATCATCATCCACGACGACAATCAATGTGTTTGGATTTTTCTCATGTTTAAGTGCTCCGAAGTATTTCGTGATTGGACCATAGTCTCTAGAAGTAGTAACAACGGTAACTCCTGGATGTTCAATCGTCGGATACACTATACCTTTGCATGATATTTTTGGCACTGCAAGATATACAGCATCGAACTGTGTAACCAATCTGTCGAGAACATAGTGGAAGTAATACGGTTGTTCTGGTCGAGTCGTAAGTGAACAAACTGTGCGAATGTTTCCATGACGATATTGTTTAACAGTTTTCGGTGTCGTGATTCCTATCAGTACAATCCATAGAATGATTACTGCGATTATCATACCTAGAATCACGACACCTTTAACGAGTCTTACCACATTTAGTTTAGCCATACGTATACATTAGTAGGAATTTTTTCTCCTTCGAAATAGTCCTTGATATATTGTGTCTCATACCTTGCACTAAAGTGTATAAGGATAAAGTTAACGTTTGGATTATTGTGTACTTCAGGTTCTAATTCTTTCCAAGTAATATGGTGATTTGGGTGTCCTACGTCATCGCCGAGGAATGTACACTCAATTATCACGTTCTTGTATTTTGTGAAATCTGGATTCATTTCCCATCCTTGGATGCACGTATCACATATGTATACAACGAGTTTATTGATTGTTTGGACATAGAAATCGGATGCATGCTTCTTGAGCTCTATGATCTCTTCTTTTGGAAGGCTAGTATATTTAGGATTCAGTTTGCGTCGATTCTGACATAATCCATACGCACGTGTGGGCATCACTCCGTGTATGAGATCGAATACTTCGACGAAGTAATCTCTTTGATTTAAGTCAACAATTTCTCCGGGAGAAGTTCCCTTAACTCTTATGTGTCCATTGTCGCTTGTGTGTTTACACAGATTATAAGACGAATCAAGAAATGCCTGGAAGTATCCTTTTGCCTCCTCGGGTACACAGATCAATGGATATGGTTTGTTAACAATATTGAATCCCGAAGCATACTTTGGTAGTTCTTCAGAATGATCGTGATGGCCGTGTGTTATGAACACGGATTTAGCGTAGCTACAAGGTGCAATTCCCGCATCGAAGTACAGGCCTACCTCTGGGATATAGAAACATGACTTTTCGCTGCCGCGAGAGTGTCCGCGTAGCGTAAGATTTGTGTTAGGTAATGGCATTGTAAAATTCCATATGTCGTCTTTACGAAACATCTTTAGATAATTACTTGATTGTTTAAATGTCTGAATATAGAAAGTCATTTAAGCAAGACGAGACATGAGATAAGAATGTACTTCAATCCGTTTGACGCTCAAACGTCTACCGATGACGAATACTACAAACTCCTAAATGTGGCTAGAGATGCTACAGAAAACGAGATTAAGAAATCCTATAAGATGCTTGCAAAGGAACATCATCCAGATAGGGGAGGTGACGCCGAGAAATTCAAAGAAATCACCACTGCATACAGCATACTCTCTGATACAGAGAAACGCTCACGATATGATAGATGCGGGAAGGATGGAGTAGATAATGCGGCACCTGGCTTTCCTTTTCCTGGCATGGTCCCTGAACAACATAGAAGACCACGTAAAGGACCGAATACGGAGATAGACATAACGCTACCTCTAGAGAAGATATACACAGGAGTAAGCAAAACATTCAAGATCAAACGGACCGATATTGATCGTGATAAGACAGTGATTACATGTAATGATTGTAAAGGCCAAGGTGTGCAAGTACAAGTGATCAGAATAGGTTCAATGATACAGCATATGCAACAACCATGTAGGCGTTGCAAAAGTTCGGGCAAACTGACTCCAACAATGATGGTTGATGAAACCGTAGAAATGCATATTGATCCAGGCACGCCGTGCGGCCATAAGATAGTTCTCAGCGAGAAAGGCAATCGTGACCAAGATGATACCCTTGCTGGAGATATTATTATAACTGTGCATGCTGACTTACATCCTCTCTTTGAACGAGATAAAGCGGATCTTATTTATCGTCATACAATATCCCTTGGAGAAGCCCTCACTGGTATTAGTTTTTCGCTTAAGATGTTGGATGGTCGGTCTCTATGGGTTCGAACTCCTCCTGGACTCGTATCTATCCCAGATCTTGTAAAGAGATGGGATACTTACCATGGGTACACTGTAGCAGGTGAAGACGCTGGTCGCATCCCAAATGCAACTGTTGACAAGATATCAGACGTGAAGCAGGAATGTATAAGAGAAGGGTTCTCAGGATTTGTGTGGAACAAGAAAAAGAAGGAAGCCGTTGTTTTAGATCTTTCGAGACAACTTATTCTCGAGAGAAAAGAAAAATGTTCTGACAGTATATTATTTGTTGCACCGACAAAGCCTATAAAAAGAGTTATACGCGGCGAGGGTCTACCTGTGTATAAGAACCCGACACTAAGGGGTGATATGGTAATTGAATTCGACGTTATCTTTCCAACAGCTCTTACTAATGAACACATACAGATCCTTACAGATCTTCTAGGTACATCTACGAATGTGAAGCCGGATGATATTGAAGAGAAAGAGCTTGAGTTATGTGGCGAATCAAGCACTAGTTTTGACTACCTCTATGAAGAGGAGGAATCGATTCCAAATAAGGAGGGATGTGCACAGCAATAATTTTTCTACTCTTCACAATTGTGTGTACAAATCCCACACACAATTGTGTTGCATATATCGCACTTCGTCGTACATTTTATACAGAAATTACCGTTACATACCTTGCAGATGGCTGCGCAATGTGGACAATTGCTTATACAACAATCCGGGTTATAATAGTCACAACTACTATACATATAACATTTATCGCAAACCATGGAGTGACATGAACTACATTCGTCTGCACACGTTGTCCATTCTCCACAGTATGAGCATTTTTCCATGTTATATTTCTTAAGTCTTTCCTCTAATCTATCGATCTCTTCCTCATACGTTTTCTTTAATGCCGAAATAATGAGGAGCTGGTCGTGTGAAAAATAGACGTCTAAACTTTTATTCATGACTATTCTCTCTTCTTATTTCCTTTTATTTTCAATTATCTGATACATTACTTAAACCCATAAGAGGCCGAGTAGATGAAGTTACTTACGCTTGGAGCGAATGGTATGCTTGGCGCATATATTATGTCCTACTTGTCACCCATGTACGATATGATTCCTCTAACAAGACGTGATATCGATATATTCGCATCTTTCCAGGATAAGGTGCTTACAGAGAGAATGAATGAGCTACTGGATACACACATGCCAAATGTGGTCATCAACTGCGCCGGCGTTACTAACATACGTGATACATTGTCTGTCGCGGAGATGTACGTAGTAAATGGATATTTCCCATATGTCTTAAGCTGCCTATGTAAACGAAAGAATATAGAACTGATTCATCCCTCAACGGACTGTGTTTACTCTGGGTTAGAAGGATTCTACACTAGTGCTGACATTCCAAACTGTTTCAACGATTACGGAGCAAGCAAAGCTATTGCAGAAACTATTTCCGCATCTATAATCCGCGTTTCGATTATTGGCGAGGAGGAAAATTGTAGGTCATTAGTTGAATGGGTGCGATCCAAAAAGGGAAGTGAAGTTCAGGGATACACAAACCATTTGTGGAATGGAATTACATGTCTTGAGTACGCAAAACTTTTGCATGATATCATCAGCAAAAATGATTACTGGGTAGGTATCAGAACATATGGTTCACTCTACAAAGGTGAAGATCACATAACGAAGTATGAGCTGCTCCAAGAGCTATCGCGTGTCTATAATCTAGAGTTAACTATCACTCCTGTTAATACAGAGATAAAATGCGATCGAACACTTAGACCTGACTACACCGTTGATACTGACTTACATGATCAGATTCTTGAGATGAAAGCGTATGGTTCGCCGTTATCAAATAGAAGCCAGTTTAATTAGACTATCGCTCTGTAATTTATATATTTAAAGAATCATGTTCATCAAATAATCATGCAATCACAAAGAAATTCTGTTTTCGCGACCGTAGAATGTGGAGAGATACTCATTAACGTAACGCCATGCGAACGAACATCTGAGCTACCTGATCTAGGTCTTGTAGACTATCAATCCGCAGGCCTATATCCGTATGGAAATACTGATAAGTATTTCTCCGGCCTCAGCGACGATAGGTTTAGGGTGACAGTAATTAATGGTGTAAATTTAATGGAAGGTGATGATCCTATATGTGACTTTTGTGAGAATGGCACATGGGACTGTGACATAAATATGTACTGCGAGCAGTGTGCAAAATGGATGTGTGAGCAATGTCGCGAAGAAACGTCAGCTGAGATTGCGGCGAAACACGGGTCGGTGAGGTGGGATCAGAGGAAGGATGCATTAACTGCTTGTCGTGAACATGGTCTAGTTGTTAAGAAACCGAAAAATGGGTTTCCAAGATGTCACAAGTGCGATATATGTAGAAGGAAATTGACAGAAGGAGCTATATCTACTCCATGTTGTTATACTAATAATAACAACTATGATATCTGCGGCGACTGCGCGGGAACAGAAGAAGGAAAGAAAAAGATCGTAGAAAAAGATCTGGAAATGTGCATCCCTTTCTGTGAACAGGTAGGCTATGGGAGTATGCTAGACTGGGTCCCTATTCTAAAGGATACGGCTGAAGAAGGTGATTACGACGGAGGAACTGTATACTACAACCACAACGAAGAATCCGATAACCATGGCAAATTAGCTCTCTCTACAGTAGATGACCACGGCAGGATGGGTTATTTTTCTCTGGATAAAGATACAACATTGGCGTCTCTTCTCCAAACATTAACAGAGTTGCAGAAGCAGTTTGACCAGGAGTTTGCAGACGACAAATATGATAGTTGGTCCAAATACTATAGCAGACCCATAAATCGTTATCTTGAGAGTCTCGGACATCCCGTGTACTACGGATAAATCACATATACTCCAAAACTGAAAAAGTTTTACAATTTTCCTTTGAATTGTAAGATGGAAGTGTTGGATATTGAAAAAATAGTGTCTATATTGAACACGAGCGCGTCAGTTGGGAATAACTGTTGATTCCAGATCGAATAATTTCATATAATAACAACTAAATACAATCATTCTCCAATGTTACAATATGATATGCATCCGCGAATTCAAAATTGAATTATCGAACCATAATCTTTCTTTCAAATCAGAAAGATTAGTGGCTA